>Ga0209211_10001484_pt1 | contig 44199 bp, 52 predicted proteins | sample RifGroA2_FD_183992 | JGI IMG/M metagenome (GOLD analysis project Ga0209211, IMG submission 183992) | Groundwater microbial communities from Rifle, Colorado, USA - Groundwater A2 (SPAdes) (version 2) | ecosystem: Environmental > Aquatic > Deep subsurface > Groundwater | place: Rifle, Colorado...
TTCCCAAAAGCATGTTTCCTTACAGCTTCTGCTAACATATAAGAATCCTCCTGTGGTTCATAAATAGTCATGCTATTAGAAACATTATTATCATTAAATATCTTTTGATATAAGCGATATAATCACTAATTCTTTACTTGCATTTGTTAGAATTAATGGCTTATTATCCACAACAATTGTATCCTCTATCCTTATTCCAATACCCTTGCTTTTGATGTACACTCCTGGCTCTATTGTTATAATCATATTTTTTGTTAGGACCATGTCTGATTTTTGGTTTATTTTAGGCTCTTCATGTATTTCCACCCCAAGACCGTGTCCGAGTCCATGAACAAAATATTTTTTTAAATCTCCTAACATGTCTAATGATTTTTTATAAAGAGATAAGCATTTCGTGTTTGGCTTGGAGCTATTGATTAGCTCCTCTTGAATTTTTAATATCTTATTATATAAAATGATGTCCTGTTTTCCAGGATTTCCAATGTATATTGTTCTGCTCATGTCAGAATTATATCCTCCATGGCTAAAACCAAGATCAATTATGCAGAATCCATTATTAAAAATTCCTGAATTATCATGATGTGGTATACAAGCATTAGCTCCAGAAGCAATAATTGGCTCAAAGCTTAAACCTAGATTATTCTCAAGAGCATATCTCTTTGTTTCATGCACTATATCTTTTTCATATTTGTATTTCTGTTTTCTTAAATTGCTGATTATTAATTCATAACATTTTTTTGTATGCTCGCATGCAATTTTTATCTTATTTATCTCATCTTTTGTCTTAATTAACCTTAAATCTTTAAGATAGTCAGATATGTCAATCATATTTATTTCTTTGAATAAATCCTTGTATTTTATCGGTAATTGTTCAAAGTTAATGCCGATATTCTTGACATTATGCTTTAATAATAATTTTTTTAATACATCCTCAGAATAATCAGTAATTGTAAATCCTTCAGCTTTCGGATTGCTTAAAGGACTCTTTAACAGATATTTTTTATTTTGCATTATTAAAATATAAGAATCTTCGATAGTTTTTCCTAGAATCCAGAAATGATTAGGATCCTTCCATTCTAGAAATAACGCATCTGTTCCTTTCTTGAGTTGAATGTTCATTGTCTAGGAAACCTTACATCTGCTTCATTGATATAATCTTTGACTCTTTCGACAATTGAATTCAGGTAGTATTTTTCTATTTTTTCAACAAACAATTCAAAAAGCTTAGAATTTTCATTTATCCTATAAGAGTTTTTCAGTTTTTCTACAAGAAAAATATCTCTTAAGCGCAGCAATTGCCTTCTAATATTGCTTGATGCAATGCCTTGCAATGGAAGATTATTATGTTTTCTGAACTCTATAACATTATTTTCAATGTCCATTGATGTTAATGGCTCTTTAGCCTTGAGAACAACATAAAGGATATCAACAATAATATCCCTAGAATCACCAGGCTGCAACAAGCCAACAGAGAGACAGAGCTTTCTCACTAAATCGCGATCCTTAAGATTTTCTGGCTTCTCATATTTACGCAACGAAATCTCCGCTAATGGCGTATCTATAGCTATGATCTTATTCATCACCCACAATCCTCTAATGAGCAAAGTGCATAAGCTAATATATAAAGTTTTTGTTCATGACTAATAATAATAAAAAATGATAGAAAGATTTAGAGAAATGCAGTTATTTACATCCTAATGAAATATGTTTTATGATATTTGATAATGTATTACAAATATTATTTTTAATTATTTTACTTAAATCAAAAAATAGAGTGATAATATTATGTTCACTTTATTTAAATAATTTCAGACATGTTCCGAAAATCTTCCGGAAACAATAGTAACATTTATATTGTAGGAATGTTAAGTGATACTAAATAGGATAATTATAAATTTATTTGGGGGAAATTATGATTAGACCTAATTCACCAATTAATGTACAATTGGAGTTAACAGATGTATGTAATCATGCCTGTGTTCATTGTTATAATAATTGGAGATCATATTATCCTGAATTGATGAAAAAACCAAATTCTGAGGATATTAAAATCTTGTTTAAAATTGGCCAGAGAGTGATTGATGCTGATGTATTTCATATAGTTCTATCTGGTGGCGAGCCATTGATTATTGAAAAAGATGATTTGGAGAATATTATATCGATGTATAGAATTAATGGATTAACGGTGGGAGTTAATTCTAATATTACCTTAGCTGACTATGATCATGGTAAGTTATTTAAGGATTTAGGTGTTTCTGTACTAGCTAGTGTTATTTCATATGATGAAGAAACTTTTGATTTAGTAACTCAAAGAAAAGGTAGTTATAAAAGATTCCTAGAAGGAGCCAAAAATCTCGTGAATAATGGTATTTATTTGAGTTCTAATATGGTAGTGGACAAATTTCGAGTTAATGATGTATATGATACAGGAAAATTTGTTGCTAATCTAGGATTTAAGGGATTTAATGCCACAAGGATAAGCCCCTCGAATAGCGGAATGATTAAAGACTATTCTGGATTATTATTAGATAATCAAGATATGAAGAAGATGTTAGATCAACTAATAGCGGTGAAGAAGGATTTCGGATTGAATATCGGAAGTCTTAATGCATTGCCATATTGTTGCGTTCCTAATCCTGAGGATTATAAAGAGATATTCTCTAGAAGTTGCGTAGCTGGTTTGACAACTTTAGGAATAAGCTCAAAGGGAGATGTACGCGCATGTCAGCATTTTGATAAATCATACGGTAATATTTTAGAAGAGCCTTTAACCTCTATATGGGAAAGGATGCCTGTATGGAAAACAGAGTATTCTCAAGTTTGTAATGGGTGTGTCTACACCGGTAAGTGTGCCGGTGGTTGTCGAGAAAACGCATTGCAGACATCAGGGATTATTACTGGTGAAGATAATCTAAAAATCGGAGGTTATGGGATTATTACAAAGAGATGGGATAGTAAAATAGATTCAATAGATGAAATAGTTATGTCAAAGGGATTAAAAATACGCGATGAAGAATTCGGAGCTATTTTATATCGTTCTGCAGCCAAGTATACGTTTATAGATACATTTGCTAAGTTTATTATTAAGAGTCTCTTTACTAGATCAATTATTAGAAAACAAGATATTTTAGAGATTGGTAAGGATATTCCTTATGTGAATAAAAGTTATATTGATAGATTATTTACAGGGCTAGTCAATAATGGTTTGGCTTCTAAGTCTGTGACAAATACAGAATTATCTAGAATGCCAAAATATTGCACAAATATTAATGAAATATTATACCGATTTCCTATAGAACAAAATTTGATGGAGGGAGAAAATGGCACAAGAACTAGAGAAAATAGCTGGAAATTATAAGAGCAATCAATTGCTAAGAAAAGGGTTAGTGATTTATAATAACGATATAAATAAACCATTATATCTCACTGCAATAATGCCTAGAAGCGTAGAATATGATTGTGACTCTGGAGATAGTTGTGATGGTGATGGCGGTTGTGATGGCGGTTGTGATGGTGGTGATTAGATAATTTTTTTATCTATTTTTTTCAATAGGTTGATAAATGATCCAAGTACTTGATGAAATTGATAAATCTCTATCAGAGAAGAAGATTTATCTCGAGGGTTTATTCGAGATCACCATAGATAAGATTTTTGTTAGTATATTATCAAAAGAAGAATTTTCTAAGCTTGACAAATCATCTTGGGTTGTAGGATTTGCTTTTCCTCGAGAAAATATTATATTTGTTGTGGATCAGAAAAGTTCAGAAAGATCTTATGATGAATGGCTGAAAGTGATCATACACGAGATGGTACATCTATTTTATTTTAAGAAATTTAAGACATCTCAGCCTAAATGGTTTTTCGAGGGATTAGCGTGCTATCTAGCAGATCAGAAGAAAAAAGAATCCGAAATTGAATTAAAAGATTTGATAAAATATTTTCCTGATGATATTAATGATACTGAAATCTATAATAAAGGGTATAATATTATAAAAAAATTACTAAAATAATACAAATACGTGTTTAAGAAACATCAATCTTATCAAACATTATCCTAAATTGTTTGCCTTTGATCTTTTCTTCAACATTGGCAAAATATTTCTTTTCAGGATTTGCAAGATAATTTATTGTTCTCGCTCCGACTTTTTCCTTGATAGCATGATCAAACTTTGATATATCAACTTCTCCATCAATGTTCAGTTCAATAACGTCTTTCTTGTTTAATCCTGAATCCTTTCTTAATTGCTGGATTCTTCTTATGACTTCTCTTGCAAATCCCTCTGTCTCAAGCTCTGCAGTCATTGTCTTTTTTAGATAAACAGAAGCAACACCCATTTCTGATAGTACATACTCTTCAGGACAAATCTTCTCAATCAAAACATGATTTGTTGTAATCTCAAACCCGTCATGATTGAATGATTTATTATCCTTAATACTGGCCACAATCTCCTTTCTATGATTATTAATAATTTCAATAACATTTGCTGTATTATTGCCAAAATCCTTTCCAAGACTCTTGAAGTTAGGCTTAACCTTAATGTCTACATTCATTGGCTTTACTATGATGTCCTTAATATTCACTTGCTGCTTTATTAATGATTTAAGATTTTCAATTGCTTTTTTTAAATTATCATCGTTAGTATCAACAATAACCTCTTGCAAAGGCCATCTGACTCCAAGATTCAATTTATCTCTACAAGACAATATTGACTGCATAATCTCTTGAATCAAGCTCATGCTATTTTCAATATTTAGATCTATGAAAGTATCATCATATATTGGCCAATCATAATCATGGATAGAAATCTTTTCAAGCCTAAATTCTGGTATGGATTTGAAATTTTGATAGATCTTTTCAGAAATAAAAGGGCATACTACTGAAAATACTTTCAATATATTAAAATAAACATTAAATAATGTATATAAAATAACTTCTTTATCCTCTTCTGAGCCAATAACTGATTTTTCTCTGATAAGCTGAATATAAGTTCTCGAAAGATCCATATAAAGCTGCTCAATATTATGGCTGACATTATCAAAATGATAGGCTTCAAGCTCATTAGTTAATTTCTTGATAGTTGAATGCAATCTTGATAAAATAAACCTTTCTTCATCAGCTAACTTATGATAATCAATATGATCCTTTAATTGAATATTGTTGCTTGACATGAAATCTATGATGAAATTTTGTAGGTTCCAGAAGATCATAAGATTCTTATGCTTTAGCTTAATCTCATCCCAACTAAAACTCATGTCCTCGCCTGCAGTTATCTCTGTAACAAAGTACCTTAAAGTATCTGCACCATATTTTTCAGTTATTTCAGAAGGAGTAATGATATTTCCCAGGCTTTTAGACATCTTTTCTCCTTCAACATCAGTGATGAATCCATGCATACAAACATTTTTGAAACTAGGCTTATCAAAAGCTAGTGTTGAGGCAACCATTAAGAGATTAAACCATCCTCTGATCTGATCCTTGCCTTCAATTATGAAGTCTGCAGGAAAATATTTATCAAAAAGCTCTGTATTATTAGGATAATCCAGACAATTCCATGAAGAGGTTCCTGCATCAATCCAAACATCAAGAACATCACCTTCAATGCTCATCTCATGTCCACAAGAACATTTTAGCTTAACATCATCAATCCAGGGCTTATGAAGATTATTAGGAATAGGGGTGATTGCTTTTTCCTTTAATTCTGCTACTGATCCAATTACTTCATATTTGTTGCATTTATCATTTTCACATTGCCATATCGGTACTGGAGTACCCCAATATCTTTGTCGTGTTATTGAATTATCCTTAAGATTCTTTAGCCAGATGTCAAATGCATTTTTTGCAGCTATAGGATACCAATTAATGTCTTTATTGAAATTAATCATCTTTTCCTTTAAGTCCTCAACCTTAAAGAACCATTGCTCTGTTAATCTGAAAACAACAGGATTCTTGCATCTCCAGCAATGAGCATATTCATGATCAACATAGCTTGTTTCAATCAATGAACCTTTTTCTCTTAATACATCTATGAATATATCATCATTGTCTTTAGCAGTCATTCCACTAAATCTATTCATTGATAAAGGAAAAATGCCTTGCTCATCAATATTATTGAATGCAGGAATATTATTTGCTTTTCCTACCTCAAAATCTTCAGGGCCGCAGCCAGGAGCGCAATGCACTAGTCCAGTGCCTGCACTTGTATCAACAAACTCCTCGCTTAAAACAACAGTATGCGTATTTTTATGAGTTTTTTTTATTTCGGCATATTCTGGGATAATATCAGAGAATGGATGAACATATTCCATTCCCAGCAGCTTATCACCTTTAAATTGCTCTATTATCTCAAAGCTTTTTCCTGAGACTCCAGAAATAAATGCTGTTGATAATGCTGTACTTACAATCCATGTTTCATGCTTTTCATCATCTATTTTTACTTTTGCTCTTACATAATCAAGTTCTGGATTGACCATTACTGCAAGATTGAAAGGAATAGTCCAGGAAGTAGTAGTCCAGATTATCAGGAATTCATCTTTTTTATCTTTCACAGGGAATTTGACAAAGATTGATAAGTCATTGACAGTCTTGTATTCAAGCTCATGTTTTGATAATGATGTTTCACAAGATTTGCACCAAGTCATGACTTTTTTTCCTTTATATAACCTATTTTTTTCATGAGCTTTCTTAATTAGAAACCATTCGCCTTCCATAAAAGAATTATGTACAGGCATGTATGCTTGATCATTATTAAGCCATACACCTAATTTCCATAAATCATCACTCATTATTATTGCATTTCCTTCAGAAAACTTCAGGCATTCCTTAGAGAATTTTTCCAAGCCAAAACTTATGATATCTTTTTTTGTAGATAGGCTGAATTTTTGCTGAACCTTATTCTCAGTAGGCAAGCCATGCATATCATATCCTCCCCTGTCCCACACATCAAATCCATTCATTCTCTTAAATCTTAGTATCATGTCTTTTAATGCATGATTCCATGTCTGGCCTAGATGCAATCTTCCAGAAGTATATGGAGGGCCTTGTAGAAAATAGAATTTCTTTTTGCCATGATTCTTTTTCTTTATATTGAGATAAATATTATTATCCTCCCAGAATTTCAGGATTTCTGGTTCAATCTCCTTGAAATCATAGGATTTAGCCATTAGATACGAATTAGAGGGTGGTTTAAATAGTTTTTCATGAGTGGACTAAAAGAGGCAATGTCTCAATAGAGAAAAAGATCTAAAAAATTAGGGAACTAGGCTTAGTATTTAGCTCTAAAAATTTTCTTCAAATCCTCAACAGTTGGTTTTTGGATGCGTAAAGTAACTTGTGTCACCTCTAAAAGTTGTTGAATGTATTCCTCCATATGTTCTTTCTTTTCTTGTTCCCTAGTGTCCAAATAATTAGTTCCATCGTCAAGATTAAGTAATTGTATATTAATTGCCAATTTTAGAGCAGATTTATATGTTTTTTTTGTTCTTGATGTACTAGGTAGTACTTCTGCTTTACTTAAATCTAGATCTCTTACAGTATCTGCAATTGAAGTTCCTTTGGGTGCTTCCTCCTTAACTATACTCAATCCCATACAATTATTAGGAAAATGATCATCTACTGGCATATAGATTTTTTTATAGTACTGAATAATGTGTTTTTTATATACTCCCTGCAAAATTTCAGGTGGTGATTCTTTACAATAACCAATCAATTCTATTGTATCGTGAAATCCCTCAGCACCATCCCAATCTCGATAGGTAATTTTTGTTGTCATGATATTACTCCTCAATATACTAAGGATAAAAGTAATATTTATAAATGTTTCGATTATTAACTACTGTAAAGATACAACAATATATAGATGATGCCTGGCTTTGATTCATCTCCTTTATTGCACTTCGTGCCTGATTGGATGATCTCTTTCTCAACTTTGGACTATTCAGACTTCGCCCGAACGTTGCACTAAAATTCAATCCCTAACGAGGGAAACTAACATCGATAAGGTATGCACGTATTTGCAAAAAACATATAAATCCAATAGATTATTGACAAACATGGCAAGATTCAGAGAGCAAATATCGGGTGAGAGAAAGCTGATAGAGACAATTGCATCAGCCTGTCCTATATGCAAGTCAGATGTAAAAGGAGATGATGTTTATCTATATTTCTGCCAGAACTGCAATATTTTATTTAAAAAAAATGAATTGAATCTTGTGAATCCAGATCATATTGAACACGAGATTAAAAAGACAGTTGCTGAGAAATATGATCAGGAAAAGGATAAATTAAGGATTGAAGAACCATTAATAAAATTAAAGCCTGTGTCAAAAAAATATCGAAAGAAAAAGACTGATAAAAAAAGCAAGATAATATACATAACATCAAAGAATTCAAATGTATTGCATGTAAGCAATTGTCCATTTGCAAAAAACATAAAGAAAAGCAATAGGAGAATGTTTAAAGACCTGTCAGAAGCAAGGGGATATAAGAGATGCGAATGCATTTAATGATTAATATTGAGGTGGAATTATGACTAAACATAAAGAGCAGAGAGTTGCAGTATTTGTTGATGTTCAGAACATGTATTATTCAGCAAAGAACTTATTTGGAAGAAAACTAAATTTTGGAATGCTGCTTAAAAGAGCTGTTGGACAAAGAAAGCTTATTAGGGCAATAGCATATGCAATAAAGGCAGATATTGCAGAAGAACAGAACTTTAGAGATGCATTATTCAATATGGGCTATGAAGTTAAGACAAAAGATCTTCAAGTCTTCTATGGAGGTCATAAGAAAGGTGACTGGGATGTTGGGATTGCCATGGATACAATAAGGCTTGCTCCAAAAGTTGATACTATTGTTTTAGTGTCAGGTGATGGAGATTTTGCTGATCTTGTTGTTTATCTTAAAGGCATGGGATGTAGAGTTGAAATAATCGGATTTGAAAAAACTACAAGCACAAGATTATTGGATGTTGCTGATGATTATGTTGCTGTAGATAAAAAAATGCTGTTATAAAATGTTCATAAATAACATTAATCCAGTATTGTTAAGTATTGGTTCATTGCAGATAAGATATTATGGAATAATCTATGCTCTGGGATTTGTTATAGGATATTTATTCATGCATTATCAAGTTAAGCATGGAAAACTGCATTTGACTGGAGAAAAGCTTGATAGCTACTTTTTATGGCTTATCATTTGGATATTGATCGGTGCTAGATTATTCGAGATTCTTTTCTTTAGTCCAGGATATTATTTTTCTAATCCTTCTGAAATGATACTGGTTTGGCATGGTGGCTTAAGTTTTCATGGAGGATTAGTTGCTGCAATAATATTTACATATCTTTTCACTAAGAAACATAAGTTATCGTTTTATGATATAGCAGATCTTCTAGTTATTCCTACAGCCTTAGGATTGGCTTTTGGCAGAATTGCTAATTTCATTAATTCAGAGCATTACGGAAAGGTTGTTGATGCAACGCCATGGTGTGTTGTTTATCAAAAAATTGATGGATATTGCAGGCATCCAAGCCAATTATATGAGAGCTTAAAGAACTTCTTGATATTTGGGGTATTGATGATCTATAACAGTAAAAGATCCAAGAGCTATAAAAAAGGGACATTATTCTGGATGTTTGTACTTCTCTATGGAATATTAAGAATAATTACAAATTTCTTCAGAGAAGATACAGTTTATTTTGGCTTGAGCACAGGCCAATGGTTCTCTGCATTGATGATAGTTGTGGCTGTAGTGTTTTTGTACAAAATTAAGAACAACCGGATTTAGGATAGAGATAATTTCAGAAGATAAGGGCATAAGCAAAAGACAATATCAAGGATTTTTATTAGAAAACCCTAAACTGGCGACGTATAAATAAAAAAATCTGGAGTAATCATATTTTTTTCTACAGTTTTAATATTTAAAAAGAATTATTAGATTAGTCTTGCTCAAAGTCGTGAAAAAAGAGAATTCTAAACATAGCCTATATATGAAAATGCATAAAAGTTATAATTAGATGGTATAATAAATATACTATGAAGACATTTTGGATGATAATATTGGCAGTAGGCATATTATCTGGATATATGCTCAGTCAGCAATATATCTCTGCTGATAGGAGAGACAACAGTATCATAATACCTATAGTGGCAGTCAACGGGGACAATGGGACTATAGGCAATGTTACTTTCAGCCTGGTGCCAGGTAGCGGGAGAGTGCTTCTTGACAGCAATCCGATGATAGATACAGACATGCAGAACACAATAATTATATCGATTGCATATGCACAGCAATATTCTAACAGGACATTTAAGGATAAAGACCTTATCATGGATTTTGATATGCCTCATGAGATCATCGGAGGAATATCATCAGGAGCAGCAATCACTATAGGTATCATAGCGCTCCTTGAGGGAAAAAGAATCAATGGGAGCATAGTCTTGACAGGAACAATCGGACCAGATGGGAGCATAAGAAGAGTCGGAGAGATCAGGGAGAAGACACTTGCTGTAAGGAATGCAGGATTCAACATGTTTCTTGTTCCTTCAGGCCAGTCACGATTTCGCAACCAAACATATACTCTCCAGGAATATTTCAATAATACAATAGAAGTAAGGGAAGTTTCCCACATAGAGCAGGCAGCAAAAATAATAATAGAATAGCCTGGCCAAATCTTTTGTGCTCGCTTCAAGAACAAAAGCATAGTTATTTATACTAGTTTTCACAAAATTAATAAATAACCACTGTCCAATTAAGTAAGAAATAATGTTTATATTCATAAAAGGTGATTGAAATGCCAGTTAAACAAATGTCAGGACCAAGATGTATAAGGCATCAGATAGAATGCTCATATAATTGTGGATGGTGCGGAAAGCCCATATGTGATGACTGTGTAGCAAATGCCAACGGAAAAAAGTATTGTGATAAATGCTGGAATAAGAAGCAGCAAGTGACTCCAGCACAGGTTGATGAACCTAAAGGCAATATTCCGAGACAACCAATAAGGAATGTTGATCATACACTTGATCCTAAGATTGCAGAAGAACGCAGAACTTCAGGCGATGCATTCAAGAAGAAACCTTTTTAAGTATATGTAGCTCTTTTAAATTTTTTATTTTATTCAAATCAACCAATTCATAATTAATATCTAAAGTCTTTATGATTTCTTTCTGTTTATTGACTATTGAATCAAGTTTTTTAGCATAAATCTTTTCATAGCTGTACATTTTAGGATTTTTTTTCTTAAATTTACATTTACCCAATGTTTTAGAGCTAAGTAGAGGGTATGATCTGCAAATTAAAGGCCGTTTATCATAGACAGTACATAATTTGTTTTTTCTGTCAAAAAAAGGACAGATGTCATGATCAATGAAATAGTCTAGTATTAGCAATTCATTGCTTTTTAGAGCAATAGCTCTTTTTGGTTTAATACTTAAATCAATATTTTTGTTTTTTGCCTCTTGCTCAAGAATATGCTTCTCTTCAGGAGATATGTTGATTGTGATTTCACTTAATGGAGCAAGATAAATTATCCCATAATGCTTATGCATATAATTAAAATAATCCTGTTCATCTTTATCAGTAATATTCTTCTTTTCCCTAATATGGCAGCATTCTCCGCATTGAGTGCAGATGAATGTTTTACTAGCATTATTCTTTTTCTCTAGGATAGGATCTGGCAGGAAATTTTCAACCATGCTATCGATTCATGAATTATGTTTAAAAAGCTGTTCATTTATCCGCATAATCCTCTATGCACATCTGTAGCTTTGCTTCATAACTGTCGCTGAGAGGTGAATGATGGTCTCTTCTAGATTAAAAATACTGTGGGATTCAGTCCAATGCAATGTAATTTTATCCTCCGAAAAACAGGCATTATTAATCTATAATTACATCTTTTTTCCCAAATATTCTACAAGATAATTCTTTAAATTATGTGCCGGTATAAATTCTTCTATACCTAATCTCTTGTAATATTGATAATACCATCTTTTTATGATGTCTGTATGGCTGGTGGTAATTACACGGACCTTCTCTCGAAAATTGCTTGATATGTGACGTATTTTTGTAATGCCTGTGCCATGATCATCAGGAACTAAAATCAATTCATAGCCTTGTTTGGAGGATTCCGATATAATTAGATTTGTTTCAGGCTTCAGACAATCCTCAGTAAATACATGATACCTTTCGTCCCCCATACGCAATTTTAGATAATTTTCATTACATAGATTAATGAGTCTTTCAATTTTTTTCTTGCTCAACGGTATTTTTGGTTTGGTGAGAATATTTCCATCTGCATCGATATCTCCAATAAGAAATCCGTAATCAGGGATAAATGGCAGGCATAGCGATACAAATATTCTTTCACGTGCATTATCTTTTTTTCTAAAGATTTGTCCTCCCTGTTCAATAAGTCCCATAAACTTGTTTTTATCTGCGAAATCACAGTTACCTATATAGATATCGGGACAACTATTTCGGGTTATGCATCTCAAAGTTATATTATAGTCTTTTAGCTTTCTTACTTCGATCTTTTCTTTTTCCATTTTCAAATCAGTATTTATGTGTTCAGATAACGTTTGCGATGTATGAATTGTGCAGGGATTCTTTATTTCATAAAATAGTGGATCGTATGTCGGCCCCAAAAAGAGCATTTGAACCTGATTTAGACCATAAGTTGGATTCTCAAACTGTTCGATGTTCGTATTAATATGCTCGGCTGTTGTATTGTCCATTTTTATCCCCCTATTTAGTTTATTTGAGATATGGAATGTTACTATATTATATAAATTATTTGACAAATTATAGTAAAATTTATAAATTATGACAAATTTATCTATTTTATGACAAATATACAGAAAATAGTTTGGGAATACATTGATAGAAATGCGAGTATTCAAAAGATGTTAATATCAGGATTAATAAATACCAGCGCATTAGCCAGAAGAATAGCTAAAGAACAAAGCCTAGTGGATAATATTACTGCAGTAATCAGTGCTATACGAAGATATGAATCATTACTTGATAAGAAAGAGAATCAAAAAGATTTAATGAAACTAATAAGAAGCGCCAAAATATCAACAAGAACCAAATTATCTTCTATTCTCCTAAAAAGAACGGATACGATAGAAGAAAGAATATCTACTATATACTCAAAAATCAAGATACGTAGAGACAATATATTAAGAATATTCGAGGTCACTAATTATATAAAGATAATTGTAGATGATGAATTATATGAACATATAAAAAAACTATTCTCAGATGTCAATATTGAAAAAAGCAATAGGAGTCTTAGTGAGATATCGATAAATTATGGTAGTGACATCACCAAAATAGCCGGAATATTTGCGGCAGTAGCGAATGAGATGGCAATAAACAATATAAGCATAATAGATTCTATGATATGCCACTGGGAGCATATACTAATTGTGGATGAGAGAGATTTACAAAAAGCATTGGCAACATTACTCACATTCAATGCATGACAAAATTTAAAAATGTATACTCTAATTGATAGCAAAAAGAGGTGTTAAAATGTGTTTTTTTAAGAAACAACCAGTAGTTAGGCAATTAGATTATTCTAGACCATTTGTGATATTGAATTTCAAGACATACAAAGAATCATCAGGAGCAAATGCATTAAAACTTGCAAAAATCGCAGAAAAAGTCTCTTTACAGAGCAAAGTAAACATCATTGTCTGTCCTCAATCAATTGACCTAAAGGAGGTCGCATCAAATGTTAAGATTCCTGTTTATGCGCAACATACAGATAATTCAGTATTAGGAAAAAGCACAGGAAACATCATTGCTGAAAACCTTGCTGATAACAATATCCATGGATCATTGCTTAATCATTCAGAAAAAAAGCTTGACATAAAAGATATTGAAAAAACAGTTGTTAAATTAAAGGAATTGGACATGAAAAGTGTTGTCTGCGCAAAAGATAATGTGGTAGCAAAGAAATTATCCTCATTAAAGCTAGTCAAGCCAGATTTTATTGCAGTTGAACCTCCTGAACTGATTGGTGGAGAGAAATCAGTATCAGAATCCGGGCCTGAGATCATAGAGAGATCAGTCAAAGCATGCAATGGTCTGAATGTTTTAGTAGGAGCTGGCATTAAGTCAAATCAGGATGTAATGACAGCACTAAAACTAGGAGCTAAAGGCGTTTTATTGAGCAGCCATTATGTATTATCAAAAGATCCAGAAGGTTTTTTGAGAGAATTGATCAAAGGCATCTAATCATTAATGACAAAGATCTGGACTGTATCGTAATCATTGGTAATATATCCTCCTCCAACAGTTTTTCGGCTTTGAATCGACAATGTAATAACATACTCTCCTTTTTTTGCATCTTTAGGCATTTTAACTAAAAGAGTTCTTATATAAACACCCTTAGCCTTAAGATTGTCTGCAATCATTAAGCCTCCTAATGTTTCCATATAAAGATATTTCATACCTGTATTGGGATATTCTTCTACTGGCGACTCTGGTTTCGCATAATATTTGATCATGAGATTTTCAATATCCTCTTCTAACTTAAAATCCAATGTTTCTTGTTCATTATTCTGTATTCCTAATCCTACAGATTCAGCATCTCCATTATTCAATTTTAAAGTGTTTGGATAAACAGAAACCTTATAATTATTGCTCAGCATCAATGCTTTGATCTGATCCTGAGTTCTTTGATCCATATCACGGATCTTGTCTTCTGCATTATTTTTAATATTATAGAAAATCGCTATTCCTGAACCTAGAATTACTATTGAAATGATTATTATTACAATAGCATTTGCAGAAAGCTCTAATGCTGCTTTTTTATGATTTGATAAACTCATATTCTCTGACTAGGATTATTGTCAATATTATCATCAACAGCACTCCACCTATAAGTACTGCTAATCCTGATAGGAAATCACTTGATTCAACTATCTTGAATAATCCATATCCTAAAAGGAATATGCTCAGCAACAAAAACTTGTCAATAACAAGCTTAAGTATATCAAATTCTTCCGATCTTGTTAAATGTTTTTTCACGATTATCACCTTTTATTTTACTGTTATAGTTACTGAAGCAATGTGAGATTCTAAATTATTTCCACCCTGCTCTTTTGCTTTTATCGAGCATAAATAAACATCTCTTGGCTTAGTTTTTGCAATACTTAATAGAATCTTAAATGTTTTTTGGTCTCCAGGCTCAATTTTTTGTGCTTCATCACTCGTAATTTTTGAAAACAAATCAGTCGTACCACATGATGCAGTCAATTCAACTGTTTTATTCACAGGATAGGTGTTATAAACATTTGCTTTTAATGTAAAAGATTTTCCTGAGGCAACTGTCACAGATTCTCTTGATAAAGTAATTGGAGTAGAGCTAGATGCTGCTACAGGTTCTATTTCACCAGGATCAGGAACATCAAGATCTGTCAATTTACTTCTTATAAAAGCTAGTAACAGTCCCATTATCACCACTGCAATAACTAATATCACAATAGAATTTACACTCAACTCCATAGAAGCTCTTCTGTTCATCAAAAACACCTCTTTGATTTGTTATGGTTAATTATGATATGACATATTTATAAATCTTTTTATTATGAATATGTAATAAACAATATAGAAAATAAAAAATTTATTTTTTCACAGCTTTTCCTTTTACTTCTGTTGCTCCAGTATCAGCTGGCAATAGTTTCTTTATCAATTCTTCAGAAATGCCTGCTTCATGAAGCTTAGCCTTAATAGCAGATTTTTCCTTGCCTTTCATTGATTCAACAATGTCAGTTGCTTTCTTCTGCTCCTCTGCTTTTCTTCTCTCGACATCTTCCTGCAATCTCTTCTTCTCTTCCTGTAGCCTCTTTAATTCCTCTGCTGAAAGTTCTGTCTTCTCTGACTTAATCTCAGTATCAAACATTCCTTGATCAACCAAATTTATCACTTCTTTTGCAGGCTTGCCTTCAACCAATATTCCAAGACTATTGGCTGTTCCAATAACTTCCTTGACTTTTGCTTTAAGATCTTTTCCAAGCAGATTATCTTCTTTCATCTTAGCAACTTTAATGATCTGCTCTATAAGAATATCTGCAACCTTATCAGTGTGTGGCTTTCCTGAGCCTTTCTCTATTCCTGCCTCTTTTAATAGTAATGCTGATGCAGGTGGTGTCCCAACACTGACTAAAAACTCTTTAGTGGAAGTGTCAACAGTAACTTTTACAGGCACTTGCATGCCTTTGAATGATGCTGTTTTCTTATTTATTTCAGCAATAACTAATCCAATATTAACTCCTAATGGGCCTAATGCTGGCCCTAATGGTGGTGCTGCTGAGGCCTGTCCACCGTTTATCAATGCATCAACACTCTGTTTAGTCATAATAACACCTTTTAATCAATTGACTCTTCACCCTCTCTTCTGATAACTTTCAAAGCATCAAGCTTTAATGTTATAGGGATAGGAACAGCTGCATCAAGCAATTCAACAACAGCCTCTTCTTTTACTTTATCGATTCTTGTGATCTTGCATTTCTCTCTCTTGAATGCACCTGAAATGATTTCTGCAATATCATTCTTTTGGATATTCATCTCTTTCTTCACTTGCTCAAGCATATGCTCAATCTCTGTGTAAGCAACATCATGAGAAAGCAATCCTCTAGCATAAGGAATGCCGAAAACAGCATGCTCTGCCTCTGTCTTGTTCGGAGCTTCAATAAAGATGTATCCCCTTAAACCATGAGGCTTAATAACAGCATAAATATTGATATTTTTTCTTTGCGCATTGCTAACTACAAAATCCATAACCTGATCTTCCCTGTTTGCAGTTGTTCTTAAACAATAGATCTTATTTTCTTCAGTCATATTCTCACTTAAACACCAATACATCAATCAGGTGAACAAGAAAACCAATAAGTCCAATTACCAATATGCCTAAACCTGAAATCTTACTAATTGTCTTGAATTCCTCTTTAGTAGGCTTTTTTGTTACTTTCAATACTCTAACACATTCTTTCACAAAATTCTTCAATTTACCGATTAAAGTAGGTTTTTCTTCAAACTCATCCATAATGCACCTTCAAAAGATAATCCAAGAAACAACAAACCTTTTTTAAATGTTTTGATTTCAAAAAAACATATTTCGATTTTACATTAAAGTCAGCGGGTTTATGGGTTTGTATGTTTTTTTGATCAAAAACCTCAAGTTTTTGATTTCCAAAAAACATATTTACATTTTTTGTTTATTTACTTAATATGTTTTTTTGATCAAAAATCCGCGATTTTTTGAATTAAAGGAATTTAAGCCTATTATCATCATTATGCGGTTTGACTTTAGAATAGCTCCATTCCTCTGATTCTTCTGCATCAGCATCCTCAACAATCTCCTCAATATCAGATTCAGCCATAAGGCCTGTATGGTTAAATAACTATTTAAATCTATTGAAAGAATCAATAATCAGCCTGCATGGCAGCAAGCTGAATGTCATTATAAAGTTCACGGACAATATTGTAAAACATTTCTTTGTCTTTGCTTTCCATACTTTCGAATAATGATTTAACATTATTATAAGATGCTTTTGCTTGATGGATATCATCCCGAGCTATTAATTTCCTACATTCTCTGATTAATTTTTTTAATCCATCAATTTTTGGGTTTGTAAACAGTTTAGTTACATCCTCGCTACTGTCAGGCTGCTTAAGCTTCCATTCAATATATTTCGAAAAAATCATGTTATCAAGCTGTTCTCTCTCTTTTCCAAGCCGTAATTCAGCATTAGATATTGCTTTTTGCAATTCTTTGTCTTCTGTGAACATCTTGTCAACATAATTTCTCTTTTGTTCCATCGAATCCTTTAAATTCTGCAGTTGCTCTAAATCCTTGTGTACTGCATCTCCCTTATTTAGCAATTCAATCGCTGATGCTCTTTTTTTCTCAAAATCATTCCTTTCGTCACTTAATTGTTTAAGCTTATTGTCATATGTTGTCTGCATATAATTCATCTTATCTTTTAGTTCTTTCAGGATCTTTTCCTTCTTTGATTCAAATTCTGTTCTCTCTCTTTCTATGATATCCAATTGTTTCTTTAGCTTATTGTTTAAAAGCGACGTATTGCGCAATTCTTTTCTGAGTAATAATCTGTCTTTATTTAACCTCTTTGCTAATTGCTTCTCCACATGTGAATTAATTATATTATCTAATTTATCTTCTTTATTCTTTAATTTTTTCTCCAAATCTTTCAGATTCCTATAGAATTCATTGACCTCTTTTTGCTTTTTTATTAATGATTTATGCATTTTTTCGATTTTATCCCTTCTTTTACTTAATTCTTGTTCCTTGAACTCTATCTTTCTTTCTATCTTCTTATCATACTGCCTTAATAATTCCCTAAACTCTTTCTTAGTATATTTTTCAGAACTTAAGGATTTTGACAATTTTGCTCTCAATCTTTCATGATTCTTGTCTATGGTTGTAAACAATGATTTTTCTTTAGGATTAATAGACAATGGAGTATTAAGTTCTGGAATATCAACACTTTCTAGATTAACCTCTGGCAATTGTTCAGGAAGAGAGGCATTCTGAGAAACATTTTCCATAGTGTTATCAACATGATTGTCTGCTGCTGCCATCAATTTGTTTACCTGATCATTATTTCTTATACTATCTTTAATCATTAATTCCTGCTCGGTAATTTGATTACTCCAGTCAAAAGATTTTCTCAAATCCAACTTCTCAATTTTCTTCTTCAATCCCTTGCCTTTGGATTTTCCAAATTTTTTTGAAGGCTGTTCTGGAGTCAATTCAAGAACTGGCAATTCAGGGAGCTTTTCTAATTCAGTATCTAGATTAATCTCTGATAAGGGTTCTGGCTTAGTAATAACAGGTTCAGGTTTTTTTGAGAATAATTTTGCGAAAAAACCTTCCTTTTTTAAAACTGGTTTTCTTGGAACCTCTGGTGGCTCAATATCCAACATCTAATCACCCCTTTTAATAAATAATGATTAAGAACCCTAATATAAAAAGCTTTTGTTTTTTGGGCTCTCCAGAAACCCTTTCTCTGTAATTTCAATATTTTCCTCTCTTTTGAGAGGCTGAATTATTTTTATACGTCAGAAATACTACTCATCTATGATGAGTGGAAAAGCCATGCTTATCCTTCTGATATACATGGACTGGTATTTCTGATCGTGATCAAGAACAAGCATGATTGCTAGCAATCATGCCACCGGTCCGATGAAAATGAAGACATTTTCAGCGTGCCAAAATCTGTGATTTTGTGCATTTGACCGGTGGTTCTTGACATTTCATATAAATTTTTAAATCCTGGCTCTTTAAGCATATTATGGCTGAGGATGTTAATCAAGCATATGCATATATATTTAAGATAGATAAGAGGATAAAAATGCTTGAGAATGATGCTGACTTTATAGCGAGGGGGATACAAGGATCCTCTTCAAAAGGAAATATATCTTTTTCAGTGTTGACAGAGGAGATGAATTCTATCAAGGCAGATTTTGATAACATAAAGAGACAATTAAAGCTCATGGAATCGGAAATCTTGATGTTAACTAATGTGATAAGAGACACTATTAAGAAGGATCAAGTAGAAAACTTGAGCAAAAGCGTTGATGAGATCGAATTCCAGAATTTTATGACTAAAAAAGAATTAAAATGAACAATATAATTACAGATAAAAAGATTAAGCACTATTTCGGGATCACTGAAAAAGCATTAAAGATGTGCAAGAATGCAGGCAGTAAGTCTAAAGAGGCTAAAGATTTCTTAGATATGGCAGAAATCGCCAAGAAAATACATTCATTTTCTCCTGATAGTTTAGCGATTTCTGAGCATGATCAAAAAATGCTCAAAGAGCTATTTTTTGACATGGCACAAAGATATTTTAGTGATGCAAAATATTTCTATGAAAAAGATGATCTAGTATTAGCGTACGGTGCTGTTAATTATGCCCATGCTTGGCTAGATGCAGGAGCAAGGATAGGATTATTTAAAGTTAAAGACTCTAAATTGTTTACTGTTGATGATTAATTATTTTGCAAATTTTTTCCATATTGAACTATCAATGCATGATATTCCTGAAATAATTTATAATCTTTAGGAAGATTTTCTTGAAAAAATAATTTTATATCCTCATAAGTCATGTGATTTAATTCTTTTTCTTTGATAATATTTTGATTCAAAAGAAATTTTCTAGTGTATGTATCGATAACAAAAATAGGCTGATCATATGCATATAAAAGAATAGAATCAGCTGTCTCTTTTCCGATACCCCATAAAGATAATAATTCATCTCTTATAGGAATTCTTTTTTTTAATTTGATAAAAAACTCGGCAAATATTTTCAGTTTTTTTGCTTTTTGATTAAAGTATCCTGCAGGTTTAATGCAATTTTTTATTAATTGATCATCTGCAATAATCAATTTTCTTGCATCTAACAATTTCTTTTTCCTCAAATTATCTAGAGCTCTTTCAACATTCTTCCAAGAAGTATTCTGCGTCAGTATAGCTCCGATACAGATCTCAAATCTTTGGCTATCATTTTTAGGGTAAGAATAGTCCCCTGGATGATATTTATTGTTAATAGGCCACCATCCTTGAGGACCATGGTCTTTAAGAAGATTTTGATATAATATTTTTAGATTAATCATTTTAAAACAACTGGCTTAGATAAATTCCATAGTAAATCAAATTGTTTTTGATAAGTATTGAATACCTCCTTATTCTCAATAACAATAACTATAGGATCATTAGTATATATAAATATGGCAATTTTATCATCCCATATCTCAATTTCAGTAACTTGATCAAGCTCTTTAGGAAGAATCTTGTGATGGCTTCTAGAATTTTTTGGAATTACCGTGTTAATATAATTTGAGTTCCATAATAAATATTCTGTAGTCTTTGTTTCTTTTTTTTTCGCATTATAATTCTTCCAGAATATCTCTCCAAGAACATCTACTGATTCATTAGTTATGCCAATACACCATACATTTTTTGCCTCAACTATTTGATATAGGACTTTTTTTACTCCATTTATCCCTCTAAAAATAGCCGCATCCTGTTTAGATTTGCTTACTGAAAGAATTTTATTAATTTCTGGCAAGAATTCTTGAGCTTTAATTATTTCATTGTCTATATTACTTTTTTTTGATTTCAGGAATTCAATTATCGATTCAGGGTTTTCTGCAATAAACTTCTTTTTTGTTCCGTCAATAATAAATGATACAAGTCCTTTTTCAATTAGTTTCTCTAGATTGTCATAGACTATATTTCTGTGTACTCCTAACAATTTGACTAATTCCGCTGCAGTTGCCTGTCCTTTCTGGATTATTCCGTAATAGACCTTTGCTTCATTCCTATTCAATCCAAGTTTTTCTAGATCAATAGCATCCATGATATAGCATAATTTAGCCTTATATTTAAAGTTTATGATTTGCTGTCACATATTGTTGCAACAATAGTTTATATTATATAACAACTTTACGATAGTAACAAAATAAAAGGAGATGATAAAATGAAATTATCAAACATGCCAGAATGGTTACAGAACGTTATTGGTGTCGGAATAATTGCAGGAGCACTAGGGGTAAGTTATTTAATTTACAAATCACATTCATCAGAAAAATTTAGGCCATATGGTAATAAATGGGAATTAAGGTATCTTGATTACGGAATGTTTAAGCCTGATTCTGTTTACTATCCATCTGATTCAACAGTTTATTACTATTTAGATCTTGACAAGGATGCATCACCAGATGTGAAAATAATGCTTGGACAAAACAAACCAAATATATCTGGTAGTATACCTCAAGTCGTGATAAAAAAGAATTATGAAAAATTATTTGGAATCCATATTGTGGATACATCCAATGTTCTTTGGAAAAACTAATATGAAAAAGATTCAATACGATGGACTTGCAAAAAAATTTGTTGAAGCGAATGCAACATATCCTGAGAATTCAAGAAGGGTGCTGCATAGATTTCTTGATGATCTAGGATTAGAAGGAAAAAGAGTGTTAGAAACAGGTAGTGGGCCTGGTGTTGATCTTGAATACATGATATCAAAAGGCGCTATTGTTTATGGTGTTGACCATTCAAAGGATATGAATATGCAGGCTTCAGAAATTGCAAAAACTGCCAATATTTATACAGGTTCAATTAATATATTATCCTTTGACGATAATTATTTTGATATTGTGTATAGCCGATATACTGTGCAACATCTTTGGAATATTACAAAGACTTTCTCTGAATCTCATAGAGTTCTTAAGAAATCAGGTGTATTTCTATTAGGGGTAACTCATCCTATGAGACAATATTTTGAAAAGGACATTAAAGATTATTGGAAAAAAGAATGGGTAGAATCAAGAATCATAGGAGAACAATTAGTTGTAAGAGAGCCATCTCATACATTTGAAGAATATTTATCTGAGAAAATATTAAATAATTTTACTCTAGAGAAAGTGAAGGAGATTCATGAACCGACAGCAGAGCAAATAAAAAAATATGGTAGATATGCACAATTCTTGATCATACAATATAGAAAAAAATAAACATTTTAATTTATATAAATGCCTCGAGCGAAAGTTTTATAAATAAACCTAAATTTCTTGTCTTAACAAATCACCTCCATTCTGACTGTCTGTAAGTCCTTAGACGGCATGACACATATGAAACCAAAACACATGAATACTTGATGTAATAATCGAGTATGATGCAGGAATGTATACCTTGAATTCTTTTAAGAAAGAAGTTTATACGACCAATATAAGTGATATGCGGCAAATGATTAAATAATAATTTTGATTATAGCAATTACAGGATTTTTTTGAATTCCCGTTGATCCTGCGGGGGATTGCTGCTATCAGGATTCGATTAAGCCATGCAAGTCAGGTCAGCAATGGCCGGCAACAGGCTCAGTAACACGTCGATAATCTGCCCTTAGGTTAGGAATACCCACGGAAAACTGTGGCTAAATCCTGATATTGAAGAGATTCTGGAAAGAGCTTTTCATTAAACGCAAGGTCTAAGGATGAGTCGGCGGCGGATTAGGCAGTTGGCGGTGTAACGGACCACCAAACCTAAGATCCGTAGGGGCCCTGAGAGGGGTAGCCCCGAGAGGGACACTGAAATACTGGTCCCAGCTCCACGGAGTGCAGCAGGCGCGTAACCTCCACAATGCGCGAAAGCGTGATGGGGGGATCCTGAGTGCTTACATTAATTGTAAGCTTTTGCCAAGAGCAAATATCTTGGAGAATAAGTGGTGGGAAAGACCGGTGCCAGCAGCCGCGGTAACCCCGGCGCCACAAGTGGCAATCTTATATTGGGCCTAAAGCATTCGTAGCCGGTTTGAAAAATCTCTTGTGAAATTGTTGAACTCAATACAACAGCATGCAGGAGACACTTTCAAGCTAGAGACTGGGAGGAGTTAGGGGTATTTCTGGGGGAGCGGTTAAATGTGATAATCCTAGAAAGACCACCTGTGGCGAAGGCGCCTAACTAGAACAGTTCTGACGGTGAGGGATGAAAGCTAGGGTAGCGATCCGGATTAGATACCCGAGTAGTCCTAGCTGTAAACACTGCGAGCTAGGTGTCGCATATTCTACGCGAATATGCGGTGTCGAAATGAAGATGATAAGCTCGCCGCCTGGGAAGTACGGTCGCAAGACTGAAACTTAAAGGAATTGGCGGGGGAATACACCAGGAGTGCGGCGTGCGGTTTAATCTAACTCAACGCAGAACACCTCACTAGGAGCGACGGCAGGATGAAGATCAGTCTGAAGGGCTTATCTGACGAGCCGAGAGGTAGTGCATGGCCGTCGTCAGCTCGTGTCGTAAGATGTCCAGTTAAGTCTGGCAACGAGCAAGACCTGTATCTATAATTGCTACCAGGTTCCACGGAATGACTGAGCCCATTATAGAGACTGCCTTCGTAAGAAGGAGGAAGGTGCAGGCAACGGTAGGTCTGTATGCTCCGAATCTCCTAGGCTACACGCGCGCAACAGTGGTGAAGACAATGGGATGCAACTCCGAAAGGAGAAGCCAAGCCTCGAAACTTCATCGTAGTTTAGATTGTGGGTTGCAACTCACCCACATGACAACGGAATTCCTAGTAATCAGACTTCATCATAGTCTGGTGAATATGTCCCTGTTCCTTGCACACACCGCCCGTCAAGCCAACCGAGCAGGGTTTAGATGAGCCCTAATTTTTTGATTATTGCGAATCTAAGCTCAGTAAGGTGGGTTAAGTCGTCACAAGGTCACCGTAGGGGAACCTGCGGTGGGATCACCTCCTTTTTTTTTATAACGTGTGCTAAACATTCCTGCATTTTATTTTTTTCATGAATATTACACTCATGACACTTCCAGTGTAATAGTGGGGGCTGGTAGTTAAACCTGGTATAACGTCCCCCTTGCACGGGGAAGGCTTCGGGTTCAAATCCCGACCAGTCCAAATTTTTACAAAAAATTTGATAAAAAGTAGTCAAGGAGGACATAAAGTCCTCCGAACTGAAAAATTCACAAATCATACTCATTTAAGATGAAGCTCGTAAATTGAAACTTACGGGTGGATGGTGAAGAATATAATTCAACTATGCTTATCCATTCAATTGGATAATACGTAGTTAGTTATCAACTATTATATTCAGTGAAACCGTGCATAGTCTGTCTTAGTTAAGATCCGCTATTAGGTGGATAGCTTGGCTCGAAATGACGATGAAGGATGTGACAAGCTGCATTATGCCTAGGCGAGGTGCATGTAACCTTTGAACCTAGGATTTCCGAATGTGACTTCACAATAAGTCCGAAAGGACAGTTAACGCAGGGGATGGAAACATCTTAGTACCTGCAGGAAAAGAAATCAATTGAGATGCTGCCAGTATCAGCGAGAGAAAACAGCATAGGGCAAACTGAATCTGTTACAGTAATGTAATAGAGATGTGGTGTTGCAGGACATTCTTTTATCCTAAGCATCTGATCTGAACTCTTCTGGAATGTAGGGCAGCAGAGGGTGAAAGCCCCGTAAGAGTAAGATGAAGGATTTTGAGTGTATCCTGAATATTGTACCTTGATTTTGGTGCAAGAATTTTGGAGTCATCAACTCCAAACCCTAAATACTATTCGAGACCGATAGAGCAGAAGTACCGCGAGGGAAAGCTGAAAAGAACTCTCGATAGAGAGTTAAAAGACCTTGAAACCTAATAGTTATAGTGGGATAGTCCTCTTCGGAGGCCTATCGTGCGTTTTGAATAACGTGCCAGGGAGTATATCTGTGTGGCAAGCATAATCCTGTAAAGGGAGTATGCAAAGGGAAACCAATTTCTGCGCAAGCAATGAGGCAGATGCTATAAAAGTGGCATGTAGTCACATGGATACGACCCGAAACCGGGTGATCTAATCTAGGGTAAGGTGAAGCCCCTGTAAAAAGGGGTGGAGGCCTGAAGAAGTTCTGTGCGCAAGCGTTTTTCTAACTTTAGATTAGGGGTGATAAGCCCATCGAACCCGGTGATAGCTGGTTCCGATCGAAATTGGCCGTAGTCAAGCCTGCAGGGAGATAGTACAACTGGTAGAGAGACGGATTAGGGATTTAGGGCCTTAACAGGCTCGGTCTCTTGTCCAACTCCGAATGGCTGTACGTCTAAGATCTGTGGAGACGGGGGAGCTGGGTAAACTAGTTCTCCTCGAGGGAAACAACCCAGACCATGGTTAAGGCCCCTAAATGCTATTTGAGTGTTATGGGTAGAAGATCGTTTGCAACCAAAGACAGCGAGGAGGTTTGCTTAGAAGCAGCAACCCTTTAAAAAGTGCGTAACAGCTTACTCGTCAAGGTTGTAAGCATCCAAAATGGACGGGGCTAAATTAGCTGCCGATACCATGGAGTTCTGAAAAGAATTTGGTAGGTCGGTGTATTGTTAGGGTAGAAGCGTGCTCACACGAGTGCGTGGACCTAACTGTAATAAAAATCCTGGCGGTAGTAGGATCATAGCAGATTGAGAATATCTGCCACTGAAAGGGCAAGGGTTCCTTGGCAATGTAGATCAGCCAAGGGTTAGTCGATCCTAACCGAGCTCAGAAATTGAGTATGTTCGGGAAAGGGAAACAGGTTAATATTCCTGTACCTAGTAAGTATGTGCGGTAACGCAAGTATGACTTTGGACGTTTTTGGCTAAACTGACACTGAATAAGTGTTAATGGATATAAGTCAAGGGAGTATTATTATAATGAGAACTTGATTAAAGTTCAGAATAGTATCTCTTAAGAGGTATTCAGTTTATGCCTGGAGCCCATGAAAACAGAGTCATAATAAATCTTATTAGCTCGTACCAAGAACCAGCACTGGTGCCCCTAGGTGAGAAGCCTAAAGTGTGAAAGGACAATCTAACTAAGGGAACTCGGCAAATTGGCCCCGTACCTTCGGAATAAGGGGTCCCTGGTTTCGTGTTTGTATGAATGCGATTTCAGGGTGCAAAAACCAAGGACGACCGACTGTTTAACAAAAACACAACTTACTGCTAGCCTGTAAAGGTTTGTATAGTAGGTGACGTCTGCTCAGTGTCAGTATCTAAAACTCCTTTTCAAGGGAGCTAAGGACTGATAAACAGCGGGGGTAACTATAACTCTCTTAAGGTGATTTCATTGCCTTATTGAAATCTGGCTATATGCTGGAATATCTCAGTATATCGCGTTAGAATACCATAATGGTAACATTATGGCGAACTCTAAAAATATGCGATTGGAGACAATCAGCAGGAAAGACTTCTCTTGGAGAAGAATCCTCAGAGACTATATGCCAGAATTCTGAAAATTTAGGATAAGATATAGTCCGACCCATTACGCGAGTAATGGAAACACCCAAAGAAACGAGGTTTCTTGGGCGCCAGAAAATCAAAATTTTCTGTGCGAACAGAAATGTTTGTTCGCCTTCTTATTAAGGTTAGTAACCGAAAGGTGAAGTAACAGAAGTGAGCGAAATACCTTGTCGTTTGATTGACGACGTGCATGAATGGCGTAACGAGTTGTCCACTGTCCCTAGTTAGAACCTTCCGAACACTCTCTTCGGTGTGAAGGCCGAAGATTCCCAGTGGGTCGTGAAGACCCCGTGAAACTTTACTGTAGCCTGTTATTGCGACGCGAGCTTTGATGTGTAGGGTAAGTGGAAGTTGTTTGAGGCACTGCTGCAAGGTAGTGTTTAGACGAAAGATGAAACACCACTCTTTGAGGCTTACGCCGCTGATCAATTATATTGAAACAGTAGCAGGTGGACAGTTTAGCTGGGGCGGCATACCCATGAAAATATATCATGGGTGCTCAACGGTCGGCTCAACCGGGTCAGAAACATTGACAGCAGGAAATGTGCCAGCTGTCAAGCTGAGCATCCGGTGTAGAGTGCAAGGGCAAAAGCCGGCCTAACTGGACTCTTAACAAGACAGATTCCAGTAAAGAAATTTGGGCCTAGCGAACCACCATAGCTCCTTGATGGGGCTTGGTGCTGACCGAAAAGTTACTCCGGGGATAACAGGGTTGTCGCGCCCGAGCGTTCACAGCGACGGCGCGGCTTGCTACATCGTTGTCGGCTCTTCCTATCCTGGGCGTGCAGAAGCGTCCAAGGGTGGGGGTGTTCACCCATTAAAAGGGATGTTAGCTGGGTTCACAACGCTGTGAGGCAGTTGGTTTAATAACTACTGGGAATGTACAATGTCTGAAAGGAAGGACCATTTAGTACGAGAGGAACGATGGTTCGACGCCTCTGGTCGATCAGTTGTCTAACAAGGCATGCTGAGCAGCTACGCGTTAAGGGATAATGGCTGAAAGCATCTAAGCCAGAAACCCTCCTTGAAAAGAGACATGAGGAATACTCATAGAAGATGAGTTTAATGGAACTGGGGTGTACGCACCAAGGTAACGAGGTGTTCAGCCCGCAGTCCCCAATAATTCCGTTATAACTAAAACAGACTATGCACGGTTATTACTATTTTTTTTCTAAAAAATAGATTAATAATCTGAAGAATAGCGAGAGCTATAGACACACTGGACAAACAGCCACAAGGTTTATATCTTAAATAATATTTCTTGTCTTATGGTATTATGTCCAATAACAGTAATCATCGGATTTGCAGTATTGATAATCGGTGGTGCTGGCGGATTAAAAATAGGAGGAATACCTGGTGGCTCTATAGGAGGAGGCGCAGGTGCTGTTATAATTGTATTAGGACTTTTAGGTATAGGATGTTAAAACATCTATTTCATAGAAAAGTCTAATAATATATAGTGAACACTATATTGTCCTACTTACAATAAATGTCATAATTATAAGAAATATAAAGCATATTATTGCTGCCCACAAAGCTTTTTTTCTTCTCTTCTCATCAGAATGTTTGTATAAATATAGATAAAATACGGCTGAAGCAAAGATAGAAACTAGAATATTAGCAACAGATGAATACCAATCGAATTTAGTCTCTGTTCTCGCTAAATTTACTGTTGTTTGATTAAGATTTATAGTACAATTATTTAATTCAGTTCTGATTTGTTCCTGGTTGATATTACAGTTTGATAAACCTTGAGCTAAATTTCCATAGTTATTTATAGCGATATTTGTTGTTTGTAGTGGAACATCAATTTTTACATTGTCCCATAGATAATCATATTTATTTATATCTAGGGTATGATTACCGCATTTTAATATGTCGCATCCATCTTTTCCAATACTCATAGTAATGCCGGCTACTCTGCACCCCGCAGTATGATCATTAAAAGGTGTATACTTATCTAGGTTGGAAATAACATTTTTTAAAACATCATACGTGTATGGCCAGTTTAATCCCGTGAATTTCTGATTATTAGACGTATAAAATAAAAAACCTTCTTGCACATTAAAATTCTTTCCTTGACAATCATTATATATTATAGAACTGACGTAAGTAATAAATGCATCACTAGAGATTGCTGAAACAGGAGTAAAAAAAAGAATAAGAATCAGACTAAAAATTAATATACTCTTATTGAATCGCGTCATCATTCACAGAGTCATAAGCTATAATATAAATTTTATTGTATTATTCAAATTATATATAGTTCTACTTCCACTCTTTCCATTTTCTCTTGCCGACATCTGGATACCATATCCATCCGATCTTTCCTTCGGAATCGATTGATATTTTTCTTGAATAAAAGAGATATTCTATGATCAGCATGTATGTTTGATACATCATCTTCTTTGGTAATTTCTGCCATAGTTGTTTCTTTTTGTATGTTCCATCATACTTCCTTGTTGCTTTCTCAACCATTAATATTGTATCTAAACGTGGCGATCTTGTCATGGTTGTATCAATTGATATAACTTTATAAATTTTACGTTATGAACCAAATATTCTCCGGAAAATTCATAGCAAAATTTATATAGAAGTATGACTTAACGGATTTTATGGCAAACGATAATTATACAGCGATTATGGGTATGAACTTATCTGAATATTCAGGTAAATGGATTGCTATATGCAATAAAGAGATTGTTTCTAGTGGGGATAATGTCAAGCAAGTAATTCGTGAGGCTAAAGCTAAATGTTCTAAAGAAGTGCCTTTAGTTACAAGAGTACCTTCTGGTGAGACTATGATATTCTAAGATGACTCTCACGTATAAGTATAAAACAATTGAACGTCCAGAACTTCCAGACATTAAAGCACCATCAATACCTATTAGGATCATTGCCGAAAGTAATGGAACTTCTTTTGATACGCTTGCTTTGATTGATTCTGGAGCAGATGTGTCTGCGATTACAAAAGATATTGCTGAGATATTAAATCTTAATCTCAATGTTCCAGAAACAACATCAATAGGTATAGGTGGAAAAGTAAGAAGTAAAGAAACAACTATGAATATAAGAGTAGGACATGGAAGTGAAACATATACCTTTAGAGTTCCAGTGATGGTGATTTTAGATCATATTGACTTTAATATATTATTAGGACGAAAGGGATTTTTCGATAAATTCAAGATAGAATTTGATCAGGACAAGCAAAAGGTGTCATTGAAGAGAAATAGTTAATAATGAATTTCTTTTTTTCCAAAACCCATTTAAACCCTTTCTTTCTCCATGTTCTTATGCCTAAAATCACATGTTTAGCTATTGAATCTACAGCTCACACATTTGGAGTCTCAGTAGTTGAATTTCGCAAGAATAAATTTTCTATTCTAAGTAATGTTCGTGATATGTATAAGACGATTAAAGGGGGTATGATTCCAGTTCAATTGTCAGAGCATCATATGGAATGCTTTGATCAAGTCATAAAGGAAGCATTATCCAGGGCAAATAGATCATTGAAAGATATTAATTTGATTGCATTTTCTCAAGGTCCTGGCATTGGACATGCGTTAAGGATAGGTGCTGCCGCAGTCAGATCATTATCTATCCAAAATAAAATAAAATTAATTGGTGTGAATCATTGTGTTGCACATTTAGAGATTGCATCCATATATAGTGCTAAAGATCCTGTATTATTATATGCTTCAGGAGCTAACACTCAAGTTATTGCATATGATGGCGGTAAATATAGGGTTTTTGGAGAAACGTTAGATATTGGAATAGGAAATTTTCTTGATTCATTTGGAAGAGAACTGGGCTTAGGATTTCCTGCAGGCCCTAAAATCGATGAAATGGCTCAAAAAGCCAGAGCGAGAAATGCAAAATATATTGAATTGCCTTACAATGTTAAAGGAATGGATGTTTCATTCTCAGGACTATTCACATTACTAAAGAATATGATAAAGTTAGGAAATTATGATAGCTTGGAAAAGAAAGAGGATTTATGCTTTTCTGTTCAAGAGACTGTATTTGCAATGTTATTGGAAGTAACTGAAAGAGCCCTTGCTCATTGTGAAAAAACAGAATTAGTTCTAGGAGGAGGAGTTGCATGCAATTCTAGATTAAAGGAAATGTCTCAAATAATGTGTAAAGAAAGAGATGTGAAATGCATAATCCCAGAAAATCAATATCTAGTTGACAATGCAGCAATGATCGGAGTTTTAGGAATAAAGATGCTCAATGCAGGCAATATAACAAAGATCAAAGATTCAAGAATCAATCCATATGAAAGAACAGATGATGTAAAGGTTAATTGGAAGTGAGTTCCTTATCTATAAACGCTTTTGCCTTTTTTAATAATTGCCTAGCATTATCAAATGTAAATCTCTTTAAAGCTTCTTCATATGTAAACCATCCAGCATCTTGCAATCCATTAGGATCAATTTTTATATCTAGATTAATCGGATTTGCCAAGAAATATACTACATCCTTACCTATACCATTATCCATAGTGTAACTGACTATTTCTTTGAATCCATTAACAATCTCAATTTTTACTCCTGTTTCCTCAAAAACCTCTCTTGATGCGGTCTCTGACTCTGATTCACCTTTTTCTACATGTCCTTTTGGAAAATCCCTGTGGTCTCCATGATCCTTATGATGATGGATTACCAAGAATTTTAATTCATCATCCTTATAAAAAACTATTGCTCCACATGATTTTTCTCTTTCCATAATAACAGATTTTATATATCATTAATAAATTTAACCAATAAATTTAAATATGTAGTATCATATAATGCTTTGTGGGGGATCATGCATAAACGCAAATACACTAAGGAACAATTGGAATTCTATTTCAAGAAGCTTATGGATAAGATCAAGAAGATTCCTAGAGAGGAGGATCTTGAAAAAGCTAAAGGCTATCCTTCTGTGCAGACTTATGTTGACAGGTTCGGATCTTGGCAGAATGCTGTTAATCTTTTTGGCAACAAGAAATTATCTGAGAGAAGATGCGCAAATTGTGGCAAATTATTCGTCAGATCAAAAAAAACCAATAAATTCTGCTCTAAAAAATGTCTTATGCTATTTCATTCAAAAAAGTCCTCGAAATACACTAAAGCAATTGACAATAAAGTAAAACAGATTCTTGGGGGAACATGTTTCATATGTGATTTCACATATTTCCTAGAGATCCATTGCCTAGATAATAAAAAAGACTCAAATCACAAAGTGCTGACAGCTTACAATAAAAAGAATCTTCATGATTTTATACTTCTATGCCCAAATCATCATATGATGTTGCATAAGAAACTGGCAAAATTAAGCAGAAAAGAAAATGATTTAATCTGGCAGGAATAAACTATTTTAAAAGAATCTTTTCGACTTCCTTTTTTATCTTTTCTACCTTTTTCCTGTTTTTTCCTTCTAATCTAAATCGTAGTATTGGTTCAGTGTTTGAGGGTCTCAAGTTAAACCAAAAATCTTTAGCAACGATTGATATTCCATCGAGTTCAAAATTTTTTTTAACACTCAATTTTTTTCTATTTTTTTTAAAGTATTCCTTGACTTTATCAACAAGTAAAACTTTATCAGCATCAAACTTTAACTTATACGTTAATTCTCCTAGATAGATATATTTATCTAGTGGTTTAATCAAAGAGGATATTCTTTTCTTTTGAGATAAATACATATTAATTACATGAATCATCATTAGCTCTCCAGAATCAAGATTATACATCTCTTTAAAGAAATTATGTCCAGACATTTCGCATCCATAAATCGCTTTATTCTGTATCATTAAATCAATGATGTACGGATGTCCAACTTTAGAAATTACCTCTTTTCCTTTATTTCTTTTGATTGTCTCTGATAATATCTTTCTTGCTGATAACTCAATAACTATAGAAGAATTTTTATGTTTTTTAAGTAGGTCTTTAATTACTAAGCTCTGCATATATGAATTATCCACTATGTTTCCTTTATCATCTACAAACCTTGCCCTATCTGAATCAGGGTCTACAATAAAACCGAAATCTGCCTTATTTTCAACAACTTTTCTTCTTAAGACAGCAAGTGCATTATCGTCTAATGGATTAGGATTATGACACGGGAAATTACCATCAGGATCAGTGAACAATAATTCACAATTAATGTTGTTTATTTCCATAAATTTCTTTAATATTTCTCCTGCCGCACCATTAGATGCATCTCCTACAATTCTTAATTTATCAAGATCTTTTTTATGTAGTTTTGAGGATAGAAATTTAACATATTCACTAATAAAATCTCTACTTATGATTTCTCCTTTTTTCTTAGAATTCTTAAATTTTTCATTAATCAGTTTTTCTATTTTATTCAATCCATTATTATAATGTAATGTTCGTCTTTTAAGCATAAAATTAAATCCGTTGTATTCCTTAGGATTATGTGATGCGGTTATTATTACTCCCAGATCAAAGTCTTTCTTTATAGAAATCCAATTTAGCAATGGTTTAGTAACTATGCCAATATGAACTATATTTGTTCCAGAATTTGTAACTCCCGTGGCAAATGCTGAGAATACTTTAAGATTGCTTGTCCTTGAATCATATCCTACAACAATCTTTTTTGCTTTTGTGAATTTAATTATTGCATAGCCCAGTTTTTCTGCGAACTCATCAGTAAGCTCTGTCCCGTAAATTCCTCTTATATCATAATCTTTGAATATTGTCATAAACCCTTCCATTCAACCAATGCTTGGTTAAAACTTTCAGTGGTTTTTGTTGAGAACCATTGTCCTGAAAATATATATCCCCATAATTTGTCTTCAGTGGCAAGCTTAGGAAAAACATCCTGTTCTATCCTGCTAAAGCCATCAGGAATATATTTTAAGACTTCAGGCTCAATAATATATAATCCTGCATTAACAAGTTTTGAAGGAGCTTTTTCCTTTAAAGGCTTTTCAACAAATGTAATTATCCTGTTACCATTAAGCATTGCAACACCAAAATTGTTGGGATCATGTACTGTTGTTAGTGCAATAGTGCATATCTTATGGCCATCAGTATGAAACACGTACATGTCATCAAGATCAATATTCTTTAATTCATCTGCATTCAATATTATCACTGTTTCTGTAACAAAATCAGATACAGCTTTGATTGATCCGGATGTTCCTAATGGAAATTTCTCCTCGTTATAATCAATGAATAATCCGAAACTTTTTCCATCGCCTAAAATGTTCTTTGTTTCCTTATCATTTTCATTAATACAAATCATAATATGCTTAACACCATGTCTTTTAAGCAATTCAATATTCCATTCAATAAGCTTTTTTCCTTTGATTTCTTGCAAGAATTTTGGATCAGAACCGCCAGCAAGGATTATTGCTTTTCTCGGCCTATTAGAAGAGAATGCCTTTAATAAGAGCAATTCACATGCATGACTTCTGTTCTTTATCTTTGATCCATCAATGCATTGATCCACTTTTTCAAGCAAATTCTTATCTATTGTCAATGTAACACGCTCTTTCATGATATGATGATGTATGATGCAGGTTTTTAAAGTTTATCAATTAATAGTTGAGGACAATAGTTTCCTATAATAAGTTAGCATCTTCGAATCCTTGAACTCTGTCTAAGGTTCGAGCGGATAATGAGGATTAATCCTCATTTCCGAGATGCTAACTTATAGGTTATTTATGTCCTCAACTATAATATAAAGATTAAGCTCTAAGATCATATATTCCTGCTTCTCTTATCTTAACTTTGACAAATTCCCCGATATCATGCTTACAATTCCTTAAGATAACTTGCTTATAACTATCATTTCTTCCTATCAATGTATTGTTTTTCCCTATGTCATCAATCAACACATTGCATTCTTTTCCAATCCATCTCTTATTATTATCCAGAGATATTTCCTGTAGTATTCTTTGCATTTTTTCTGATCTTATTTTACTGATATTTCCATGGACATGCTTAAGCTTTTCAGCAGGAGTATTTTTTCTAAGCCAAAACCTACTTAGATTAACTACATCAGGTCTGGTTCTTTTAAGCAAATTTATTGAATCCACAAATTCTTTCTCTGTTTCAGAGGCAAATCCGACAATAATATCTGTGCTGATGCTTATGTCAGGAATCTGTTTCTTAAAATCATCAATAATTGACTCATAATCCTTTATAGCATAGGATCTTTTCATTAATCTCAATATCCTATCATTTCCTGATTGTATGGGAATATGAAGAAACTTGAAAATTTTTGGATGCTTAAACACCTGTATTAAATCATCTTTTATTCTCTTGATATTATCAGGATTAGCCATTCCTAGCCTTACTTTATATTCTCCTTTGATCTTCAGCATATCATTCAATAATTGTGGCAAAAAATATTTTTCCTTCCTATAACTATCAAATCCATAACATCCATTGTCCTGGCTTGTAATCCATATCTCCTTGCAACCTTGATCAACTGCTCTTTTGAATCTTTCAATGATCTTTTCTCTAGGATAAGATAAAAGCTCTCCTCTTGCAAGTTTTGTCTTGCAATAACTGCAATTGCTTAAACATCCTTCTGATATAGGAAGAATCTCAATTATTCCTTTATTTCTCGAATTGGGAAGATCAAGCCTATCATTGTAATCATTATTGATATTCTGTATGATTCTTCCTGATAATGCACTTTTTACGATATCAACAGTATGCAATAATTGTCTTGTTCCAATAATTGGAATGTCCTTTAATGAGTCATGAAGCAATTCTGGCTCTGCCTGAGGAATACAACCAGCTACAATAACTTTTTTTCCCTGAGACTTGAATTTATTGAATTCCTTCCAGAATTTTGATTCAGCAAGATTCTTGACAGAGCAAGTATTTATAATTGCAAGATCAAAACTTAGTTTGCTTTGAGGATTCTTTTTCCATTCATGATATGGAATGCCATAATTTGTGATCACTTTAAATCCTGCTTCTTCCAATAATCCTACCATTGCCTCTGTATCTGCCTGGTTTATTGAGCATCCAAATGTCTTGATATAGATTGTTTTAGTCATTATATAATGATTCCTGGATATTTTAAAAAGTTATTCCATAAGCTATTATATTGCAATAATAATTAGGATATTCTTTAGTTATCGATACCTATATAAATACGTTCTTCTATAGATGTTTATAGAGGTGGTTTTATGATTAAATGTCCTTATTGTAGTTCTGCTGATAGAACTTGGCGTAAAGGTTGGCGTTATAATGCTTCTGGCAAGAAGCAGAATTGGTGGTGTAATTCTTGTGAAAGACGTTTCACGATTGACGATGGCTTCTGGAAAATGAAACATCGTCCAGAAGTTATAGCTGAAGCATGCTCTAGCTATAAGCGTGGAATGAGCTTTAATGCGGTTAGCAAACATTTCAAAGAATACGATAAGGCAGATATTTGCTCTGCCACCGTATATAATTGGGTTCAGAAATATAGTAGAATGACTAAAAAATTTACAGATAAATTTACTCCAAAAATTCTTGGACGAATGCATTTAGATGAAGTTATTGTTAATGTCCGGGAAAAAAAACGCGTATCGTTGGAGAGCAAAAGATAGTAAAACAAAATTCAAATTGTTCGGTTTATTAACCGAACAAAGAAGTTACGAAAACGGAACAAAAATTCTTTTTAAGACGATAAAAAATAAGTGTGGCACTCAATTTATTGAGAGAGCAAAACGAGGAAGAAAAATAGTTTTCGTTAGCGACAAATTAGGACATTATAAAAAAGGTTTCAACAAATACTTTAGATACGTTGCTGAATTGAGATTCGGAATCTCAATCAAACAAAAGAAATATGGCTATAAACATAACAACAACGTCATCGAGAGAGATAATAGAGAAGTTAAACAAAGATATTATCCTATGATTGGATTTAAAGAATTAAATTCAGCAAATAATGTTCTCGATTTGCTGGATACATACGATAACTATATCGAAGACAAAGAAAACAAGACGCCTGCTCAAAGAGCAGGAATAGAATTAAATCTAGGAAAGAGATACCAATTCCTAAATTTAATAAAGGTATCGAAGATTAAATAATATCAATAATTAGCAAATTTTATAAATCTGCAGATATGAGATGCATTATGGCTGAGGAAATTTATGACAAGAAGAATATGAAAAAGATCCTGGAAGGATTCCCTGAACAGATAAAGGAGGCTTATGACATCCCGGTAAGTATCAGGCTTAAGGGCAAGCCCAGCATGATAATAATCTGCGGCATGGGCGGCTCATCAATCTCAGGGCAGATACTAGAATCATATATGAAGATAGAAAAATTAGCCATTCCTTTAATCAACGTATCGTCATATGATATTCCTGCCTATGCTGATGCAAATTCATTATTCCTCATCAACTCTTATTCAGGAAACACAGAAGAAACAATATCCTGCCTAAGGCAAGCGATGAAAATATCAGGAAACATCATTATTATTGCATCAGGAGGAAAACTTATTGAGATGGCAGAATCAGCAAGACTTCCCTTCATAATGATACCTAAGGGCTTGCAGCCAAGAAATGCCATTGCATATCTATTCTTTCCATTGATGAAGATACTTGAAGAGAATAATCTTATTGACTCACAGGCTACTAATGTGAAAAATCTGATTAATGCATTAAAAAAAAATTCTAGGACATATGATGATACTGCAAAGGAATTAGCAGAAAAGATTTCGGAAAGGATACCTATAGTATTTTCTTCTGATATATTATACCCGGTAGCTTATCGTTGGAAATCAGAATTCAACGAGAACAGCAAAACACTTTCCTTTTGCAACAGGTTACCAGAACTTGACCATAATGAAATACTTGGATTCTTGAATACTAAAGCATTAAAGGCTGGTTTACATATAATAATACTTAAAGACGAGTATGATCATAAAAGAATCATTAAGAGGATGTTAATTACAAAAAAACTTATTAAAGAAGTTAATGCTGAAGTCACATTCACTGAAATTAACATCAAAGGCCCAGATGCATTGACTAGGATATTCACGACTATACATTTAGGTGACTTGATAAGCTATTATCTAGCAATGATTTATGCCACGGACCCTACACCAGTAGAAATAATCGAAAGATTAAAAAAAGAGATGGGTCCTTTTATAAACTAAAAAAGAGGTAAAAAATGTTTGGAAAAAAATACTTCATAATAGGTGATATTGGAGGAACAAATACGCGATTAGCAATCATTGACTCTAATAATACTTTTCTTTTAAAGAAATACTATAAGAGCAAGGATTTTGGAACATTCAGTGATTTACTTGATGATGTTCTTAAAAGCAACTCATTAAGGATAAGCAAAGCATGTTTTGCTGTTGCAGGTCCTTTAAATGCAGATAGAAACCAATGCCATATGACAAATATTGACTGGAACATAAATTCTGATGAATTAAAAGCAAAGTATAGGTTTGAAAAAATAATCCTTCTTAATGATTTTGAAGCATTAGGTTTGAGTATAGATAAATTAAATAAGTCAGATAAAAGCGAGTTAGAAGAACTAACATCAAAAGGCTTTGATACAAAAGGAGTCATTGCATTGATAGGCGCTGGAACAGGATTAGGAGCATCAATATTGTATCGATTAAAAGATAAGCATCTTCCTTTAAGTTCAGAGCTCTCTCATCATTCATTGCCAATTGATGCAAGTAATAAGCTTGAGCAAGAGCTTGTAAAGTATTTTAACAAAAAAAAGATTGTTCTTGAAGCAGAGTCGGTTGTTTCAGGAAAAGGTATGACTAATATTTATGAATTTTTATTAAGCAAAAAAATAAAACATAATAAAAAAGTCATGAACGAGATAAAAAAAGCTTCAATTGAAGAAAAGCCTGTTTTGATAACCAAATATGCCTGTAATGATAAGGACTTGTTATGCATAAAAACATTGAATTTATTCATAGTATTCTATGCTAGGATAGCGAGAGACCTTGCAATGACAAGCTTATGTTCAACATTAATCATTGCAGGAGGCATAGCACCCAACATTATTCAAGTATTTAGAGAAAGTTTTATTGAAGCATTTGCACAGCATGAGCATATAGAAGCAAGAAAACTCCTAGAAAATACAAGCATTTATGTTATTACAGATCAAGATGCTACTTTTAAAGGCTGCATTAACGCAATGTCCTTATTATAAAATCGTAAAGTTTATATATTTGCATTGAAATAGCAATATTTATATACAAAGAGAAATAAACCAGATTAGCGTGGTAGGAGGAGATTGAAATGGCTGGATTTTTTTCAAAAATAAAAAAATCATTAAAAAAGGATTCTTATGATGAAGATGAGGGCATGGATGAATCAGAAGAATATGTTGAATTAGATGCTTCTAGATCATCAGATGCTGGTCAAAAGATTATTGTTAAGCCTTTTGTATTAGAGGATTTCACTGATATTAAACAGATCCTGGATGCATTGAGAGAGGGCAATACAATATGCCTTGTCAATATTAGACCATTGAAGGAAAAGGATTTAATCGAGCTTAAAAGAGCTATTAATAAGCTAAAGAAGACCTGTGATGCAATTGAAGGAGATATTGCTGGATTTAGTGATGATTACATTGTTATTACTCCAAGTTTTGCAGAAATCTATAGGTCAAAAGGATCAACAGCTGAAATAAAGGCAGCTGAATCTGACGAAGAGTAATTCTTTTTATTCCAAAAAAAGAATACCCCGAATTTTAAGTCGAGGTATTGCAAATGTTTCTCATAATATGCATTCTTTTTTGGGTGTCAGAAACGTGAGTTTCTGAGCATGCTCAGAAATCTTTGATTTCTTACACCTCAAAAACCTTGCATGTATGTCTGATTTTTTCTATCATAACATACCTCGCCCTTTAGGGCGAGGTTTTTGATTTTTGATGTTTTCTAAGTTTTCTTCAGACTAAGTTATGGATTAAAAGTACATTCACCATATATTTTGTCTACTATAGAGGGCTTTGAATAACTCCATTTTTCATTGATTATTCAAAGCAATCTATTAGGGTTTTGAGCTATTTTGATAGGTTAATCAAAACCCTCTATATTTTGAAAAACCATAATATATTTAAATAAATCTAATAATAGAATCAATGTATGGCTAAACAGAATCCTAAAGAAGAAATTATTGCCCGGGAGCAATGTCCATTTTGTCATAATAAGACACTGACATTAATGGATACACAAAAAGAAATACCTTATTTCGGAGTCTGCTTTTTGTTTGCAATGGATTGCAGCAGCTGCGGTTATCATAAGGCTGATATTGAATCTGAAAAACCAAGAGATCCTTCCAGATATACAATAGAGATTTCTAATGAAAAAGACATGTCAATAAGAGTCATTAAATCAAGCTTTGCAGCAATTAAAATGCCGCATATTGGTTCAATAGAACCAGGTCCTGCGAGCAACGGCTATGTAACGAATATAGAAGGGGTATTGAATAGGATGATCAAGCAGATAGAGCAGATAAGCAATAATGAAGAAGAAGATGAAGAATCAAGAAAAAAAGCAAAGAACATGATTAAAAAACTTAAAAGAGTAATCTGGGGTCAGGAAAAACAAAAACTCATTATTGAGGATCCGACAGGGAATTCTGCTATAATTTCTGATGAGGCTGTTCTTGAAAAACTTAAGGTAAAGAATTTATGAAAGTGATGATTTAATTGTAATAATTTCTTAATATGATTCAAGTTTCTTTAATTTTCCGAAATCATATATCTTGTCCTCAATAATAAATGCCTTGAAATCTGATATGTCCTTAAGATAAGGGCTCAATAGCTTATCTTTTAACATATTAGTTCCTTCAACAAAAAGATTGCATGAAGGCATTACAATTAGATTCTTTAACCTGAATTTTCCTTTCAAAAAACACTTATATTTCTCAATCCTTACATTTGATCTTAAGCTGATTGCAGGATGCTCATGGCCAATGATTATTGTCCTTATATTTTTATCTTTAGAATGTTTATTTATAACATCACCATGAGTAATTAAGATATCATCAAGAATAACTTCCTCCAGAATATCATATTTTGGGAAGATGAATTTCAAGGACTTATCATGATTACCTCTAAGGATTATGATATTTCCATATTTTTCAATTATGTTGAAAATTTTCTTTACCTTATCCCTCTCTTTTAGTTTAATCTTGCTAAAACTATGCAATATATCTCCGTTAATGATAATTTTATCAATATTCAAACCATTTAATGCTTTTTCAATCCTCCTGATTAATTCATCATATCCTTGTTTTGGGATAAAGAATCCGGAATCATGCAATGACTCTTCATAACCAATATGAAGGTCAGAAATAATAAATGTATTATGTTTCCTTAAATATATGAACAAATCTATTGCTCGAATATCTTTTAATAGCTCCATGTTATTTTTTTAATTCCTTGATCTTCTCTTTTAGGAATTCTAATGTTCTTGCATTGTTCTGCTCATCCATCAATTCCCCGCATTCAGGACATTTGAAGTTAAATTCCATTGCCCTCTCAAAATCCATTCTCGTGCAAGCGCTCTTGCACATATAAAAGGTTGAATTGGATTCTTTCTCTAACCTATCCTGTAATTTTGCCAATTTCTGCTGTTTGATCTTTATCGACAGAAAAGGTATGGATTTTTCATTAAAATCCCAATAGCAGATATACCATCCCTTTATTTTATCCTTTTTCCTGATAAATGAAAGAATGTTTTGCTCATATAACCTGTATAAGAGATTTCTTGCTTTGTGTATTTCCATATCAAGATCGTTTGCGACAGTAAATTCTGAGACTTTCGTTTTTCCAATTAAATACAAAACAATTTGTATTGCCTCTTCTGCAACTAATTCCCTAACTACATTCCCAATAGCTTCTTTTTTTTCATTAGATATTTTTGAGAATTTCGCTTGACTCTTAGCACTGCCATCTAAGTTGGTCTTTGACTTTTTCTGCTTTTTTGTGTTCTTTTGCTTGGCCATTTTCAATTACTTGCATAACCATCATACGCAAACTCTATAAGAACAACTACCAAGTTCTTATAAACCCCCAATCTAATCCTGGTAAGAATCCTTTATAAATGTTATGGTTTTTTAGGGTTTTTTGAAGAGTATGTAATCACTTCAGAATTACTACTCTTTTCGCTTCTTTTTGCTCTTCTTGATTTCTCTCTCGAGGTCAAGTTCATCAAGCAATTCTTTATATCGGTTTCTTATTGTTACTTCTGTAACTCCAGCAACATCTGCAACCTCTCTCTGAGTTCTTTTTTCTCCATTCATCAAAGCAGCAACATACAGCGCTGCTGCAGCGATTCCAGTAGGTCCTCTGCCTGAAGTTAATTCAATACCCTGGGCAGATTCAATGATTTCAACTGCTCTTGACTGAGTTTCTGGGCCTAATTTCAGTGTAGATGCAAATCTTGCAATATAATCAGATGGATTGCTAGGAAGTATTGTAATTCCAAGTTCTCTTGTGATGAACCTATATGTTCTCCCAATCTCTTTTTTTTCTATATTTGATGCTTCAGATAATTCATCTAGAGTCCTAGGAACATCATGTCTCCTGCAAGCAGCATACAATGCACCTGCAACCACTGATTCCATTGATCTTCCTCTTACTAATCCTTTTCTTACAGCTAAAGTGTAAATCCTCGATCCTTCTTCTTCTACTGATTGAGGCAATTTAAGATAAGATGATACTCTCTTAAGTTCAGCTAAAGCCAGCTTAAGGTTTCTTTCGATTGCGGTGCTTATTCTGTTCTGCCATTTTCTTAGTCTAAAGAATTTGTTTTTTCCTGATTCATCAAGCTGATAGAGGTCTGCCTTCCTTCCAACATCTGTACCTAAACCTTGATCAAACTGAGTGTAAGACATCGGAGCGCCTGTTCTTCTTTTCCTTGCAGCAGCCTCACTATCAACCTCACGCCATTCTTGATCAAAATCAACTAATTTCTCTTCAACAACCAGGCCACAATCCCTACACGTAATCTCTCCTTTATCCTTATTCCATGCAAGATTTGTTCCACCGCATTCTGGACATTTTTTTACATACATTTTAATCCCTCAAATATGCAATCATAAAAATATTGCTATCATGAATCAAATTATTTTAAACCCCAACATTTAGTTATATTTAAAAAATAATACGCTTATCATTTATAAATCTTTTGTTTTTTTGCGATAGTTTTATAAAACTTCGATGTTTTATTTTAAAAATTTTGCTTAATTAAATGAATCAGTATATAACTTATTTTTGTCAATAGTTTGCATTTATAGCAAAATTTTTATATAAGTATCGCAAAAATAGCTTATAATGAAAAAAAGAGGTCAAGGTCAGTCATGGTCTTTGGATATAGTTCTTGCATTTGTAATATTCATACTTATTATAGGGATATTTTATACAATATTGTCAAATAGAAAGGATGACACAAAAAATATCCAACTGGAAGCATCAAGTATAGCGAACAATATAGAAATAGGCAAAGGAACGGAAAGTGAGATGACAATCATCTATAATGGAACAGTGGAGGAAGGCAAATTAGAAGAGTTATTTCAAAAAGACTATAATGCAACAAAGAATCGATATGGAATTAAGGGAGATTTCTGCATCTATATAGTGGATCAAGAAGGTTTTGTTGTTTCAGTAACAACTCCTACTGGAACATATACGAGTTTTGGAAACTCTAATCTTAAGATTAACAACATCCCCTGTGGCAGCAAGGTTTCGTAAAAGTTTTAAATAGGAATTCTAATTCAAAAAGTATGATTAACATTTATTTGTTATTATTAGCGGTTTCCTGTCAGATAGGATATGTCATTGGCTTTTTTTTGAATAAGATTGCAAAAGAGGAATTGAAAGAGATAAATCCATACGTAAGAATATTTCATGTAATTATAATATCCATTATGATCATTGTTTTCTCTTTATCAGTTCCTAGTCCCTATAGCTATTTCATTATAGCCTTCTCAATAATATTAGGATTATTAATTATAAAATTTCCTATTAAATTTAATATATCATTTTCAATATTTAGTCCAATATTAGCGGCTTTAATGTTTATTTTTTCCAAAAATATCTTAGAAATTGCATCATTAATGGTTTTAGAACAGATATTATTGATTGCCTTGTTTTATAATAAAAAAATAATGAAATTCATCGCAATTAGATCCTTAATTTTTTTGATCACTGCAATTATATTTTTATTTATGGGGGTGTAGTATAGTGGATAGTATCTGGGTTTGCGGAACCTAGGACCTGGGTTCAATTCCCAGCACCCTCGATAAATAGAAATCGTATTAACTTAGCTAAGTGAAGCGATTTCTTAAGTATATTCTCTAACACCGACAAATATAAATATAAGTAGCTACATTGTAGCTAGTATGAAAGAAGTTAAGATTCAATTAACTGGTTTTGAAGTTATTGAAA
>Ga0209211_10001488_pt1 | contig 44047 bp, 45 predicted proteins | sample RifGroA2_FD_183992 | JGI IMG/M metagenome (GOLD analysis project Ga0209211, IMG submission 183992) | Groundwater microbial communities from Rifle, Colorado, USA - Groundwater A2 (SPAdes) (version 2) | ecosystem: Environmental > Aquatic > Deep subsurface > Groundwater | place: Rifle, Colorado...
AAGCCTACGGCATCTACGCCTGCAACGGTATCTTGTTCAACCATGAGAGCCCGATGCGCGGCGAGACCTTTGTCACGCGCAAGATCACCCGCGCGCTGGCGCGCATCAAGCTGGAACTGCAGGATTGCCTGTATCTGGGCAACATGGATTCCCTGCGCGACTGGGGACACGCCAAAGACTACGTCGAGATGCAATGGCTGATGCTGCAGCAGGAAAGTCCGGAAGACTTCGTGATCGCCACCGGCGTGCAATACAGCGTGCGCGACTTCGTCAATGCTGCGGCGGAAGAGCTGGGCATAAAAGTGCGCTGGGAGGGTGCTGGCGTGGATGAGAAGGGCTACGACGCGAGCGGCAAATGCATCGTTGCCGTCGATCCACGCTACTTCCGCCCGACGGAAGTCGAGACCCTGCTGGGCGACCCGACCAAGGCCAAGGAGAAGCTGGGCTGGACGCCCAAGGTCACCTTCAAGGAACTGGTGGCCGAGATGGTGCGCGAAGACCTCAAGTCGGCCGAGCGCGACGAACTGGTCAAGAAGCACGGTTACAAGGTGCTGGATCACAACGAATGATCGGCTCGATGAAACAGGACAGCAAAATCTATGTCGCCGGCCATCGCGGCCTAGTCGGCTCGGCGCTGATGCGGCAGCTGCAGGCGAAGGGATACCACAACCTCGTCACGCGCACGCACGCCGAACTGGATCTGACTGACCAGGCTGCCGTGCGCGACTTCTTCGCCGCGGAAAAACCGGAGTATGTGCTGCTGGCGGCGGCCAAAGTCGGCGGCATCCATGCCAACAACACTTACCCGGCGGAATTCATCCAGCAGAATCTGGCGATCCAGACCAACGCAATCCACGAATCATGGCGCCACGACGTGCAGCGTCTATTGTTTCTCGGTTCGTCCTGCATCTACCCCAGGGATTGCCCCCAACCGATCAAGGAAGAGTATCTGCTTACCGGTCCGCTGGAGCCGACCAATCGACCCTACGCGCTGGCCAAGATCGCCGGCATCGAAATGTGCTGGTCGTATAACCGCCAGTACGGCACGCGCTATATGGCTGCGATGCCGACCAACCTGTACGGCCCGGGCGACAACTACGACCTGAACAACTCGCATGTGCTGCCGGCGCTGATCCGCAAGATGCATGAAGCCAAGCAGCGCGGCGACAAAGAAGTCGTGGTGTGGGGCACCGGCACACCGAAGCGCGAGTTCCTGTACAGCGACGACATGGCGGAAGCCTGTATCTATCTGCTGGAACAGCCGGAAGAGAAGCTGCAGCCGCTGTTCGGCGACGATCAGCCGCCGCTGGTGAACGTGGGTTGCGGAGAAGACCTGACGATACGCGAACTGGCGGAGCTGGTCAGGGAGGTGGTGGGTTACACGGGTGAATTGACCTTCGATGCCTCCAAGCCGGATGGGACGATGCGCAAGCTGATGGATGTCGGGATGCTTGGTCGGCTGGGCTGGAGAGCAACCATTCCTCTGAGGGATGGGGTGGTCGCAGCATATGAAGGCTATATAAAGAACAAGCAATGAAAATCACGGTAATCAGTTCAGGCTATGTCGGCCTTTTTTTCGGTGCATGTCTGGCCGAGCTGGGTAACGACATCGTCTGACTGGCTGTCGATTCGAAGAAGATTACCATCCTCAACAACTGCGGCGTGCCGCTCTATGAGCCCGGGCTGGAAGATGGCGTCAAGTGACTGAATAGCCAAGTGTCTTTGATGGCCGCAATCAGTTCGAACCGGACGATATGAAGGCGAGGGGATTCGGGTATTACGGCATCGGGCGCGAAGCGAAATAGTGGTGATGGTTGGACGACTATTGTTAGATTATTAAGAGGCATCCAGCATGTTCAATGGGAAGAGTATTTTAATTACTGGCGGCACAGGTTCTTTCGGTCACACTTTTGTGCCGATGACGCTGGCTAAATATAACCCGCGCCGTTTGGTCATCTACTCTCGCGATGAAATGAAGCAGTGGGAGATGGCCAAGCTGTACGCCAATGATCCGAGAGTTCGCTTCTTCATCGGCGATGTGCGCGACAAGGATCGTTTGTCTCGTGCACTCGACGGCGTCGATTTTGTAGTGCATGCGGCGGCAACCAAGATCGTACCGACAGCGGAATATAATCCGTTCGAATGCGTCAAGACCAATGTGATCGGTGCGATGAATCTGATCGATGTCTGTATCGATCGCGGGGTCAAGCGCGTTGTCGCGTTATCAACAGACAAGGCCAGCAGTCCTGCCAACCTTTATGGCGCAACGAAACTCGCCTCCGACAAGCTGTTTGTGGCTGGCAATTCCTATGCCGGTGGCCACGACACCCGGTTTGGCGTGGTGCGTTATGGCAACGTAATGGGTTCTCGTGGCTCGGTCATCCCCTTCTTCCTCTCGATCTCTGACAGGGGCATTTTGCCAATCACCGATACCCGTATGACGCGTTTCATGATCACTCTGGAACAAGGCGTGGAGCTTGTGTGGCATGCGTTTGAGGACATGGTGGGCGGTGAGATATATGTAAAGAAGATACCGTCCATGAAAGTGACCGACGTTGCGCTTGCATGCGTACCCGAGGCGAAGCATGAGATCGTCGGCATTCGTCCCGGCGAGAAGCTGCACGAGCAAATGATAGGCACAGAAGACGCGCTTTATACCTACGAATATCCGGAGCATTTCAAGATACTTCCGGCCATCCACAATTGGAGCGACGATCCCCTGCGTATCAAGGATGGCAAGAGAGTGGCGGAAGATTTTACTTACTGTTCGGACAATAACGCCGAATGGATGAGCATCGAAGCGCTGCAAGGTTGGATCGCACAGAGTCGTGAAAAAATTGGCAAGATATGACCGCAATGATCCCATACGGCAGGCAGGATATTTCTGAAGCAGACATCCATGCAGTGGTGGATGTGTTGCGATCCGACTATCTGACGCAAGGTCCCGTTGTTCCTGCTTTTGAGAAGAGTCTGGCTGATTATTGCGGCTCGCAGCATGCGGTGGCGGTGAGCAGTGCCACTAGTGCCCTGCACATTGCCTGTCTGGCGCTGGGCGTTGGCAGGGGCGATATAGTATGGACCACGCCGATCACCTTTGTCGCAAGTGCCAATTGCGCACTTTATTGCGGAGCGAGTATTGATTTCGTGGATATCGATACTCGCAGCTACAACATGAGCGTGGAGCGCCTGGTTGAGAAATTGGCGCGTGCAGAGGTGGCCGGAAATTTACCCAAGGTGGTGATTCCAGTGCATCTGTGCGGACAGCCCTGCGATATGGCCGCAATTCATGCACTCGGCCAGAGATATGGCTTCAAGATCATCGAGGATGCATCGCATGCGATAGGCGGGAAATATCGTGGTGAACCCATAGGTAACTGCCGTTATTCCGACATCACCGTGTTCAGCTTTCACCCGGTCAAGATCATCACCACTGCCGAGGGCGGCATGGCCATGACCAATGATGCAGGGTTGGCCAAGCGCATGCAATTGCTGCGTAGCCACGGTATTACCCGTGACGCGAGCGAAATGACGCATGCGCCGGATGGCCCTTGGTATTACCAGCAGATCGACCTAGGCTACAACTATCGCATGACTGATCTGCAAGCTGCTCTTGGTTTGAGCCAGATGCGTCGACTCGACGACTTTGTTGCCAAGCGTCACATCCTTGCCAAACGATATGATTATCAATTGACTGGATTGCCAGTGAGTGTGCCTTGGCAGCACCAGGATAGTTACTCGGGATTGCATCTGTACGTCATTCGCTTGAAGCTTGACCAAATTGGCAAGTCCCATCGTTACGTGTTTGAAGCGTTGCGTGAAGCCGGCATCGGTGTGAATTTGCATTACATCCCCGTGTATCGCCAGCCATATTTTGAAGACTTGGGTTTCAAGGCCGGACTTTGTCCGGAAGCGGAGTTGTATTATGCCGAAGCTATCAGTTTGCCGATGTATCCGGGATTGACCGAAGAGAAACAGGATTCAGTTGTTGGTGCACTAAATAAGCTGTTGAATACCACTATCTAGAGAGACGGAAAATGAGAGCAACTAATGCGGCCATTCAAATAAATGGCATCCCTGTTGGCGAGGGATGTCCGTGTTTTATTACCTTCGAGGCAGGCCCAACGCATCAAGGACTGGAATCCGCCAAGCGTCTGGCTAAACATGCAAAGGAGGCAGGTGGGAACGCAATCAAGTTCCAGGTATTCGACCCGATGAGATTGGTGGCGGATCCGGCTTTGCCATTTACCTACCAGGTGTTGGTGGATGCTGCATCGGGAAAAATGGAAACGGTAACCGAGCCGCTCAGAGATATTCTTCTGCGCCGACAACTGAAGCTGGAAGAGTGGCGCGAACTCAAGAGTTACTGTGACGAAATCGGCTTGGCGTTTTTTGCCACAGCTTGCTTTCATGAAGATGTCGATTTCCTGGTTGAGATAGGATGCCAGTCGATCAAGATCGCATCGGCAGACGTGAATCACTTGCCCTTTATTCGTTATGCTGCAAAAACCGGGCTATGCATTCAACTGGATACCGGGATGGCCTCAATTGGCGAAATTGAACTTGCCGTAGATGCAATACGCGCAGAAGGCAATGAGAACATCGTCATTCACCATTGCCCTTCTGGTTATCCAGCACATCTGGAAAGTATCAACCTGAGGACCATTCCGACCATTCAGAGGTTGTTCGGCTGTCCAGTGGCATTCTCTGATCACAGCGTAGGCTGGGATATGGATATTGCTGCACTGGCGGTCGGTGCAAATATGCTTGAGAAGACCATTACTGAAGATCGAACTACGCGTTCGGTGGAACATGTGATGTCGCTAGAGCCGCAGGATATGCGTCGATTTGTCGAAGTGATTCGTGAGATAGAAGTGGCGCTTGGAAATCCGAGGCGAGTGCTTTCGAAAGAAGAGCGCAGTAAACGCAATGCCATTCGCCGCAGCATACACGTAGCACGTGATTTGCCGGTGGGGCATGTCCTGACAGAGGCTGATATTGATTATCGTCGCCCGGGAACCGGCATTACGCCGGACAGATTGTCCGAAGTGCTTTCCAGACCACTCGCGGCAGAAAAAATCGCTGGCCAGCGACTGGAATGGGATGACCTGGGTAAATGATGTCAACGCCCGTTGCTATTGTTGACTATGGGATGGGTAATTTGCGTTCAGTGCAAAATGCGGTAACGCACGTGGGGGGCAAGTCGGTTGTCGTGGAAAACCCTGCCGACTTGCTTGCCTATGACAAGATTATTCTTCCCGGCGTGGGCGCTTTTGGCCAAGCAATAGCCTGCCTGCGCCAAACCGGGCTGGCGGATGCCTTAAATGAACGTCGCGAGGCTGGGGCGCGCATTCTGGGAATCTGTCTCGGCATGCAATTGATGTGTAGCGTTTCCGAAGAAGACGGAATCCATGAAGGACTCAATTGGTTTGCTGCACGAGTGACACGGTTTCTGCCGGATGCGGGCTTATCCGTTCCTCATATGGGCTGGAACGGAGTGGATTTCATGCGCGACGATCCTCTCCTGGCGGGACTGGAGTCCGGGAGTGATGCCTACTTTGTGCATAGCTATCATGTGCGCTGTGATGATGTATCTGATGTGCTTGCCACCACGGATTACGGTCTTGAATTTCATTCCATGATTCAGCGCGGAAATGTGCGCGGCATTCAGTTCCATCCGGAAAAAAGTCAGGGATTCGGTTTGGCGATTATCCGTAACTACCTGGGGATGTCGTGCTAAAAAAACGATTGATAGCCGTGCTGATCCTGCGCGATGGCCAAGTTGTGCAGAGTGTTCGATTCAAGCATACCAACGTCATTCACTACGACGCCGTTCATGCCATGGAGGCCTTTAACAAATGGGCTGTGGACGAGATCGTCATTCTCAATGTAAGCCGCGATTCGGCTAGCCGCGAGAAATTCGCCGAGATCGTCGAGCGAATATCCAGCCATTGTTTTGTGCCGCTTGCGGCGGGGGGCTGGATCGATACCGAAGAATATGCGCAGAAGCTACTGCGCAGTGGTGCCGATAAGCTGGTTATCAACACCGCACTTGCCGATGACCCGCAACTCGTTAGTCGTCTGGCATTGCGCTATGGTCGGCAATGTATCGTTGCCTCCATGGATGTGAAGCGGGATGCTTTGGATAATCCGCAAATTGCAGTCGATCGGGGTAGCCGGATTATCGAGGTAGCTCCTGAGGAATGGGCTCGCAAGGCCGTGGAACTGGGTGCGGGAGAGATATTCTTTAATTCCGTTGATCATGACGGTGCCCGGAAAGGCTACGATCTTGAGTCCATCAAGAAAGTTTGTGAAGCGGTACCCGTGCCGGTGATCGCCTTTGGCGGCGTGTTCACCTGGAATCATCTGGTCGAAGGCATCAATGTCGGTGCGTCTGCGGTTGCGGTAGCCAATCTCTTTCACTATACCGAGCAAAGTACCCGCAAAGCCAAAACGCATCTAGCCAATGCCGGAGTTCTGGTTAGGCAACAAGGCCAAAGTCTGGCCCCCGTAAAGGCCGGGTTGTCTGCTTAAAATTAAGTAATAGTTCGAATACGTTAATAAAGGACCTCAAATGAGATATTGCGCCCGATGCCTGTACCCCGAAAACGCCCGCCCTACCATCATCTTTGATGAAGAGTGCGTATGCAGCGGCTGTCGTTACCATGAAAGCCGCAGCAAGCAGCTCGAGATCAATTGGGATGAGCGCGAGGCCATGTTCAGGCAGATCCTTGAAGAAGCCAAACGCATGGCCAAAGAAAGAGGCAACAGTCACGATTGCATCGTGCCGGTTTCCGGCGGCAAGGATTCGCACTACCAAGTGTGGCTGCTGAAGGAAAAGTACGGCATGAACCCGCTATTGGTGACCTTCAACCATGCTTACAACACCCCCGCAGGCAATCGTAACCTGTACAACCTTGTTGAAAAGTCGGGATGCGATTTTGTGCGATACACCGCCGGACTGGATTCGGTCCGACGCATCTCGCGCTACATGCTCGAAACGGTGGGCGACCTGACCTGGCACTATCATGCCGGCATCCGCACCTACCCATTCCAGGTCGCGGTTGAGCGCAATATTCCGCTTATCGTTTGGGGCGAGCACGGCTTTGCCGAACTTACCGGCATCGTATCGCTGGAGGACTTTGTCGAGTTCACCCGCTGGACCCGCAAAGAGCATGACATGCGCGGTTACGAGCCGCATGACCTGATTGGAAAGGGCGGCATCACGGAACACGATATCGCTCCGTACATCTACCCGTCGGATGAAGATATTGCCCGGGTTGAAGTGCGCGGGATTTACCTGTCGAACTTCATCTACTGGAACGCGAAGGTCCAGGCAGAGATCATGATGAAGGAGTGGGATTTCGCACCCATCGCCTACGAACGCGAGCGCACATTCAGCTTGCATAGCAAGATCGAAGATCATGCCAACGACGTACACGACTTCCTGAAGTACCTCAAGTTCGGATATGGGCGCGCAACGGACGATGCCAGCATGGAAATCCGGCATGGAAGAATGACCAGGGAAGAAGGGATTGCGATGGTCAAGCACTATGACGCACGCGAGCCTTCCACCCTTCAGACCTATTGCGATTTCCTCGGCATCTCCAAGCAGCAATTCTACGACTGGGTAGAGCCGATGCGCGACGAAAGACTCTGGAAGAAGGATGCTGCAGGAGTATGGCAGCCGCAAGATGCGGTATTCATGCATGAGATCGGCGAGCTGGAAGAACGAGCCAGAGTTGCGCCTTCAAAAGAACGCACGTTATCGGACGAGAACCGCCGTATGTATTACAACCCGGCAAATCCACCGCTCAAGACTGGGGAACAAGCTTTGGATCAGCCTAGCCTTTCTTTCAGGGTGATCTGACGCAAATGTCCAGAGTTGCGCTTATTCCGGCACGCGGCGGTTCAAAACGCCTGCCCCGGAAAAACATTCTGGATGTGGGAGGGGTGCCGATGTTGGCCCGCCCCATCATGGCTGCGCGCGCGACCGGTTTGTTCGATCAGATTTATGTATCCACTGAAGATGCAGAGATCGCCGAGATCGCAAAACAGTATGGGGCCGAGGTGATCGAGCGTCCGCCGCAAATCGCAGAGGACCGCTCGACAGTAGTGCAGGTGTGTCTTCACGCATTGGAGACCTATCCTGAGATAGACCTTATGTGCTGTGTATACGCCACGGCAGTGTTGCTTGCGCCGGAAACGATAGCCGCTGCGCACAACTTGCTGGGAGGTGAATCCGAGGCCGATTTTGTGATGGGGGTCTCGGAATACGAACATCCTCCTGTCCAGGCGCTGAAAGCCGACGACAACGGCTACCTCTCCTACATGTGGCCGGAATGGCGAGGGATACAGTCACAGTTCCACCCCCACCTTGTAGTGAGTAATGGAACTTTTTACTGGGCACGCAAGCAGGCCTTGCTGGAAGAAAAGACGTTCTATGGGCGTCGACTGCGGGGTTTTACGGTTCCCTACGAGCAGGTCTCTGACATAGATACCCAAGAGGATCTAACCAAGGTGATTGCCAAGGTGAATACCAAACATACGCCGGCGGTCACTTGAAAGTCAAAGAGCAAAGAATCGCTCTGCGCGTTGATGCCTCAAGCCAGATCGGCACAGGACATTTCATGCGCTGCTTGACGTTGGCCGACGCGCTCAGAGCACGCGGTGCGCATACTCGTTTTGTCAGCCGCTATCTACCTGAGCACCTGCGCAGCAAATTGGTAGAGAAAGGCCACGAGTTTGCGCAGCTCGATACAGTTCAGAATGGCACAGAGCCGGATGAACTTGCGCACGCCCCTTGGCTGGGTGTCAGCCAGTCACAGGACGCAGCGGCTTCCATTCAGGCGCTCTCAGATCGGCATTGGGATTGGCTCATCGTTGACCATTACGCGCTGGATACGCGTTGGGAATCCTTGCTCCGCCGATCAGCCGACAAGATATTGGCGATAGATGACATTGCAGACCGCCAGCATGACTGTGACGTACTGCTGGACCAGAATCTATATGCAGACATGGAAACACGCTACGCCGGCAAAGTGCCGGCGCATTGCCAGTTACTGCTGGGCCCGCGCTATGCCTTGCTGCGCGACGAGTTTAGAAAGCTGCATGAGCAGAGCAAGCCTCGCAGCGGCCCCGCCAAGCGCGTGTTGGTTTTTTTTGGCGGGGTGGATGCCGACAATTACACCGGCAAGGCGGTCGAAGTGCTGACACAGATAGATATCTCTGGTCTTCACATTGATGTGGTAATCGGCGCTCAACATCCTTCGCGCATGCAAATCGAAACCGCATGCTCACAGCGTGGATTTGTGTGTCACGTGCAAACTGACAAGATGGCAGAGCTGATGGCGGCAGCCGACTTGGCGATTGGTGCGGGGGGCTCGGCTTGTTGGGAGCGATGTTGTCTTGGCCTGCCGGCAATACTTGTTGCGTTGGCAGACAACCAAATCAACATCGCCAGGGCGCTGGATCTGTTCGGTGCCTGTATCTATATCGGAACGTCCAATACAGCAAGTGCCGCAATAATGCGGAATGCAGTTAATGGCTTGTTAAATGGACAGGAGCAGTTGGTAGAGGCGCTATCAAGAAAGGCATATTTGCTTGTAGATGGCCAGGGTGTTGATCGAGTTTGCCAAGAGATGAGTTGTTAGTATGAAAATTGCCATTCTAAGTACTGACCCCGATCATCCGGTTGTTAAATGCCTCCAGGATTGGGAGTGCGAAATGTCTTCTAAGGGACATTCCATCACGATTGCTTTTGACAAAGCGGAGTTGCAAGGCGGAGATATTCTTTTTCTGGTTTCATGCAGTCAGATAATAAAAGACACGGAACGGAAGAGTTACAAGGCAACGCTGGTTTTGCATGCAAGTGACTTGCCACAGGGACGGGGGTGGTCGCCGCATATCTGGTCAATATTGGGAGGAGCCAATCGAATCACGGTAAGTCTCCTGGAGGCAAACGATCCTGTTGATAGTGGCGCTGTTTGGTTGAGAACAAATTTCATCCTTGAAGGCCATGAGCTGTTGCCGGAAATCAATGCAAAATTATTTGCGGCAGAGTTGTCGCTTATGACTCAGGCAGTCGAGCAATTTGAAATTATCAAACCGATTCAGCAAATGGGTGATCCGGGGCCGTATATGCCAAAGAGGACGCCCGCAGACAGCCAGCTTGATCCCCACAGGACAATCGCTGAACAATTTGATTTGCTGCGAATCGTTGATTCGCAAAGATATCCAGCGTTTTTCAATTATCGAGGAAAACGATTTTTGATCAAGATTGAGAAAGTAGAGAATGAGCAATAACACCGAAATTTTTATTGCGGGAAGGGCTGTTGGGACAGGGCAACAACCTTTCGTCATCGCCGAAATGTCGGGCAACCATAACCAGTCATTGGATCGAGCTTTGGAGATCGTTGAGGCAGCGGCCAAGAGCGGTGTGCACGCGCTGAAGATACAGACCTATACGCCCAACACTATGACGATCGATCTGGATGAACGCGAGTTTCATATCAATGATCCAAAGAGTCTGTGGTCAGGCACATCTCTGTACAAGCTCTACGGTGAAGCCTACACGCCATGGGAATGGCATAAGCCGATCTTTGATCGAGCGCGAGAGCTGGGCATCATTCCATTTAGCACCCCATTTGATGATACGGCGGTGGATTTTCTCGAAAGTCTGGATGTGCCGTGTTACAAGATCGCTTCGTTCGAGAATACCGATCTGCCATTGATTCGCCGTGTAGCTGCCACTGGTAAGCCATTGATCATATCCACGGGCATGGCCACGTTGGCAGAACTGGATGAGACCGTGCGCGCTGCGCGTGAAGCAGGATGCAAGGACCTGATCCTGCTCAAGTGCACCAGCACCTACCCGGCCACGGCAGAGAACACCAACATCCTGACCATTCCTCATTTGCGTGAGCTGTTTGGCTGCGAAGTGGGGTTGTCCGATCACACCATGGGTGTGGGTGTGTCAGTCGCCAGCGTTGCACTGGGTGCATCCATCATCGAGAAACACTTCACCCTCAATCGCGCTGATGGCGGGGTGGATAGCGCATTTTCTATGGAGCCATCCGAAATGGCACAACTGGTGGTGGAGACAGGGCGTGCCTGGCAAGCACTTGGCCAGGTAAGCTATGGCCCGATAGAGGCCGAAAAAAATTCTATCCAATTTCGTCGTTCGCTATATGTAGTACAAGACATTAAGGCGGGCGATGTCCTGACGCGAGAGAATATTCGAGCGATACGTCCTGGATTCGGGTTGCCGCCGAAGTATCTGGATTTGTTGCTGGGAAAACAGGTGCGAACTGATATCAAACGAGGAACGCCGCTCTCGTGGGCGTTGGTTTGAATTCTTCTGATATAGAGCAAATGAGATCGAGGTTGTTATGACGTCTACCCCCGCCACAGTGTTGTTTTTTTCGCCATATGCAGGCATTTGGCCACATGCCATGCCGGAAGCTCTGGTTGCAGGAGCCCTTCAGCGCAATGGTGCAAAAGTGGTTTATGCAGTATGCGATGGAATGTACTCGGAAGGTTGCACAGTCATGTCGGCGTATCGCTTGTCTGCAAATTCTAGTGCAGCCGCGCGTGAGCGTATTTGTCGCCGTTGTCGCAAACAGCGGGATATGTTTGTTAAACAGTTAAATGTTAGTACAGTTGTCATTGATAAATTATTGGATAGTCAGAGTAACGCTCAAATCCGATCCATCATGGATAAGGTGACGCTGGAAAATCTTGAAACCTTCCAATATGAAGGATTCCCGGTCGGTCGCTACGCGATACATGAAACTATCATTCATCACAAGCTGACTTCGCTGAGTGAAATGACAGCAGATTCTTTAAAAGATTTCCACCTAAAATTGAAGCATGTGTTGATGACTTATTTTGTTGGAAGAAAGCTGCTTGAACAACTCTCTCCGGATCGGGTAGTAAGTTACAACACTCACATATCCACTAATTTTGCGTTGATGAAATTGGCGGAAAGCAAGGGGATTCCAACGTTTGGCCTGCATGCGGGCGGCAACATGTCAGATCGGTTTGCCACGCTTTATGTGTTTAGAAAAGATATGGTGGTTCTCTACCAGGATTGGATGCGCCGGTTTGTTGAAGGCTGGAATAAGCTGCCAACCACTGCTTGGGGGATACGAAATGCAACGCAACACTTCTTGGCGCTCGCAACCAGTCGGACGGTGTGGGTCTATTCGGCGCCAAAGAGCGAGAAACACATTGATGTAAAAGCGTACTTTGGAATCGGGCCTAACCAGAAAGTATTAATGGCTACATTGAGTAGCTACGATGAGTTGTATTCGAGCCAAATGATGGGAGTGATGGACACCTATCCGTTGATTTTTCCGACGCAGGTGAACTGGATGCGTGAAGTCATTGCATATGTGCGTCAGCGGAAGGATTTATTTCTGATCATACGAGTTCATCCGCGGGAGTTGCCAAATCGAAGGGACTCGGTTCATTCAAAGCATGCACAGATGTTGGCGCAAGAGCTGCAAGATCTGCCACAGAACGTGCGAGTCAATTGGCCTTCGGACGGTATATCGCTGTATGACCTGGTGCCACAGGTCGATGTAGGGCTGAATGGCTGGTCAAGTACGGGAAAGGAGCTCTCGATGCTGGGTGTCCCCGTTGTGATTTATACCAAAGACATCCTGTTCTATCCAAGTACGCTCAATATGCTGGCGACGGACCGAAATAACTATTTCGAGTGTATCGAAAGAGCGATTGCGGAGGGCTGGTCCTTCGAAAGAGTCCGGCAAGTATATAGATGGCTTGCAATTGAATATACGTTGGGAACAATATCAATTAAGGATCGATTTGTGCAGAAAGAGGGTACACGGTCGCTGTTCCTCCGAGTGATAAATCGTATTAAACGCCCGTTTATGCAGAGAATTGAGGCGAAAAATGTTCGTTATCCTTTAGGCGAGGAGCACAAATTTGCGCAAGCCATTTTGAATGATGTGCCGGTAGTTGATTTGCAGCTGGCGGAGCAAGGGCGCCTAAGTGAAATGGAAGAAGCCAGAATTATTCTCGAAGAAATGGGAAAGATATTGAGTACTGTTTACCCGAATATGCCAGTTGGCCATAGCAGGACAATTGATAACCTTAGAGCTGTTGTCAGAGGTGAATGAAATGAGTGTGTTGGCCGCGCATCCCGATAACAACAATGTGGTGCGATTCATATTGGGATTCGCGGGGAGGACAGAGACTATCCGGCTATTGCTGGCCGTTATTCTGCTCTCAATCCTGGATATGATCGGTATTGCGCTTGTTTTTCCTTACATCAAAATCGTGACGAATCCCGGCTTGCTGATCGATCATTCATTCGGGGTGCTGAATGGGATCAAAGCGATGGGGATGGATCAGCAGATTGTGGTCATCAGTGTCGCACTTATCCTGCTTTACCTGTTCAAGGCGGTTGTTCAAGGGTTATTGATCCGCTTCCAGCAACGTCGACTCGCAATTTTTACCGCCAGATTGACAGATGATACGGTGAATAAAATATTGGCCACGAGGTACGGATTGTTTCAGGAAATACCTGGATCGGAGTTGGCTGGGGTTACTTATTCAAACACCGTGCATGCGACTATCGTATTTCGTTCTCTGATTCAAATGGGAAATGAGATCGGCTTTCTTTTCTTGATGGGCTTTGCGTTCCTGATAATTAACCCGGCAGCAACGCTGACTGCATTGCTGCTTTTTGGCTTGCTGGCGACCGCATTATATTTCCTGGTGATACGTCCGACCTCATTGCTTGGAAAAGAACAGAGCAATATCGAGAATGAGCGTTATAGGCTTTTGTATTCCATCGTAAATGCGATTCGAGACATTAAGGTGATGGGTCTGGGTGGCCTGTTCGACGTGAAAAGTCGAGAGGTGTCGGCGCAATATGCCAAAGTTGCCTGGCATTTTAACTTTAATAGTGCACTGACTCTGTTGATGGTGGAAGTGGTTGCGTTCATTGGATTGGTTATTTCCGTATTGGTCATTTTGTCTGCTGGCGTGTCCGTTGAGGAGTTGCTTCCTGTAATCGGGGTGGTGGCTGTGGCCGCCTTACGGACCGTCCCCGCGTTTGCAAAGCTAATGGCCTCGCTAACCGCATATAAATTTTCGCGTTCGTTTGTTGAGCGTTTGATATACATCCGGGATCGGCTGGAATCCAGTAAGCATGCTCGATTCGAAGACGGTATAAATTTTGAAGAAAGCATTGAATTGCGAGGTGTCGCATTCAAATATCAGGACAAAACAATACTTCACGATATCAATCTGGAGATGGGACGAGGGCAGTCGATTGGTATTGTTGGGGTCTCAGGTTCAGGGAAAACGACCCTTCTGGATTTGATTACGGGCCTTCAGCCTGCATTGACGGGCGAATTCTATTGCGATGGAAGGAAATTTGATCCATTCACAAGCCGATCGATGGAAAAATATATTGGTTATGTTCCTCAAGCATTGACGCTGCTGGATGAAAGCATTGCCTACAACATTTCGTTCGAACATGAACCGGACATTCAGCAACTGATGCGCGTAATTAAAATTGCCAACCTTGAGAAGTTGGTGAGTGAGCTTCCTCTGGGGCTGGATACGAAAGTCGGCGAAAACGGAATTAACCTGTCCGGTGGACAGCGACAAAGAATTGGCATTGCGCGAGCCCTGTATAGGCAGCCAAGGATCGTAGTTTTCGATGAGTCCACAAGTGCGCTGGATGCGCACACGGAGCAGGAGGTCGCGGGAGAGATAGCCAAGCTGCGGGGAGCGGTAACTATGCTTATCGTTTCTCACCGTCTCCCGGCAGTCGCTGAGTGTGATCGTATTTACGTTATTACCCATGGACATATTGAGGATAGCGGGACGCACAATGAACTGTTGGGCAGGTGTGAGTTGTATCGCGATTTGTATGCGCTACAAACCACGTTTGCCTGAATTTATTACAGAGTGAATTGATATCCATGACATCTAGAATAATCGCTAAGCTGAAATCGTTGATTCGGAATTTAGTTCCAATTGGCCGTCTTTCATACTCTCAAGAAGGAGAAGATTTAGTGCTCGCCCGTATCCTCGGGGAGCAAGAAGTATCGGCGGGTTACTTTGTTGATATCGGCGCCCATCATCCTGTGCGGTTCTCGAACACATATTATTTTTATCGTCGCGGGTGGCGCGGCATCAATGTCGATGCGCTGCCGGGAACGAAGAAGCTATTTCAGCGCATGAGGCCTCGCGATATAACCATAGAATGCGGCGTTGGATCGTGCGAGGGCGTGCTGAAATATTTTTTGTTTAATGAGCCGGCACTAAACACTTTTTCGGAACAAGAGGCCAAAAAGAAAGAGCATCGCCCGTATCGCATCGTCAATACGTTACAAATCCCGGTCGTGACACTGAAGCAGATCCTTGACGAATATTTGCCCGGCGGAACGAAAATTGATTTTCTGACTATCGATGCGGAAGGATTCGACCACGAGATCATTTCTTCCAACGACTGGAGCCTCTATCGTCCCCGCGTCGTTTTGGTTGAGTTGCTGAATACCGACATGCAGAATCTTGCGATGCATCCTACGGCGCAGATATTGTATCGGCATAACTATCGAGCCATGTCCAAGACTCTTAACACGTATTTTTTCGTTGCAAATGAAGCTTTCCCGCAAGGTGTATAACTGCATGCCTATAGTGTTTTTCATAGGGGAAGTGAAGTGACTTGTGCACCGGTTGCCTTATTCGTCTACAACCGGCCATGGCATACACGCCAGACCGTTGAAGCATTGCTGGCCAATCCAGAGGCCTTGGAAACGCCGCTATTAGTCTTTTCAGATGCGCCGAAAGATGGGACAGCACGTAATGCCGTCGCGGAGGTTAGGTCGTTTCTCCGTGGAATTGCCGGGTTCAAGTCCGTTTCCGTTGTTGAACGGGAAAGTAACTTTGGATTGGCGCGTTCAATTATTGACGGGGTCTCCAGTGTGTGCGAACAGCACGGGCGGGTAATTATTCTGGAAGACGATCTTGTAACATCACCATACTTCCTTAAATTCATGAATGATGGATTGGAGAAATATCGGGACGACCAGCGGGTGATTAGTATTCATGGGTACATTTATCCTGTGGAGCGGGAATTGCCAGAGTCTTTCTTCTTGAAAGGTGCTGATTGCTGGGGATGGGCTACATGGAAGCGCGGCTGGGAACTGTTTGAGCCGGATGGACGACGACTGTTGGATGAACTGAAGCGTCGTAAATTAACCTGCCAGTTTGATTTTGACGGGAGATATCCTTATACCAAAATGCTTAAAGATCAAATTGCCGGCAAGAACAATTCATGGGCTATTCGCTGGTATGCCAGCGCATTTTTGAATGACAAGTTAACGCTGTATCCTGGGCGCAGTCTGGTGCATAACATTGGCGCAGATGGTAGTGGAACCCATTGTTCAGAAACGAGGGATTTCTCCGGTGAGCTTGCAACGGCCCCTATCGCAGTGCGGAATATCGCCGTTGGGGAGTCGCTAAGTGCAAGACAATTGTTCGCAGAATTCCACAAGCGTACTCGACCGCCATTTCCTGTGCGAGTGGCCAATAAAGTGTTTGGTCAAATCCAACGATTGAGAAGAAATGGGTATGGCAAATAAATACAAACAATGGCTGCCTCCGATAATGATCGAGCGACTCAAGCCGCTATTCGGGTATGGAGTCTATTTCTCGGGGCGCTATGATGATTGGGCATCTGCGAGCGAATCGGCTACGGGTTACGATGCAGAGCTTATTTTGGAAAGGGTGAGGCGCGCGTCCCTTGAAGTGATTGCCGGCAGAGCTGCCTTCGAACGAGACTCTGTCCTGTTCAGCGAGGTGCAGCATTCCTTTCCTGTGCTCGCAGGCTTGTTGCGGGCATCTGTCGAGAATGAAGGGCGGCTTGCAGTTCTTGATTTCGGCGGCTCACTGGGAAGTAGTTATTTTCAGTGCAGGGATTTCCTGTCGGTTTTGGATTCGTTAAGTTGGAATGTTGTTGAGCAATCCCATTTTGTGCGTTGTGGCCGCGAGTGTATTGAGTCAGAGCAGTTGAAATTTTGTTTTACTATCGATGAGGCAATGCAGAAGGTAACACCTGACGTGGCTTTGCTTTCCAGTGTGTTGCAGTATTTGCCTGAGCCGTATGCAATTTTGTCCGAGTTGATGCAAAGCGGAGCCGATTACCTGATTATTGATAGGACCCCGTTTAGTGATGCACTTCGTGATGAGATCACGTTGCAGCACATTCCCGACACAATCTATCCTGCCAAACTTCCTTGCAGAATTTTCAGTAAACAGATGCTAATGGCATATTTATCGAGTCAGTATGAAATCATTGCGGAATTCGAAAGTGATGACAGTAGTGCGAATGTAGGTGGCATGAGGTTCTCCTTCGGCGGGATGATCTTGCGAAGAAGAAGATGATGCGAGCAATAAAACAATATGTGCTGAAACAACAGTACGCCCCTGGAATTATGGGGCTGTGGCTCAATCCGTTCTATCACTCGCGTAACGGATTGAGAAGAGCTATTGGGCAGTTGGCATCACAGATGAAAGGCCGCTTGTTGGATGTGGGGTGTGGCCGTAAGCCGTATCACGATATGTTTTCGGTAGATGAATATGTCGGTTTGGAAATAGATACCCCAGAGAATCGGGCCAGCAAACAGGCGGAATTTTTTTACGATGGCAACTCATTTCCGTTCGATAGCCAAGGGTTCGACGGGGTGGTGTGCAATCAGGTGCTGGAGCATGTGTTCACGGCAGACCAGTTTCTGGGCGAGATTAATCGTGTGTTGAAACCGAATGGATTGCTGTTATTGACGGTCCCCTTTGTTTGGGATGAGCATGAACAGCCGTGGGATTATGCGCGCTATTCCTCATTCGGTTTGAAAAGCCTGTTGGAGAAGAACGGCTTCGAGATTGTGGAGCAGCAGAAGATCAATGCCGACGTGCGAGTGTTGTTCCAGCTAACCAATGCGTATTTGTTTAAGGTGTTATGGACCCGCTGGGCGGTAGCCAACCTGTTAATTTGTATAATCGCAATGGCGCCGTTCAATATCCTAGGTGCACTTTTATATAAAGTGCTGCCTGCCAACCCGGATTTGTATTTGGATCAGGTGGTGCTGGCCAGAAAGATTGCAAATGGTTGACTATACAAATCTGCATGGTAAAGAGGTATTGATCACAGGCGGGGTCGGATTTATCGGCTCCAATCTGGCTCGGCGTCTGGTGATGTTGGGTGCAAAGGTAACCTTGGTGGATAGTTTGATCCCACTTTACGGGGGCAATCTTCGCAACATAGAAGACATCAAAGATCAGGTAACGCTGAATATCAGCGATGTGCGCGATCCTTTTGCGATGGCTTACCTAGTGCAGGGCAAGGATTACCTCTTCAATCTCGCGGGGCAAACCAGCCATCTGGATTCGATGAATAATCCGCAAGCCGATCTTGATATCAATGCGGCGGCGCAATTGTCCATTCTGGAGGCGTGCCGACAACACAATCAGAAAATAAAAATCGTGTTTGCCAGCACGCGCCAGTTATATGGAAAACCGGAATATCTGCCAGTCGATGAGGCGCATCCGATCAGACCTGTAGATGTGAATGGCATCAACAAACTGGCCGGGGAGTGGTATCACTTGCTGTACAACAATGTGTATGGCATTCGAGCGTGCGCGCTACGGCTGACCAATACCTATGGACCGGGCATGCGGGTGAAGGACGCTCGGCAGACATTCTTGGGAATATGGGTCAGGAATGTCATCGAGGGCAAGCCCATCTTGGTGTTTGGCGATGGATTGCAATTGCGCGATTTCAACTATGTAGACGATGTGGTTGATGCACTCTTGATGGCGGCGCTTGATGAAAAGGCCGACGGACAGGTATTTAACCTGGGCAGCCGGGAAGTAGTGAGCTTAAATCAGTTGGCTCAGATGCTTTGTGAGTTAAGCCCAGAGTCAAGCTATGAGATTGTGCCATTCCCGCCTGAGCGCAAGGCCATCGATATCGGCGATTACTACAGCAATTACGACAAATTCCAGACAGCTCTGGGGTGGCAGCCGAAGGTCGACTTGAAACAAGGGTTGGCGGCCAGCTTAGATTTTTATGAAAAAAATTCTGCGTATTATTGGGAGTCTTGAGTGAGTGATGAGACAAAATGTCCGCTATGCGGGGGCCGCAGAGCGGCCGTAACAAGAAGATTCGGGATGCATGAGTTGGCTGCGGTCTGGAAGCGGAAAGTGGGATTCGACCCCTTCCTGCCAACCGAGAAGGCTGGTGATCTTCGTAAATTGTTATGTGTTAAATGTGGCCTTGCTTATTTCAGTCCAAGGATAATCGGCGACCATACTCTATATAGCAAGCTATCGAGATTCGACTGGTATTACCCAAAAAACAAATGGGAATTCGATCGGGCTATCGACTTGGTGAGAAAACACAATCCTCAAAGTGTGCTGGAAGTGGGCTGCGGTGCCGGCGAATTTCTCCATCGGCTGACTGGATGCGCAGATAAAGTTGTTGGCGTGGATATTAACGAACATGCAATTGCGACAGCCAGAAGCAAGGGCTTGAATGTAACGAATCAGAGCCTTGCAAAAATGTCGGATACCTTCGACATGATATTCATGTTCCAGGTGCTTGAGCATCTGGAATCTCCGGGCGCATTCATTGCTGACGTACTTGCCAAATTAAATCCGGGCGGGCATCTGGTATTGGCGGTGCCGAACCCGAATGGATATATGAAGCACATGGACGTGGTCTTTCTAGATATGCCGCCACATCACAATACCTGTTGGTCCAATGAGCCCTTCGAGTATCTGGCTAAGGCATATGGGCTGACGATGGTTCATTACGAAGCGGAGCCAATGAATTATGAATATCTGCGCGCCCTGCTGTTTGCGCAGATATCGCAAAGCCAGATATGGGGCGCGGTTAAGTTTGCGCAGAAGATCGCGGTGTTATTGTTGTTTCCGCTTCTGTTCCTGTTTCGTAATGTTTCGGAATGTACTGGTCAAACTCACATGGTGGTTTTGCAGAAGGCTCGGGGAGATCAGGGGGAAACTGCTTCCATGGGGATTATATGATTCTAATGAACGATTTTAAGGCCGAGCCGGAGGAGTTGCGGATCGCCGAGCTGGCAGCCGTCGAGAGGGTGTTGCATTCCGGCTGGTATGTACTGGGTAATGAGGTAAAGAAGTTTGAGATGTTGTGGGCCGAGCGTTGCGGCATTGCATCATCTGTCGGTGTGGGCAACGGCATGGATGCTATTGAAATTGGTTTGCGCGCACTGGATATCGGTGAAGGAGATGAGGTCATTACTACGCCGATGACGGCATTTGCCTCGGTGTTGGCCATCATCCGTGCCGGCGCGACTCCGGTATTGGCAGACATCAACCCAGAGACCGCCCTGCTGGATCCCGCAAGTGTCGAGCGTTGTATCGGCCCTCGCACTAAGGCGGTGCTGCTGGTTCACCTGTATGGGCAGATACGGGACATGGAGTGCTGGGTGGCTTTGTGCGAACAGCATGGCATCGCCCTGCTGGAAGACTGTGCTCAATCGCATTTGGCTCGATGGAGTGGAAAAGCGGCCGGTAATTTTGGCCGCTTCGGCGCTTATAGTTTTTACCCCACGAAAAACCTAGGGGCGCTGGGAGATGCCGGGGCATTGGTCAGCAATGATGATGAGCTCGCTCAGCGCGCTGCGGTATTGCGCAATTATGGTCAAAGCGTGCGCTATCATCATACAGAGTTGGGCCTTAACAGCCGATTGGACGAACTGCAGGCGGCGCTTTTGCAAGTCAGGCTGGAGTATCTGGATGGTTACACAGAGCGTCGCCGCCAGATCGCCCAGACATACCGTGAAAGGGTTGCCAATCCCCGAGTCCGGTTGCTGGCTGCGCCGCTTCAGGCGGAGAGCCACGTATATCACCTGTTTGTGCTGATCTGCGAGGAGCGTGACAGATTGGCGCAACATCTCAAGTCGTGCGGAGTGGAGACCTATGTGCACTATCCGGTACCGGTGAATCGCCAGCCGCCATGCCGGAATCTGCACTGCGATCCAAACGGGCTCCCCATTGCCGAACAACATGCGGCTACCTGTCTTTCCATTCCATGTCATCCGCAAATGAGCGATGCAGATATTTCAACGGTGGTAGATGCAATCAATGCCTTTCAATAACCCGGCTATCGATGTCGAGCATTTCGTTACCCTGTTCGACAACAATTTCCTCCCTGTAGGACTGTGCCTGCATGCTTCATTGCTGGAGCACGGACAGCCCTTCCATCTATGGATTCTCTGCATGAATGAGCAGGTTGAGCAGAACCTGCGGCGTTTGGCGTTGGCGCATGTGAGTCTGATCCTCTTGCATGAGGTTGAAGATGCGCGGCTTCTTGCGGTCAAGCCGATGCGTAGCCGGGGAGAATACTGCTGGACATTGACCCCTTTCACGCCACAGTTTGTCTTTGATCGGGACCCGCAAGTGCAGCGCGTAACCTATCTGGATGCAGATTTGTTTTTCTTTGCTGCACCGAAGTTGCTGCTGGATGAATTCGAGCATTCCCGCAAGCATGTGTTGATTACGGAACACGCCTACGCTCCGCGTTATGAAAGGTTTGGCCGGGCCAAGAGGGGAGGGCGTTTCTGTGTTCAATTCATGACGTTCAGGCGATCGTCCGAGGCCGGCAAGGTTATGCGTTGGTGGCAGGATCGTTGCCTGGAGTGGTGCTATGCCAGAGTCGAGGATGGAAAATTCGGCGACCAGAAATATCTCGATCAATGGCCTGAATTGTTCGGGGCCGAGGTTCATATCCTGGCGCAGAAAGAAAAAACGCTCGCCCCATGGAATGTGGCTTACTACGAAATACTGGGGCACGGACACATTGCGCCGGTTTTTTACCATTTTCACGGGCTCAGAATTCTTTCTTCTTCTGAGTTGTTGCTGTATTCAGGTTATCGCGTAGGAAATGCAGCCAATGGACTGTATGAAGCATTCGTAAACACGCTGAATAAAGTGACCGCCGAATTGAAGCAAGCGGACATTGCGATTCCTTGTCTGCCAAGGCGGAATGACTGGATAGGTCGTCTGGTTGTCCTCAAGCGTCAATGGATTGACGGTGAGAAGAGCATACCCTTTCAAAGTTGAGCGATGACCACCCCCATTAAATTTGCCTTTTTTATTAAGCAATGGAATCTCGTATGAAGACTGAGGGGAGCGCTCATCTTAGTGACAATCGAAAGCGATCATGGCCGGGAAAGCCGCTGATCACAGTAATTACTGTGGTATTCAATGGTGTCGAGACGCTGGAGAATACGATTCGTAGTGTCATCGATCAGGCCTATGGCAACGTCGAACACATCATCATCGATGGCGGCTCCACCGACGGGACGACGGATATCCTGCGTAAATATGACGATCACATCGCTTACTGGGTCAGCGAGAAGGATACCGGCATCTATGACGCGATGAACAAAGGCATCGCATTGGCAAGAGGCGAATACGTCGGCATGCTCAATGCAGACGACTACTTTGCCGATCCATCGTCACTGGGAAAGATTGTCGGGCGTCTTGAGGAAAGTGATGCTGATGCGGTTTTTTCCTGTCTGGACATCGTCGCCCCGGATAATCCCGATCGCGTGCTGCGCAAATATCGTATCTCTCGTTTCAGCCCATTCATGTTGCGGATAGGGGTTATGCCGCCGCATCCGACGTTCTATTGCAAGAAATCCTGTTATGAGAAGGCCGGGCCGTATCGCACGGACTATCGTATCGCTGCGGATTTCGAAATGATGGTTCGTCTGTTGCTCAGATACCGCGCGACCTGGAGTTTCATCGATGAAACTACCGTCAAGATGCGTGCGGGTGGACTGAGCAGCGGCGGGATAAAGTCCAGCTGGATAGTCAATCGCGAAATTATTCGTGCGTGCACCGAGAATGGCTTGTACACCAATATGTTCATGCTGGCCTTGAAGCTGCCGATCAGGCTGTGGGAGCGAGTTTCATGAGCAGGATGCTGGTGACCGGAGCGAGCGGATTTGTCGGCGGCTGCCTGTGTGCCGAGATTGTGAGGCATGGACATGAGGCCAGAGCATCGGTGCGTACACTTGGCAGCGAGCCAGGAGAGGCAGAGGCGATTGTGGTGCGGCAGATCGATGGGCAAACGGATTGGGCCGAGGCGCTACGCGATGTCGATGTGGTGATCCATCTCGCCGCCCGTGTGCACGTGATGAAAGACACCTCGGCTGATCCGCTGGCCGAATTCCGCAAGGTCAACGTGCAGGGCACGGAGAATCTGGCGCGGCAGGCGGCGCGTGCGGGGGTGAAGCGGCTGGTCTATGTCAGCTCGGTCAAGGTGAATGGCGAAGAAACTGCCGGCCAGCAGCGCTACACCGAACAGGATGCGCCCTCACCGCAGGATCCCTATGGAATTTCGAAATGGGAGGCCGAACAGGCTTTGCAGCGCGTCGCGCAGGAGACCGGCATGGAAGTCGTCGTAGTGCGCCCGCCGCTGGTCTATGGGCCGGGTGTGAAAGGGAACTTCATCAGCCTGCTGGCGGCGGTGAACAAGGGCATTCCGTTGCCGCTGGCCGGGGCAGACAATGCGCGTAGTCTGGCGTATGTGGGCAATCTGGTGGATGCGTTGATTGCTTGTTCCACGCATCCGGTCGCTGCCGGGCAGACTTATCTGGTCAGCGATGGCGCACCGGTTTCAACGGCAATGCTGGTCGATAAAATTGCCGGGGCATTGGGCTGTCGCAGCCGTTCGTTCTATTTCCCGCCGGTGCTGATGCGAGCCGCCGCCATGCTGTTGGGGCGCTCGGCCCAGGTTGGTCGACTGTTCGGCTCGTTGCAAGTCAGCGACGAAAAAATCCGTCGCGAACTGGGCTGGGTTCCGCCGTATACCCTGGAACAGGGGCTGCGTGCCACGGCGGAATGGTATCGAAGCCGGCGCTGAGCCGCGGACTCAGATCTTGCGCACAAACACCTTGGACTTGCGCTGGTAGTTGTACAGCGATTTCTTCTGTGCCGGCAGTTCCGCGACATCGCTTTCCTTGAAGCCGCGTTCGATAAACCAGTGCGCGGTGCGTGTGGTCAGCACGAACAGCTTCTTCAGTCCTTGCCCCTTGGCGGTCGAGATCATGTGGTTGAGCACGGCTTCGCCGTAGCCGCGGTCGCGGCATTGCGCGTCCACCGCCAGACAAGCCAGCTCGGCAGCGGCCTCGTCCGGGAATGGATACAGCGCGGCGCAGCCGATGATGCGGTGGTCATGTTCCAGCACTACGAAACGGTCGATCTCGCGCTCCAGCAGCTCGCGCGAACGCCGCACCAGGATGCCGCTTTCTTCCAGCGGGCGCAGCAGCTCGATGATGCCGCCGATGTCGTCGATGCTAGCTTCCCGCAGCGTGTTGAGTGTGCTCTCGACCACCATCGTGCCGATGCCTTCGTCGCTGAACAGTTCCTGCAGCACCGAGCCGTCGGTGTGGCGGCTGATCAAATGGGTGCGCGCCACTCCGGCCTCGCAGGCGCGGATCGCGCAGGGCAGGAACAGGCTGACGTCGTCCGAGAGTTTGCGCTTGCCGGTTAATGCCTCCTGCGCCTGGGTGATCGTGAGCTCCTTCAGCAGCTCGCCCTTCTTGCCCATCACACCGTCGGTGTCCATCAGGAATACCAGCTTGTCGGCGTCAAGCGCGATCGCGGTGGCGGTGGCGACATCCTCCAGCGTCAGGTTGAACACCTCGCCGGTGGGTGAATAGCCTAGCGGCGACAGCAACACCACCTCGCCGAATTCCATGCGGTCGTTCAGCGCGGCGACATCCACCTTGCGCACGCTGCCGGTGTGTTGCAGATCCATGCCGTTGATCACGCCTATGGGCTGAGCGGTGATGAAATTGCCGCCGGCGACACGGATGTCGGCGTTGGCCATCGGCGAATTTGCCAGCCCCATCGACAACAGCGCCTCGATCTCGACGCGCACGCGGCCGACCGCTTCCTTGACGCATTGCATGGTCTCGGCATCGGTCATGCGTATGCCCAGATGGTAGGTGTCGTCCAGGTTGTTCTTCGCCAGATGCTGCTCGATCTGCGGCCGCGCGCCATGTACCAGCACCAGCCGGATGCCCAGCGCGGCGAGCAGATTGAAATCGTGGGTCAACTCGACGAATTTTCCGTCCGCGACCACCTCGCCGCCGAAAGCGATGACGAAGGTTTTGCCGCGGAACGCGTTGATATAAGGTGCGACGGAACGGAACCAGGCAACGAAATCGGCGGGGCTGGTGGTGGCGGGCATTATCGGGACTCCCTTATGGAATGGCGGTATCTTGCACGGCTATTGCTCGTCGAGCAACTGTCCGGCGATCGCCCAGTTTTCATCGGGCAATTCGTCGAACGCGATATAGGTGTAGCACTTCGGCTTCAGCGCGATGCGCTCCAGCGTATCGGTGATCTCTGCGGCGATCTTCGCCTTCTGTTCGCGGCTCAATGTGCCGGCGATGCGGATGTTGACGTAGGGCATGTTATGGTTTCTGTAAAGTATCGAAAAAATGGTGAGGGTTGAACTCGCTTGCCTGAGGCTGAATTGGGTATAGAATCGATTATGGCAATATTATAAATATTGGCGTTGATGGTCATGATATCTCTTGTCAATAAATCGCCGAAGCACTTTGGGGCAATCGGGGGAGTTTGCAGAAATTTCCTGATTTGCATCACGCTGAGTTTCTACTTTGCCACCGCAGCCTATGGCAGTTCCGACGGCAAAGACATATTGAGCGCCGCCGAACGCGCCTGGCTGGCAAAGAATCAATCGCGTCTGGTGCTCGCGCTCGAAACCGGCTACGCCCCGTTCGTGTTTCTCGATGCAAACGATCAGCCCGCCGGCCTCGCCCACGACTACATGCGGCTGATCGAGACCAGGCTTGGTGTGCATTTCAAGCAGAGGCGCTTCGCATCGCTGGACGAGATATTCCAGAAAGTCCACAGCGGCGAAGTGCATATCGTCAACGCCGTCACCAGCACTCCGGCCAGGGCCAAATTCCTCTCGATGACTGAGTCCTATGTTTCCGTGCCCAACGTCATTATCGTGCGTAAGGACCACTCCGGCCAGATTCCCGAGTACGAGCTTGCGGGTTTAAGAGTTGCGCTGGTGAAGAGTTATGCCATTACCGAGCATATGAGCAACCGCGGCCTGCATTTCACTCCCGACATCGTGCCTGACGACCTTACCGCGTTGTTGAACGTCTCATTCGGGCGCTCCGATGCGGCGGTGATCGATTTGGCGACGGCGTCGTATTTGATTTCGGAAAAGGGTATCGCCAATCTGCGGGTGGCAGGCGAGGTGGCATACGATATACAGCTTTCGATAGGCACTCCGCTGAATGAACCGATATTGCACGGCATATTGCAGAAGGGACTGGATGCCATTACCGCGGCCGAGCGTCTGGAGATAAAAAATCGCTGGATCAATGCCTCGCAAAACCAGAGCATATTCAGCGACCGGCAATTCTGGATTGTGCTGGGAAGCGTGCTGGTGGTTGCGCTTGCGATACTTACTGTCATTCTGGCCTGGAACCGTATGCTGCGCAGACAGGTGGCCATACGCACCGAAGCGCTCATCAAGGAACAGGATGCGCTCAAGGAGAGCCAAGCCAGGAATCTGGCGTTTGTCACTTTATATAATCAGGGACTGGAAAAACAGATCGCCGAACGCACTGCCGATCTTTCCGAGGCGAATCGAAAGCTGCAACAGCTCAGCGAAATCGACGAGTTGACCGGGATTGCGAATCGTCGCAAGTTCGATATGGAGTTGGATGTGGAATGGCGGCGGGCGGAACGCGAGAAACAACCCTTGGCGTTGTTGATGCTAGATATCGATCATTTCAAGGGCTACAACGATCTGTACGGCCATCAGGAGGGAGACAACTGCTTGCAGTTGGTTGCGGGAGTTCTTAATACCCTGATGCAGCGCGCCGGCGATCTGGTGGTAAGGTATGGCGGTGAAGAGTTTGTTGCGATACTGCCTGGACTGACAGTTCAGTTAGCTGGCGAAGTAGCTGAAAAGATTCGGCTTGCGGTCGAGCATATGCATATGCCGCATCCGGGAAATATGCCGGCCGCCGTCGTGACCATCAGCATCGGTGTAGCCTCGATAATCCCGGAACAGGGTGCGCGACCTTCGGACTTGTTGCATCAGGCCGATGCCAACTTGTATCAGGCAAAACGCGAGGGGAGAAACCGGGTGGTGACGGCCTAGCGGTTCTATCGCCCGGCTTATTATCACTCACGACTCACGACTCACGACTCACGACTCACCAAAATCCCCCCACAGCGTCTGCAGCGCGGTCAGCCCGGCGACAGCGGCTGTCTCGGTGCGCAGCACGCGCGCGCCCATGCGCACCGGGGCGAAGCCAGATTGTAGCGCGGACTCGCTTTCGGCCGCAGTGAAGCCGCCTTCAGCGCCGATCAGCAGGACGGCGCCGGACTGCGGTCTGGGCTGGGTTTGCAGCGAGGTGGCGCCTTGCGGCAGCAGGATCAGTTTCGCTGCCGGCGAGCCTTGCATTTGTCGCAGCCAGACCATGATGCTCAGCGGAGCATGGATAGTCGGCAATACGTTGCGGCCGCATTGTTCGCAGGCGGAGATGGCGACCTGCCGCCAATGTTCCAGGCGCTTCTCGGCGCGCTCGGCGGAGAGTCTGGCGACGCTACGCTCGGTGTCCAGCGGCTGAATTTCGGTCACGCCCAGTTCGGTGGCCTTCTGCACCACCCAGTCCATTTTTTCGCTGCTAGCCATCGCTTGCGCCAGCACCACGCGCAACGGCGATTCGCGGTCAGTGTCGGTGACGGTGAGCTCGCTGACCGCGACGCGCTTGCCGCCGATCTGATCAATCTTGCCGTGGCGTTCGTTGCCGATGCCGTCGAATATTTCGACAGCATCGCCCTCGCGCAGGCGTAGTACGCGTGAAGCGTGATGCGCCGCGTCCGGCGGCAGGTCGAAGGAGCCGTGATCAGGCAGCGGCGGCGGGCAATAGAAGCGTGGCATGGCGGATGTACGGGATTCGAAATTGGTCGGCGTGATAATATAACGCCCCTCGAATGTTGTGAGGAATTTCCCATGGTCAGTCTGCAACCCCCACTGTGCGATTTCGGGTGGAAGGCCCGCGATTTCGACCTGATCGGTGTCGACGGCAAGCGCTATACGCTCGAAAGCGCACGCGGTCCGAACGGTTTGCTGGTGATGTTCATCTGCAACCATTGCCCCTACGTCAAATCCATCCGCGACCGTATCGTGCGCGACACGCGCGAACTGCAGCAGCACGGCATCAACACCATCGCGGTCATGTCGAACGATCCCGCCGATTACGAGGAGGACAGCTTCGACAACATGAAGAAGGTCGCGCAGGAATTCACTTATCCCTTCCCCTATGTGTGGGACGAGACCCAGCAGATCGCCAAGGACTACGGCGCGGTGTGCACGCCGGATTTCTTCGGCTTCAACGCCGGGCTCGAACTGCAATACCGCGGTCGGCTGGATGCCTCGCGCAAGGAGGCCGTGCCGGATGCGGCACGCGACCTGTTTGCCGCGATGGTGCAGGTGGCGCAGACCGGGCAGGGGCCGCGCGAGCAACTCGCCAGCATGGGCTGTTCCATTAAATGGAAGAACGAGTCCTGACCCGCCATGGAAAAGCGCAGCACGACCCGAAATAACGGCATGAGCCCGATGCTCAAGGCAGTGATTGCTGCAGTCAAGCTGGTCGCGGCCGAAGAGGTCATGCCGCGCTACCTGAAGGTGACACACCAGCGCAAGAGCGACGGCAGTCTGTGCACCGAGGCGGATACGGCGGCACAGGCCGCATTAACCCGCAAGCTACAGGCGATATTCAATGTGCCGGTGCTGGGCGAGGAGATGCCGTCCGAGGAGCAGCATGCGATCTGGCTGTCCGGCAACGACGGATTGTGGTGTGTCGATCCGATCGATGGCACCTCCAATTTTGTGCGTGGCTTGCCCTACTTTGCGGTTTCGGTCGCGCTGCTGCGCGAGGGCAAGAGCGTGCTGGGCGTGGTGTACGATCCGGTCGGGGATGAGATGTTCGCCGCCGAGTTGGGCAAGGGTGCATTCCTGAACGGCGAACCGTTGCTCGGTCGCGAGCCGGTCGGTTCGATGGATCAGGCGCTGGCGAATGTCGACCTGAAGCGGCTGAGCCTGCATTTGGTCGAGCGGCTGGTGACCCATCCGCCGTATTGCTCGCAGCGCAACTTTGGTGCCAGCGCGCTGGATTGGTGCTATACCGCCGCCGGGCGCTACGATTTGTACCTGCACGGCGGGCAGAAGCTGTGGGACTATGCGGCCGGACTGCTGGTGCTGCGTGAGGCCGGGGGGCACGTCTGCTGCATCGAGTGCGACGACTTCGCTCAGGGTGACGTCTGGAGGCGTTCGGTGATCGCCGCCCGCGATGCGAAGCTGTTCGAAGAATGGAAAAATTGGATACGCTCGGTGTAGGGTGGGCAGGCTTCATCTGCCCACGCGGTACGGGTTATCGCGTGGGCACACCCAAAGGGTGCGAGAACCTCTTCGAGGCAGAAACGTGCCCGCCCTACCGGTTGGATACCGTAGGGGCACGGCGCGCCGTGCCCTCGTATGAGGCCGCCGTGCCTCTGCAACAGGAGAAATCGTGAAAATAATGATATTGGGAGCTGGCCAGGTTGGCTCCACGGTTGCGGAAAGTCTGGTCAGCGAGGCCAACGACATCACCGTCGTGGATTCGGACGGCGTGAAATTGCGGCAATTGCAGGACAGGCTGGATCTGCGCACGCTCACCGGCAACGCCGCACATCCGTCGGTGCTGGAACAGGCCGGCATTGCCGACACCGACATGCTGCTCGCGGTGACGCAAAGCGACGAGGTCAATCTGGTCGCCTGCAAGCTGGCGGCCAGCCTGTACAACACGCCGACGCGCATCGCGCGCATCCGTTCCATCGATTACCTGAATCGCGAAGAGGTGTTCAGCGCCGACAACTTCTGCGTCGATTTTTCGATTTGCCCGGAGCAGATACTCACCGAGTACATCACCAAGCTGATCGAATTTCCGGAGGCGCTGCAAGTGCTGGAATTTGCCGACGGCAAGGCCTCGCTGGTGGCGGTGCGCGCCTTTACCGGCGGGCCGCTGGTAGGCAAGCCGCTGAGCTTTTTGCGCACCCACATGCCGCAAGTTGAGACCCGCGTCGCGGCGATCTTCCGTCAGGGCAGCCCCATCATTCCGGAGGGCAATACGGTGGTCGAGGATGGCGACGAGATTTTCTTCATCGCCGCGACCGACAATATCCGCAGCGTGCTGAAAGAAATGCGCCGCATGGATCAGCCCTCCAGGCGCGTGATGATCGTCGGCGGCGGCAATATCGGGCGGCGCTTGGCCAAGGCGCTGGAACAGGACTATCAGGTCAAGTTGATCGAGTTCAACAAGAAATCCTGCGAGAAGCTGGCCGGCGAATTGAAACACACGCTGGTGCTGAACGGTGACGGCACCGACGAAAATTTGATGCAGCAGGAGCATGTCGACGAGGTCGATGTGTTTTGCGCGCTGACCAACGACGACGAGAACAACATCATGTCTTCGCTGCTGGCGAAGCAGGGCGGGGCGCGCAAGGTGATCGCGCTGATCAATCGCAGCGCCTATGTCGACCTGGTGCAGGGCGGCAAGATCGACATCGCACTGTCGCCGGCGCATGTCACCATCGGTTCGCTGCTCGCCTATGTGCGGCAGGGCGACGTGGTGGCGGTGCATTCGTTGCGCCGCGGCGCGGCCGAGGCGCTGGAGCTGGTGGCGCACGGCGACCGCAAGTCTTCCCGGGTGGTTGGGCGGCGCATCGACGAGATCGACCTGCCCAAGGGCGCCACCATCGGTGCGATCTTGCGCGGGGGCGAGGTTGTTATCGCGCATCACGACACCGTGATCGAGGCGGGGGACCATGTCATCGTGTTCGTCGTCGACAAGCGCATGGTGAAGAAGGTCGAGAAACTGTTCCAGGTCAGCGTAGGGTTCTTCTGATGGGACGCACGCTCACCGTTCTTCATGCGCTTGGCCTGTTGCTGGTGATGTTCAGCTTCGCCTATGTGATACCGGTGGTCACGGCGCTGATCTATGGCGACTTTACGATGTTTCTGGACTTCCTGCTGGCGATGCTGTGGACTGCCTCCGCTGGAATATTGATGTGGATGCTGACCCGCCGCTACAAGGGCGAGCTGTCGATCCGTCACGGCTACCTGCTGGTGGTGACGATGTGGACCGCGATGCCGCTGTTCGCGACCATTCCGCTGTTGCTGGTGATTCCCGGACTTTCGCTGACCGACGCTTATTTTGAGACCATGTCCGGCATGACTACCACCGGCTCGACCGTGCTGACTGGGCTGGACTATCTGCCTCCGGCAATCAATATCTGGCGGCATGAACTGAACTGGCTGGGCGGCTTGGGCATCATCGTGCTGGCGGTCGCGGTGCTGCCGTTGCTGGGCATCGGCGGACGCCAGTTGTTCAAGGCGGAGACGCCGGGCCCGATGAAGGATTCCGCGCTGACGCCGCGCATCGCCGACACCGCGCGCAACCTGTGGGTTGTCTATTTCGTGATCACGCTGGCCTGCATCGCCTCGCTCAAATGGGCTGGCATGGATTGGCTGGATGCGGTGTGTCACGCGTTCTCGGCAATGGGGCTGGGCGGCTTCTCGACCCACGATGCCAGCGTAGGCTATTTCAACTCGCCGCTGATCGAATTCGTGATGATTGTATTCATGCTGCTGGCGGTGCTCAACTTCGCGACGCATTTTCTCGCGGTGCGCGCGAGAAACTTTGCGCCATATCGCCATGATCCCGAGGCAATCACGTCGCTGCTTCTGATACTCGGCAGTTGCGTCGGCATTGCCTTCTTCCTGTGGTGGAATAGTGTGTATGTCGAATTCTGGACTGCGCTACGTCATGCCAGTTTCAATGTGGTTTCCATCGCGACCAGTTCCGGCTATGCCAGCGTGGATTACGCGCAGTGGCCGATCTTTGCGCCGATGTGGATGATGTTCCTGACGGCGATTGCGGCGAGTTCCGGCTCGACCGGCGGCGGCATCAAGATGATGCGCACGCTGGTGCTGTTCAAGCAGGGCGGGCGCGAAATGCTGCGCCTGTTGCATCCGTCGGTGGTGAACCCGATGAAGATAGGCGGGCAGGTGGTGCCGAACAATATCGTGTTCTCGGTGCTGGGCTTTATCTTCCTGTATTTCATGACGTTGGCGACGCTGACCTTCGTGTTGCTGATCAGCGGCCTGGATTTCATCACGGCCCTCACCGCGGTGCTGGCTTCGGTGAATAACTGCGGTCCGGGTCTGGGCTCGGTAGGTCCGGCCAGCAACTATCAGGGACTGACCGATTTCCAGACCTGGATGTGCACGTTAGGCATGCTGATCGGGCGTCTGGAGATTTTCACGGTGCTGATACTGTTCACGCCGCATTTCTGGCGGCGCTGACCATGGGCCCGGCTATGCCGCAGCCCGGCTTGCGGCTACAATGCGACCATGGCTGACTTCAACCTTACCCACCATTTCCTGATCGCGATGCCCGGCACGCAGGAGGGCGTGTTTGCCGGCGCGCTCATCTATATTTGCGAACACAACGAGAACGGCGCGCTGGGCATCGTCGTGAACCGCCCGCTTAGCCTGGCGCTGGGCGAGATGTTCGATCAGATCAAGATCCCGCTGCACCAGCCCAATCTGGAACAGATGCCGATTTATTTCGGCGGGCCGGTGCAGACCGAGCGCGGCTTCGTGCTGCACGACACCCATGGCGAATGGCAGTCTACGTTGCGTATCAACGACAAGCTGTCGCTGACCACTTCCAAGGACATCCTCGAAGCGATGGGCGAAGGAACCGGGCCGCGCCACCTGCTCGTTACGCTGGGGTATTCCGGTTGGGATCAGGGGCAGCTGGAGCACGAAATCTCGGAGAATACCTGGCTGACCGTGCCGGCTTCCGAGCATATTCTGTTCGAGTTGCCGCCGGAGGAACGGTTGGCTGCAGCGATGGCGCTGCTCGGCGTGGACTATGCCTCGCTGTCGGAGGAAGCCGGACATGCCTGAGGGGGCGATGCTCCCACAAGGCACGTTCCTCGCATTCGACTTCGGCACCCGTCGCATCGGCATCGCGGTCGGCAATACCATCTCGGCCTCGGCCAATCCGCTGGAAACCATAGACGAAGAGAAGAACGAGCCGCGCTTCGCGCGCATCGCCGCGCTGATCGCCGAATGGCAGCCGGCCGCGCTGGTGGTGGGCCTGCCGAGCAACGACGACGGCACGCCGCACGAACTGACCGCACTGTGCCGCCGCTTCGCCAATCGCCTCAAGGGACGGTTCGGTTTGCCCGTGATTCTGGTCGATGAGCGGTATACTTCGCTCGCCGCGAGCTCGCGGCTGAACGAAGCCGGCGTGCGTGGCCGCAAGCAGAAAGCGGTGCTCGACCAGTATGCCGCGCAACAGATATTGCAAGCGTATTTTGATGAACCCTCTGCGGGACTGATCGTATGAATCCTCAATTAAATAAAGACGGCGAGTTGCAGCATCTGCTGACCACCGAAGGCCTGCCGGCGCGCATCGTGCGCGACATCCTCGATCGCGCCGCGACCTTCCTCGACGTCGCCGAAGGGCGCGAGATCAAGAAGGTGCCGCTGCTGCACGGCAAGTCGGTGTTCAACGTGTTCTTCGAGAACAGCACGCGCACCCGCACCACCTTCGAGATCGCCGCCAAGCGCCTGTCGGCCGACGTGGTCAACCTGAACATCGGCTCGTCTTCGACCAGCAAGGGCGAGACGCTGCTGGATACCGTGGACAACCTGTGCGCGATGCATGCCGACATGTTCGTCGTGCGCCATTCGCAGAGCGGCGCGGCGCACCTGATCGCGCGCCATGTCGCGCCGGAGATCCACGTGATCAACGCCGGCGACGGCCGCCACGCGCACCCGACGCAGGCGCTGCTGGACATGTTCACCATCCGCCACTACAAGAAGGAATTCCACAACCTACGCGTCGCCATCGTCGGCGACGTGCTGCACTCGCGCGTCGCGCGTTCGCAGATCCATGCGCTGACCACGCTGGGCGTGCCGGAAGTGCGCGTGATCGCACCCAAGACCCTGCTGCCGACCATGGTCGAAAACCTCGGCGTGCGCGTCTATCACGACATGGTGCAGGGGCTGAAGGATGTCGACGTGGTGCTGATGCTGCGTCTGCAGAACGAACGCATGCAGGGCGCGCTGTTGCCTTCCGCGCAGGAATATTTCAAGAACTACGGCCTCACCGAAGAGAAGCTGGCGCATGCGAAAGACGATGCGATCGTGATGCACCCCGGCCCGATGAACCGCGGCGTCGAGATCGACTCCGTCGTCGCCGACGGCCCGCGCTCGGTGATCCTGTCGCAGGTGACCTTCGGCATCGCGGTGCGCATGGCGGTGATGAGTATGCTGGCGGGGGGCAAGCAATGAATATCCATATCAAGAACGGTCGAGTAATCGACCCGAAGAACCACATCGACGCGCAGCAGGACGTATTCATCGATGCCGGCAAGATCGCCGGCATCGGCAGCGCACCGGCGGGTTTCGTCGCCGACAGGACCATCGACGCGAGCGGGCTGGTCGTCGCGCCCGGTCTGGTCGACCTCGCGGCGCGGCTGCGCGAACCCGGCTACGAATACATGGCGACGCTGGAATCCGAGATGGATGCCGCGGTAGCCGGCGGCATCACCAGCCTCGCCTGTCCGCCGGACACCGACCCGGCGCTGGACGAGCCGGGGCTGGTCGAGATGCTCAAGCACAAGGCGCGCAACCTGAATCAGACGAAGGTCTACCCGGTCGGCGCGCTGACCGCCGGGCTGAAGGGACAGGAACTGACCGAGATGGCCGAGCTGGCCGATGCCGGTTGCATCGCGTTCAGCCAAGCCGACGCACCGCTGACCGACACGCGCGTGCTGCTGCGCGCGATGCAGTACGCCGCGACCTTCGACTTCCCGGTGTGGCTGCGCCCGCAGGACAGCTTCCTCGCCAAGAACGGCGTCGCCCACGACGGCGAAGTCGCGACGCGCTGCGGCCTCCCGGCTATCCCGGTCAGCGCCGAGACTATCGCGTTGGCGACCATGCTGGCGCTGGCGCGCGACACCGGCGTGCGGCTGCATATCTGCCGCATCTCCAGCGCGGCGGGCGTGGACATGATCCGAGCCGCAAAGCGCGATGGGCTCAAGGTCACTTGCGACGTCTCGATGAACCACACCCACCTGTCCGAAAACGACATCGGCTACTTCGACCCGAACTGCCACCTGGTGCCGCCGCTGCGCAGCCTGCACGACCGCGCCGCGCTGCGCGCCGGCCTGCTGGACGGCACGATAGACGCGATCTGCTCCAACCACGCGCCGGTAGACGAAGACGCCAAACAACTGCCATTCGCCGAGGCCGAGCCCGGCGCGACCGGCCTGGAGCTGCTGCTGCCGCTGGTGCTGAAATGGGCCGAACAGGACAAGGTCGCATTGCCCGACGCACTGGCGCGCGCCACGCTGCATCCGGCGCGCGTGCTCGGCCTGGACGCCGGCCATCTGAGCGTGGGCGCGGTCGCCGACATCTGCGTGTTCGATCCGGCAGCCTGGTGGAAGGTCGAGCCCTCCGCGCTGAAGAGTCAGGGCAAAAATACGCCGTTCATCGGCTACGAGATGCAGGGCAGGGTGCGCTATACGCTGGTGGATGGACAGGTGGTCTATCAGGGGTAGGAGCAAGGCATGCCCAGCCCCCCAGCCTGTTTGCAGGATATGAACGAGAGGTTTGACGCACCGGATGAGTTCTACTTCGACAACCTGTCGGCACTGCCAAAAGCAGCGTAGGCATTAACCGCAAGGCTTCCACTTAAGAAATGGAAAATACTGTCCAATTGGGCGGAGCCACCTTTGATCATGGCAATCGCTGCTGCTTGACTCTTCAGCAGGCCGATCACCATATTGGTATCCAGCGGCCATTTAATTCCACTCATCGCGCATCTTCCGCTGAATTTCAACCGCATCGCTGTTGAAATTGGGGGAGTCGCTCAACCTTCCGACAAAGCTGCGCCAGTCGGCATGTTTGTTCTGCTCGGGAACGACCAACGTCAGCAGCGCGCGCCGCTCTGCCGCTAACGGCAAAGCTTGCAGCGGATGAATCACGCCTTGGGCATCTATTTCAACCTCGATGGTTTGCAACATGATGACTCATCCCTGTTTATTTCGGCGATGATTCTACTACGTTAGTAACTCAGCACCGGCGCCAGCCACCGCTCCGCTTCTTCCACCGTCCAACCCTTGCGCTTCGCGTAGTCCGCGACCTGTTCCTTGTCCACCTTGCCGGTCGCGAAGTATTTCGCTTCGGGGTGCGAAAAGTAGAAGCCGCTGACGGCGGCGGTCGGCAGCATTGCGAAACTCTCGGTCAGTGTGATGCCGGCGTTCTTGGGCGCTTGCAGCAGTTCGAACAGCGGGCCCTTCTCGCTGTGCTCGGGGCAGGCGGGGTAGCCGGGTGCGGGACGGATGCCGCGGTATTGTTCGGCGATCAGGTCGTCGTTGCTCAATGCCTCGTCTGCCGCATAGCCCCAGAATTCGCGGCGCACGCGCAGGTGCAGATGTTCCGCGAAAGCCTCGGCCAGACGGTCGGCCAGGGCCTTCAGCAGGATCGCGTTGTAGTCATCGTGTTCCTTCTCGAAGCGGGCTATGTGTTGCTCGATGCCGATGCCGGTGGTCACCGCGAATGCGCCGATGTAGTCCTGGACCTTGGATATCTTGGGCGCAATGTAATCGGCCAGACAGTAGTTCGGAATGTCGTCCGGTTTCTTGGTCTGCTGGCGCAGGTTGTGCCAGGTCATCGCGATGTTTTTGCGCTTGTCGTCGGAGTAGATCTCGATGTCGTCGCTGTTCACCGTATTGGCCGGGAACAGGCCGAACACCGCGTTCGCTGTCAGCCAACCTCCCGAAATGATTTCTTTGAGCATCGCCTGCGCATCGGCGAACAGTTTGCGCGCTTCGTCACCCACCACTTCGTCCTGCAGAATCTTCGGGTAACGTCCGGCCAGTTCCCATGCCTGGAAGAACGGCGTCCAGTCGATGAACTCCACGAGGGCTTCGAGCGGGTAGTTCTCCAGCTTCTGCACGCCGAGCAGCCTGGGCTTCGGCGGCGCGTATTGCTTCCAGTCGGTCTTCAGGCCATGCGCACGCGCATCGGTCAGTGCGACATAGGAGGCCTTGCCCTTCTTGCCTTCATGCTGGTCGCGCGCCGCCTGGTAGTCGGCCTTGAGCTCGGCGATGTAGCTGTCACGCGTGGTGTTGCTCAGCAGGTTGCTGCACACGCCCACCGCGCGCGACGCATCGGTGACGTACACCACCGTGCCGCTCGGGTAGTTGGGCTCGATCTTCACTGCGGTGTGCACGCGCGACGTGGTCGCGCCGCCGATCAGCAACGGTATCTTGAAGCCCTGGCGCTCCATCTCCTTCGCCACATGCGCCATCTCTTCCAGCGACGGCGTGATCAGGCCGGACAGGCCGATCACGTCGGCATTGTGTTCGCGCGCAGTGTCCAGAATCTGCTGGCTCGGCACCATCACGCCCATGTTCACCACTTCGAAGTTGTTGCACTGCAGCACCACGGTGACGATGTTCTTGCCGATGTCGTGCACGTCGCCCTTCACGGTCGCCATCAGGATCTTGCCCTTGGTGCTGGTGTCGCCCGAGCGCAGTTTCTCTTCTTCGATATAGGGGATCAGGTGCGCGACCGCCTGCTTCATCACGCGCGCCGACTTCACCACTTGCGGCAAAAACATCTTGCCCGCGCCGAACAGGTCGCCGACCGCGTTCATGCCGGTCATCAGGGGGCCTTCGATCACCTCGACCGGGAACTTCGCCTGCAGGCGCGCCTCTTTGGTGTCCTCGACGATGAAGGTGGTGATGCCGCGCACCAGCGCGTGGGTCAGGCGCTCCTGCACATTGCCCTTGCGCCATTCCAGATCTTCGACCTGTTCCTTGCCTCCGCCCTTGACCGACTCGGCCAGCTTGACCAGTTTCTCGCCCGCGTCCGGGTGGCGGTTCAGCACCACGTCTTCCACCGCGTCGCGCAGCTCCTTGGGAATCTCCTCGTACACGCCGAGCTGCCCGGCGTTGACGATGCCCATGTTCATGCCCGCCTTGATCGCGTGGTACAGGAACACGGTGTGGATCGCCTCGCGCACCGGCTCGTTGCCGCGGAACGAGAACGACACGTTGGACACGCCGCCGGATATCTTCGCGAACGGCAGGTTCTTGCGTATCCACGCGCAGGCCTCGATGAAGTCCACCGCGTAGTTGTTGTGTTCCTCGATGCCGGTCGCGACCGCGAAGATGTTCGGGTCGAAGATGATGTCCTCGGGCGGGAAGCCGACCTTGTCCACGAGGATGTCGTAGCTGCGTTTGCAGATGTCGATCTTGCGCTGGTAGGTGTCGGCCTGACCGGCTTCGTCGAACGCCATCACCACCGCCGCCGCGCCGTATTTACGCACGAGGGTCGCGTACTTGATGAAGTTCTCCTCGCCTTCCTTCAGCGAAATGGAGTTGACGATGGACTTGCCTTGCACACACTTCAGTCCCGCTTCGATGATGCTCCACTTGGAGGAGTCGATCATCAGCGGCACCCTGGAGATGTCCGGCTCGGAGGCAATCAGATTCAGGAACTTCACCATCGCGGCTTCGCCGTCCAGCATGGCTTCGTCCATGTTGACGTCGATGACCTGCGCGCCGGTTTCCACCTGCTGCTTGGCGACTTCCAGCGCCTCGTCGTATTTGCCTTCCAGCACCAGGCGCTTGAACTTCGCCGAGCCGGTGACGTTGGCGCGCTCGCCGACGTTGACGAACAGCGAGTCGTCGCCGATGTTGAACGGCTCCAGACCGGACAGACGGCACTCGACCGGATTGGCCGGAATCTTGCGCGGCGCGATGTTTTTCACCGTTTCGGCGATCGCCTTGATGAAGGCGGGCGAGGTGCCGCAGCAGCCGCCGATGATGTTCAGGAAGCCGCTCTGCGCCCACTCCTTAATGTGGCCGGCCATGTTCTCCGGCGTGTCGTCATAACCGGATTCCGCCAGCGGATTCGGCAAGCCGGCATTGGGGTGCGCAGAAATATAGCAGTTGGAGACGCGCGACATTTCTTCGATGTATTGGCGCAGCTCTTCCGCGCCGAGTGCGCAGTTCAGGCCGATGGACAGCGGCTTCGCATGCGCCAGCGAGTTGTAGAAGGCCTCGGTCACCTGACCGGTCAGCGTGCGGCCCGAGGCGTCGGTGATGGTGCCGGAGATCATGATGGGCAGCGATGCGCTGCGCTCCTCGAATACGCTCTGCACCGCGAAGATCGCGGCCTTGGCGTTCAGTGTGTCGAAGATGGTCTCGATCAGGATCAGGTCCGCGCCGCCGTCCATCAGCCCGCGCGTCGCATCGGAATAATCGGCCACCAGCTGGTCGAAGGTGATGTTGCGCGCGGCCGGGTCGTTCACGTCCGGCGAGATGGTGCAGGTCTTGTCGGTCGGGCCGAGCACGCCCGCGACGAAGCGCGGCTTGTCGGGCGTGGCGTATTCGTCGCAGGCCTCGCGTGCCAGCTTCGCACCGGCGACGTTCAGTTCGTAGTTCAGCGACTCCATGCCGTAGGCGTGCAGCGTGGTCGCGTTCGCGCCGAAGGTGTCGGTCTCGACGATGTCTGCGCCCGCCGCAAGGTACTCGCAATGGATCGCCTTGATGACTTCCGGCTTGGTGATGACCAGCAGGTCGTTGTTTCCTTTGAGGTCGCGATGCCAATCCTTGAAGCGCTCGCCGCGATAGTCCGCCTCGGTCAGCTTGTAACGCTGCACCATGGTGCCCATCGCGCCGTCGAGGATCAGGATGCGTTGCTGGAGGAGTTGTTCGATGGTGTGCGGCTTATTGCTCATGGTCTGTTCTTTAAATTAGTCGGTGCGGCAATTGGTCGATACGGGGTTATTCAATCAGAGCAGGTTTCAAAATCCGGTGAAAACCAGGTCCAGCGCGGCAATGATCTCATCCCGCTTGTTCTTTAGCGAGGTGACTCTGTCGCCCAATGCGCGCACAGGCAGGCCGGCCAGTTCGGCAGTGGACATGACGACGGCTTCGCCCTTGATTTTGAATGTCGGATGCAGATTCTTGATGGACTGGTTCATTTCTTCGGCTCGCACCAGCGGCACGATGACCCGCGTGTTCAGGGAATCGAGCAGATCGGATTGTACATTCAGATAATACGGGATGGCCTTGTTCGTCGCAGGATAGGGGTTCAGGTACACATCGAACTGCGCCATCAGAACCTCCGCAGCCCTTCGCTGAACACGCCGTCCTTCTCGATGCGCGCATTATAAGCCGCTATCGCTTCCGCGTTCTCGGCCAGCCATTGCTTGCGTTTCGCCTCCCTGACCAGTTCGGAGAGATAGTCTTCGACGGTCTGCGAGAGATTGATGTTGAGCTCTTTGGTCTGGCGCAGCAGGTCGGAATTGATGCTGAGATTAGTCGCTTTCTTGGGCGCGGTCGTATCGAAGTGGGCGAGTGCCATGATTGCCTCCATGAATGATGCGCATATTATATGCGCATGAGAGTGCGCGGGCAAATTACGCTCATCTGCCGTTCAAATCTGTTTATCCATCCGCCGGTACTGCACCGCCTCGGCGATGTGCTTGCTCTGGATGTTAGGGCTGCCTTCGAGGTCGGCGATGGTGCGGGCGACCTTGAGCACGCGGTGGTATGCGCGCGCGGACAGGCCCAGCCTGGTGATCGCCTGGCGCAACAGCGCCTCGCCCTGCGCGTCGGGTGCGCACATCACGTCGATTTCGCCGACCGCGAGTTGCGCGTTGGCTTTGTCCTGGCGGGTGAGCTGGCGCTGCCGCGCGGCTTCGACGCGGGCTTGCAGCGTCGCGCTGGATTCGCCGTCGGCCTTGTCGAACAGGTCATCCTGCGGCACCGCAGGCACCTCGATCTGGATATCGATGCGGTCCAGCAGCGGGCCGGAAATCTTGCCGCGGTAACGCGCGACCTGGTCAGGCGTGCAGCGGCACTTGCCGTTGTAATGGCCGAGATAGCCGCAGGGGCAGGGGTTCATCGCGGCGACCAGCTGGAACTGCGCGGGGAAGTCGGCGCGGCGTGCGGCGCGCGAGATCGTGATACGGCCCGATTCCAGCGGCTCGCGCAGCACCTCCAGCACGCTGCGATCGAATTCCGGCAACTCGTCGAGAAACAGCACGCCATGCAGTGCCATCGACACCTCGCCGGGACGCGGATTACTGCCGCCGCCGACCAGCGCGACGCCGGAAGCGGTATGGTGTGGCGAGCGGTACGGGCGGGTCTTCCATTTCGACGTATCGAAATTTCCATCCAGCGACTGCACCGCGGCGCTCTCCAGCGCTTCCCGCTGCGTCATCTGCGGCAGGATGCCGGGGAAACGCGCGGCCAGCATGGACTTGCCGGTGCCCGGCGGGCCGATCATCAGCACGCTGTGTCCGCCGGCGGCGGCAATCTCCAGCGCGCGCTTGGCCTGCGTCTGGCCTTTCACCTCGCCCATGTCGGGGTAATGGGGGACTATGGTCTGCGGCTCGCCGGCATGGGGGGCGATCTTTTCCCGATCCGCGAGATGCGCGGCGACCTGCAGCAGAGTATTGGCCGGATACACCGTGGCGTTCTCGACCAGCGCGGCCTCGGCGGCGTTCGCCTGCGGCAGCATGAATGCGCGGCCGCTATCCACCGCGCGATAGGTCATCGCCAGCGCGCCGCGTATCGGGCGCAGCTCGCCGGTCAGCGCGAGCTCGCCGGCGAATTCGTATTCGTTCAGTTTATTGGCGGGGATCTGTCCCGAGGCGGCGAGTATGCCCAGTGCGATGGGCAAATCGAAACGCCCGCTTTCCTTGGGCAGATCGGCGGGAGCAAGATTGACGGTGATGCGGCGGGCGGGAAAGTCGAACTGGCAATTCTGCAAGGCGGCGCGCACGCGATCCTTGCTTTCCTTTACTTCGGTTTCCGGCAGACCGACGATAGTGAAGCTGGGCAGGCCGTTGGCGAGGTGCACCTCGACGGTGACCAGCGCGGCGTCCATGCCGGAGAGAGCGCGGCTGTAAAGAACCGCGAGGCTCATGATGCGGAAGTAGTAGGTCGGGCTCTGCCCGACATGTCGGGCAGAGCCCGACCTACAAAACCGACGAGGCTCATGTCATTTGCGCTGTGCTTCCAGCTCGGCAACGCGCGCTTCCAGCGCGGTGAGCTGTTCGCGCGCACGCGCCAGCACCTGCGCCTGCACGTCGAACTCCTCGCGCGTCACCAGGTCCAGCTTGGCGAAGCCCTGCGCCAGCAGGGCGCGCGCGTTCTTCTCGAAGTCCTTGGCCGGACTGTTGGCGACGGCCTCGTTCAGCTTGGTCGACATGTCCTCGAAAAATTTCTGGTTCAGCATGGTTGTTCCTCCTGTGGTCGATAGCAGCGCGAAGTGTAGCAATTTACCTGTTTGCTCGCCGCACCTAATGTGTGCAGCAGCGATGCGCTACGCACCATGAGCATGCACGGAATCGGGCGCATCGCGCAGCGCAAATCGTAATGCACTGAAATATAGTGTAAATTTAGTCTGGCACGCATCCTGCTGCATAGGAGCTGCGGATACTGTTATCCCGTTCTCAACCCAAGTAAAGGAAATGAAGATGAAAACGAAACTGCTGAACTCCCTGATGTTGGCTGTTCTGGTTGTGCCAAGTATGGCTATAGCGGCTGATGTGGAAACTACCGATCATAAAGCAGGTGAGCACGTTATTCCCGCATCCGCACATACTGTTACCGCGAACGTCGGCTTCACCACCGACTACATCTTCCGTGGTATTTCGCAGACTTCCGGCAATCCGGCAGTGCAGGGCGGCGTCGACTACTCCCATTCCATCGGTCTGTATGCCGGCGTGTGGGGTTCCAACGTCAGTTGGATTACTGACTTCGGTGCTACCGGCAGCGCCAGCATGGAACTGGACACCTACTTCGGTTTCCGCAACAGCTTCGCCGAAGACTTCACCTATGACGTCGGTTTCGTCCGCTACAACTATCTGGGCACTTACACGCCGGCGGCCGGCACGGTCAAGGCTGACACCGACGAAATCTACGGCGCGATCGGCTACAAGTGGCTCACCGCGAAGTATTCCTACGGTCTGGGCAAGTTCCTGACCGTAAGTGACGCGAAAGGAACTAATTATTTTGAAGTTAACGCCAGCGTTCCCGTCGGCGATACCGGCCTTACCTTCGGCGCGCATGTCGGCAAACAGACTTACAAGGGCGCTGCTGCGGTCACCGCGACATATACCGATTACAAGGTGGGTGTATCCAAGGACATCGGCGGTTATGTGGTCGGCTTGGCTTATACCGACACCAATGCCCCGGCAGGCGGTTTTTACACGACGCTAGCGGCCAAGGATTTGGCTCGCGGCACGGCCGCTCTGTCGGTAACCCACGCGTTCTAACTTGAAATCAGGGCGCGTGAATCGCGCCCCTACGAATTAGGAGACAGTCATGAAAATGGTTACCGCAATCATCAAGCCGTTCAAGCTCGACGAGGTGCGTGAGGCATTGTCCGCCATCGGCGTGCAAGGCATCACCGTCACCGAGGTCAAGGGCTTCGGGCGTCAGAAGGGCCACACCGAGCTGTATCGCGGTGCGGAATACGTGGTGGATTTCCTGCCGAAGATCAAGCTGGAGGCCGCTGTCGAGGCCAGCATGCTGGATCAGGTGCTCGAAGCCATCGAGAAGGCTGCCCAGACCGGCAAGATCGGCGACGGCAAGATCTTCGTTTCCAGCCTCGATCAAGTGATCCGCATCCGCACCGGCGAGTCCGGTCCGGAAGCGCTGTAAGGAGAGCACCATGAAAAAACTATTTGTACTCTTTGCGTTGCTGTTCGCGCTGTGTGGCGTGTCCGTCACGGCTCAGGCCGAAGACGCAGTTGCGGTAGCCGAGGCTGTTTCCGCCGTGGTCGAGGCGGCTCCGGCCGTCGAGGCA
>Ga0209211_10001489_pt1 | contig 44033 bp, 42 predicted proteins | sample RifGroA2_FD_183992 | JGI IMG/M metagenome (GOLD analysis project Ga0209211, IMG submission 183992) | Groundwater microbial communities from Rifle, Colorado, USA - Groundwater A2 (SPAdes) (version 2) | ecosystem: Environmental > Aquatic > Deep subsurface > Groundwater | place: Rifle, Colorado...
CGGTGCCGCCCTCGACGATGCCGCAGTGGCCGTGGCTCGTGTACTGGCAGAGGCACACGTCGGTGATCACGAGCAGGTCCGGCACGACGTCCTTCACCGCGCGGACCGCCTGCTGCACGACACCGTCTTCGGCGTAGGCCTCGGAGCCGCGCGGGTCCTTCTCCAAGGGCAGCCCGAACAGGAGGACGCCGGGGATTCCCATGCCCGCGACGTCCTTGACCTCCTTGACGAGCTCGTCCACCGAGAGACGCGCCTGACCGGGCATCGACGGGATCGCCTCGCGCACCCCGCGCCCGTGGACCACGAACAGGGGATACAGGAGGTCGTCGACGGCCAGCGTGGTCTCACGCACGAGCCTGCGCAGCAAGGGCTTCTCCCGGAGACGCCGGGGACGGAACATGGGATGCGCCATCACTCGCTCCTTCTGGTCCGGCGGCCCGGCGGGCGGGGCACGCGGGAAAAGTAGTCCTCGAGCGCCCGTGCCAGCGCGGGGATCGTGTATTCGCTCGGCATCACGTCCGTCTCCAGCCCGTACTCGGCGGCGGTCGCCGCGGTGATCGGGCCGATCGACGCGACCACGACGCGCCCGCGCCACGCGCGGCGCTCCTCCTCGGTGAACTGCTCGGCAAAGTTCCGCGCCGTCGACGAGCTGGTGAACGTCACCGCGTCCACGGCGCCGGAGGCGAGCGCCTCCCGCAGGCGCGTGGCGCCGTCCTCCACCCGCCGGGTCTGGTACACCGGCACCTCGACGACCTCGACGCCCAGACGGCGCAGCTCGACAACCAGCACGTCGCGCGTCTCCTTCGCCCGCGGGAGCAGCAGGCGGTCGCCGGGCCCGAGCCGCGGTCGCAGGCGCTCGACGAGCGTCTCGGCGCGGTACTCGTCGGGGACCACCTCGACGCGAACGCCGTGCTCGGCGAGGGCGTCGGCCGTCGCGGGCCCGATCGCCGCGACCCGCTTTCGCGCGACGGCCGGCCACGCGAGCCCGCGGGCGCCCAGTCGGCGATCGACCATCGCCACGCCGTTGACGCTCGTGAACACGACCCAGGTGAAGCTGTCGAGCGCGCCCAGCGCCGCGTCGAGGGGCTCCCACGAGGCCGGCGGCTCGATCACGATCGTGGGCGCGTGGATCACGCGCGCGCCGGCGGCCTCGAGCAGGTCGACGAAGCGCTGCGCCTGGGCCGCGGCCCGGGTGACCACGATCGTCCGCCCGGCGAGCGGCCGCGTGTCCGTCGCGCGTCGCGCGCGCGCCGCCCTCATACCCGGAGCGCCGCCACCGACGCCGCGCCGCGCGCGAGCAGCGCGTCGGCCAGGCGCCGGCCCAGGGCCTCCGCCTCCGCCACCGGCGCCGCGTCGCCGCCGCGGAGGACGTGCGTGCCGTCCTCGCGCGCCACGAGGCCGGCCATCTCGAGCCGCCCGGCCCGCAGGCGCGCGTAACCCGCCATCGGCGAGTTGCACGAGGCGCCGAGTCGCCCGAGGTAGGCCCGCTCGGCCAGCGCGCAGGCGCGCGTGGCGGCGTGGTCGAGTCTCGCCAGCAGCGCGCGGACGCGCTCGTCGGCCGCCCGCACCTCGAGCGCGACGACGCCCTGGCCGACCGCCGGGACGAAGACCTCCGGGTCGAGCGGCCGCGCGTGCGCGGGGGCGAGACCCAGGCGGCGAAGGCCCGCCGCCGCCAGGACGATCGCGTCGAAATCCCCGGCCTCGAGCTTCCTGAGACGTGTGTCCACGTTGCCGCGGATCGGCTCGACCACGAGGTCCGGGCGCAGCGCGAGCGCGAGCGCGCGGCGCCGCGGGCTCGAGGTGCCGAGCACCGCACCGGACGGCAGGTCCTCGAGGCCGCCTCCGGCGCGGGTCACGAGCACGTCGCCCGCCTCCTCGCGCGGCGGGAACGCCGCCAGGAGCAGGCCCGCGGGCAGCACGGCCGGGAGGTCCTTCAGGCTGTGCACGGCACAGTCCACGGCGCCCGCGAGCAGCGCCTCCTCGAGCTCCCGCACGAAGAGTCCCTTGCCGCCCAGGGCCGCCAGGCGGGCCTCGAGGAGGCGGTCGCCCTCGGTCCGGATCGGCACGACCTCGACGCGCGCGCCGAGCGCCTCGAGCCGCGCCGCCACGTCCCGGGCCTGGGCGAGGGCCAGCGCGCTGCCGCGCGTGCCGAGCCGCACGAGCGCGCTCATCGCCGCCCCAACCCGAAGAGCTCGTGCACGAGGTCGAGCCACGAGCGGCTCGAGCCCGCGCGCGAGGACTCGCGCAGCTTGGTGATGGGCGCGTGCAGGATCTTGTTCACGATCGCCGTCGAGAGGGCCTCGATCGCCTCGCGCGTCTCCGGGGTCGCGGCCCCGAGCCGCATGAGGGTCTTCCGGACCTCCCCCGCGCGGATCTCCTCGAGGCGCTCCCGGAGCGAGACGATCGTCGGGATCACCTCGACGTCGCCGAGCCGCGCCACGAACTTGCCAACCTCGCGCTCGACCAGCACCTCCGCGCGCTGCGCCTCGCGCAGGCGCTCGCGGATGTTCGCATCGACGACCTGACGCAGGTCGTCGATGTCGTAGCAGTAGACGTCGTCCAGCGTGTTGACGCTCGCCTCGACGTTGCGCGGCACGGCGATGTCGATGAAGAAGAGCGGCCGTGCCCCGCGCCCGTGCAGCACGGCCCGGACGCGCTCGCGCGTCACCACCGGCCCGGTCGCCGCGGTCGACGTGATCACGATGTCCGCGCCGCCGAGCGCGGCGTCCAGCTCGTCGAACGGCACCGGCGTCCCCGCGAGCGCGCGCGCCAGCTCCTGGGCGCGGGCCCACGTGCGGTTGGCCACGTAGATCGGGAACGCCCCCTGCTCCACAAGGTGCTTGGCCGCCAGCTCGCTCATCTTCCCGGCGCCGACGAGCAGGATCGCCTTGCGCGCGAGCCCGCCGAAGATCTTCTTCGCCAGCTCGACGGCCGCGAAGGACACCGACACGGCGTGGCGCGCGATCTCGGTCTCCGTCCGCACCTTCTTGGCGACCGCGAACGCCTGCGTGAACAGCGTGTGGAGCGCCGGCCCGACCGTCTCGCACGACTGCGCGAGGGCGAACGCCTCCTTCACCTGCCCCAGGATCTGCGGCTCCCCGATCATCATCGAGTCGAGGCTCGCGGTCACGCGGAAGGCGTGGCGCACGGCGTCGCCCTCGACGTGCGTGTAGAGCGTCGCCTCCACCGCCGCGGGGTCCACGCCCCGGTGTCGGCAAAGCCGGCGGAACACCGCCGCGCGCGCCTCGCCCGGCACGTCGGCGACCGCGTAGACCTCGACGCGGTTGCACGTGGAGAGCACGACGGCCTCGCGCGCGGTCCCCGCGGCCGCGACGCCCGCCAGCAGCTCGCGGAGCTTGTCCTCCTCGAGCGCGAGCTGCTCGCGCAGCTCGACGGGCGCGTTCCTGTGGCTGAGCCCCGCGACAAAGAGGGGCATCGGCTATCCGTGCCGGCCCGGCAGGAACAGGCCCGCGCCGAGCGTCAGCACCAGCGCCCCGAAGCCGATGAGGGCGAAGTACGCGGCGCGGTGCCCGTGCCAGCCGAGGACCCGCCCGGCCAACGTCCCGGCGTAGATCAGCCACGCCACGAACGAGAGCAATGCGAGCGGGTCGAAGGCGAACACGCTGCCCCAGGCGGCGCCCGCCCACAGCACGCCGAGCACGAGCCCGGTCGTGAGGAACGGAAAGCCGAGCGCGAGCGTGCGGTAGGTCAGCCGGTCGAGCGTCTCGAGGTCGGGCAGCCGGTAGTAGAGCGCGCCCGGGCGCCGGGCCTTGAGCTGGTGCTCCTGCAGCAGGTACATGAGCGCGCCCGCGAAGTTGAGCGCGAAGGCCGCGATGCCGACGAGCGCGAGCCCGATGTGCACCCAGAGCCACGCGCCCGAGAGCGCCGGGACGATCGCGGGGAGCTGGTGGTGCGCCGCCGCCGACTTCAGGCTGAACACGAGCACGACCGGCAGGACGAAGGCGCCGAGCACCCTCACCCCCGAGCGCCGCTCCACCCACATCTCGAGGAGCACGATCACCCACACCGCCACCGACACGGCCTCGGCAAGGCTCCCGAGCGGTGGCCGGCCCAACTCGTGGCCAAGCGCCACGAGCGCGACGGTCTGGAGCGCCCAGCCCGCGCCCGTGGCGAGGGAGGCGAGTCGGTGGATCAGCTCCTCGCGCTGGACCACGTACGCAAACGAGAAGCCCGTCGCCAGGACGTAGGCCAGGATCGCGAGGTTCAGGAAGATCGCGTGCATGACGTCAAAATGTCAGAGTTGTGGCGAGTTTACCACATTTCCGATGCGACTTACCCTCCGGCAGCGAGCTGGGTCAGAAGCGGCAGGGGCCGCCGGTAGCCCGCGCGCCGCGCGACGACGTCGAAGTGAGGCGAGCCCCAGTCCTCCACCAGCGCCGACTGCCCGTTCCAGCGCACGCGCCGGTCGAGCTCCTTCAGATACGTCCGGCAGGCGCCGCAGCCGATGACGAGGTAACCCTGGTCGCGCGCCTCCGGCTCGAGCCTGACCAGGTCCTCGGTCCGCTCGGTGCCGCAGAAGGGGCAGCGCGTCCGCGAAAAGAGCCAGCCGCCCCCGCAGAGGTGACAGGCCAGACGGCGCCGGCCGTCCTCGAGCACGTCGGAGAAGCCCGGGGGGGCGCCGCAGAAGGGACAGACGCCGAGCGGCCACGCGAAGGCATCGAGGTGGGCGCGGCACGGGGTCAGGTACGCCTCGAGCGCGGGCCGGAGGCTCGCGCACGCGAGGAACTCCACGGCGTCCGTGGAGAGGCCCGTCGCCGCCTGGAGGTCGGCCGAGCCGATGCGGCCCGGCGCCGGCAGGAGCGCCGCGGGGCCGAGGCGCCCACGGTCCCAGGCCTCTCCCAGGCGCTCGAGCCCGGGCAGGATGCCGTCGGTCAGGGCGGCCAGGTGGTCCATCGCCGCGCCGAGGAGGTCCTCCACGTCGGCCGCCCGGATCGCCGGCGGGGCCTCGGCGACGAGTGGCACACCGCGCGCCCACCGCTCCCGGCACTCGGCGGCGCCCCAGGCGAGGGCGAGCGGCCGCGCCGGCTCCCAGCGCGCCCAGCGCTCGAGGATCTCGCCGTACGGCGCCAGCGTGGCCCGGAACTCGGGCCGCCGCGACAGCAGGTCCGCCCACTCCTCCCTCAGATCAGGGCTCGGCATGCTTCCAAGACTCGCCGGAGGCGCCCGACATGGCAAGGGGCCCGTTCCCGGGCCCCTTGCGGCGTCGGTCAGGGCGCGGCCGTGCTCAGGCCTGGACCGACATCAGCACCACGTAGCGAAGGAGGAAGCCGCCGATCAGCACCAGGACGGCCGAGACCGCCGTGAGGGCGCGGGCACGCCGGCCGACGAAGTCGAGCACGAGCGGGATCACGAGGCCGAGGCCGATCAGGCCGCCCCAGAAGAGCGGCGCCATCGGCCCCGTGGTGAGCGGCCGCGCGGCGGAGCCGAGCAGCGCGAGGAAGACCGCGAGGATGACCAGCTCGAGGATCATCGAGTACCGGTCGGCCTTCTTGACCTTGCCGAAGCCCTCCCCCGCCGCGCCCCCGGTGAGGAAGAGGATCAGCGAGATCGCCGCCATCCCGGTCGAGGCGCCCGAGGCGAGGAACAGGGCCCCCATCAGGCGCGCCTCGCCCCAGAACGGCTGGGCCGTCCCGCCGAGGAGCACGCCGGTGTAGCTCGCCAGGAAGAAGCCGAAGATCGATCCGACGAGCCCGATCTTGCGCCGGAGCGCGACCCGCTCGGGGCTCGACGAGAAGCTCAGCAGCGAGGAGACGAACGTGAACAGGCCGAACACGCCGATCCCCCATGCGCCGATGGACATGGGATTCCAGAAGCTGAACTTGCCGAGCATGTTCAGGAACCGGAACGGCAGGCCGAGGTCGGCGATGAGCAGGATCCCGCAGGCCGCCGTGAGCGGGAGCGACAGCAGATAGCCCACCCGCGCGACCGCCCGGTCCCGCGCGCTGCCGAAGTTGTCGGCGATCGCGGCGGTGAAGTACGCGCCGCCCGCGATACCGCCAAGGAAGAAGTACCAGACGATCATCATCTCCCACTCTGGGCTCTTAAGCATCGCCGGGCCCCTTCCCGCGCTCGCGGAACGCGAGCAGCGCGCCGAGCCCGACGACGAGCGCCGAGCCGATCGAGAGCAGCGAGTCGACGACCACGTTGCGCTGCGGCAGCTTCGGGCTCTCCGGCAGGCCGTACACCGACGGCTTGGAGAGCAGGAGGAAGAAGGCGTTCAGGCCGCCGAGGAACCCCTGGCTGTCGGCGCCGTAGAGCTGGGCCTCCTTGAACCCCATGCCCTTGAGGGTCACGACCCGCTTCTGCGCCTTCGTGACCAGGTCGTCGCGGAACCCGAACTGGATCGAGTCCGTCGGGCAGGCCTTGGCGCACGCGGGCCCGAGGCCGTTCTGGATCCGGTCGTCGCAGAACGTGCACTTCTTCGCCGTGCCGGTGGTCTCGTTGAACGCGACCACGCCGAAGGGGCAGGACGCGACGCAGTACCGGCAGCCGTTGCAGACGTCCTGGTTGATGTTGACCGTGCCGAACTGCGTCCGGTAGATCGCGCCCGTCGGGCAGGCCTCGAGGCAGCCCGCCTCGGCGCAGTGCTTGCAGACGTCGGACATGAGCAGCCAGGCCAGGTCGCCCGTGGGCTTGGGCTCCTCGACGAAGCGCACGAGGCGGAAGGTCTTGTCGGTGAAGTGGGCGTGGTTCTGGTAGGTGCCGGTCCACTCCGGCACCTCCATGCCGAGCTCGTTCCACTGCTTGCACGCCACCTGGCAGGCGCGGCAGCCGATGCAGAGCGAGGTGTCCGTGAACATCGCCAGCGTGCGGGCCATGGCTACACCACCCCCTTCTTCACGTTGCAGACGAAGGCCTTCGTCTCCTGGATGAAGACGGTCGGGTCGCCCACCGTCGCCGAGAGGTCGTTGGTGATGTCGCCCTTGCTGCCCGGCAGGCCCGGGACCCCGTTGTAGCCCCAGTGCCACGGCACCCCGATCTGGTGCACCGTCTTGCCGTCGATGGTGAAGGGCTTGAGCCGGTTCGTCACCATCGCCTTCACGTGGATCTTGCCGCGCGGCGAGGCGACGGTGACCATGTCGCCGTTGGCGACGCCGAGCTCCCGCGCCAGCTCGTGGCTGATCTCCGCGAAATGCGCGTAGTGCAGCTCGGCGAGCATCGGCAGGTAGCGCGACATGACGCCGGAGAGGTGATGCTCGGTCAGCCGGTACGTGGTGATCACGTACGGGTAGTCGGGTGAGCCCACCGGCGCGAGCTCGTTCCGCTGGTCCGGCACCTTCCAGATCTTGGCCACCGGGTTGTTCTGTCGCTTCGACAGGAGATTCTTCACCGGGGACTCGATCGGCTCGTAATGCTCGGGGAACGGCCCGTCGACGAGCGGGCCGAAGAAGGCGCCCACGAGGTCGGCGCGCATGATGAACGGCTTGTCGCCGTTCTTCGCGTCGGGCGCCAGGAAGGCGTTGAAGTCGGGCACGTCCAGGCCGACCCACTTGCCCTTCTTGTCCGGGGTCGCCCCGGCGGCCTCCGGGTCCCACCAGATCAGCTTCTTCCTCTCGCTCCACGGCTTGCCCTTGAGGTCCGCCGAGGCGCGGTTGTAGATGATGCGCCGGTTGGCCGGCCAGGCGAAGCCCCAGCCGTGGCCCAGGTAGTCCTTGGCGTCCGCGGGCTTGCGCCCCGCGGCCTTGTTGACGAGCTTGCCCTCGGGCGTCTCGTTGACGACGCCCGTGTAGATCCAGCACCCGCCCGCGGTCGTGCCGTCGTCGGCCATGTGGACGAAGGTGTTGAGCGCCTGCCCCTTCGTGTAGACGACCTTGCCGTCCTTGTCCTTGATCTCCGTGGCCGCGTAGCCGTTGATCTCCTTGAGCACCAGCTCCATGCGGGGCTCTTTGGGATCGTCGCCGTACTCGAAGCTCACGGCGAGGAAGCCCCGGTCACGCTCCCTCGTGGAGCCGGCGTAGAGCTTCTGGAGCCGCCGACCGAGCGAGCAGATGAACTCGGCGTCGGAGGTGACCGCGCCGGGCGTGGCCGCGGCCTTCTCGTGCCACTGGATTAGGCGCATCGTGTTGGTGAGCGACCCGTCCTTCTCCGCCGCCGGCGCCGCGGGCAGGAAGAAGACCTCCGTCTTGACGTCCTTCGGGTTTGTGCCGGGCGCCTTCCACACCTCGGCCGTCTCCGTGAGGAAGATGTCCTTCACCACGAGCCAGTCCAGGCGCTGCATGGCCGCCCGGGCGAGCTTTGCGTTCGGGCCGCCGACCGCCGGGTTCTGCCCGAGCGCCAGGAAGCCCTTGATCACGCCGTTGTACATGTCCACGAACATGTGCTGGTGGCTGTAGGCATCGGCCGACGCGCGCTTCGGGAGCCACTGGTAGCCGAACTCCGTGTCGCGGGTCGCCGCGTCGCCGTACCACGCCTTGAGCAGGCTCACGAAGAACTTCGGCTTGTTGATCCAGAAGCCGCCCTTCGGCGTCTCCTTCTCGAGGTAGGTCTTGAGGTCGGGGTGGACGTCACGCAGCGGCTGGGCCATGTACCCCGGCAGCTCGTGGTACAGCAGCTCGAGGTCCGTCGCGCCCTGGACGTTGGCGTGGCCGCGGAGCGCGACGACGCCGCCACCCGGCCGGCCGATGTTGCCCAGCAGGAGCTGGAGCATGCAGAGGGCGCGGATGTTCTGCACGCCGTTGGTGTGCTGGGTGAGGTTAAGGGCGTAGGTGATCGCGCCGGTCTTGTCCGGCCCGGAGTTCTCGCAGAAGAGCTTCGCCACCTCTTCGAACTTGGCCTTCGGGATCCCGCACACGCGCTCGACCATCTCGGGGCTGTAGCGGCTGTAGTGCCGCCGAAGGAGCTGGAAGACGCTGTTCGGGTCCTTGAGCGTCAGGTCACGCTTCGGGCTGCCCTCGCCGTCGAGCTGGTACTTCCAGGTCGCGCGGTCGTAGGCGCGCTTCGCCTCGTCGAAGCCCGTGAAGAGCCCGCCGAGGTCGGTCGGGGTCTTGAAGCCGGGATCGATGAGGAACGAGGCGTTCGTGTAGTAGGTGACGTAGTCCTTGAAGTACAGGTTGTGGTCGAGCGCGTACTTGATCAGCCCGCCGAAGAAGACGATGTTCGTTCCCGAGCGGATCGGCACGTGGATGTCGGCGGCGGCGCTGGTCCGCGTGAAGCGCGGGTCCACGTGGATGAGCTTCGCGCCGCGCTCCTTGGCCTTCATCACCCACTGGAAGCCGACGGGGTGGTTCTCTGCCATGTTCGACGTCGCCATGATGACGTCGGAGTTCTGGATGTCGATCAGGTTCGTCGTCATCGCCCCGCGGCCGAACGTGGTCCCCAAAGCTGGGACCGTGGCGGAGTGTCAGACTCGGGCCTGGTGCTCGTGGTAGACGAGGCCGAACGTCCGGTTGAGCTTCGACAGGAGGTAGCACTCCTCGTTGTCGGCGCAGGCCGAGCCGAGCGAGCCGATCGCCTCCAGCCGGTTCACCGTGACCTCGCGGCCGTCCTTGCCCTTCTCCCGCTCGATGAAGTGCTTCTCGCGCGCGGCGTGGTAGCGCTTGGCGATCTCGTCGTACATCCAGTCGAGCGGCTTCTCCTCCCACCTGTCCGAGCCGGGCGCCCGGTAGAGGGCCTGGACAGGCCGCAGCGGGTTGTTGGAGAGCTGGATCGTCGCCGCGCCCTTCGGGCACAGGCGCCCGAGCGTGTGCGGCGTGTCCGGGTCGCCCTCGATGTCGATGATCTTGCCGTCCTTCGAGTAGATCAGCTGGCCGCAGCCGACCGCGCAGTACGGGCAGACACTGTGGAACGCCTTCGCCTCCTTGATCTTGAGCGACGTGGCCGCGGCCTCGACCGGCGCCAGGTCGAGGCCCTTCGCCCCGACGGCCACGCCCGCCGCGCTGGCGCTCCCGAGCTTCAGAAAGTCGCGTCGCGACAGACTCATGTCGGTTCCTCCCTAGAACTCGGGGCTGGTCAGCTCGTCCCAGGCTCGGCGGACCACGACGATGCGCGCGGGACGCCCTTCGGCCGACTCGACCCGGACGATGTCGCCGGGGCAGAGGGCGTCGAGACCGGCCCGCGTCTCGTCGTCGCTCACGACCACCGTCCGCTCCGAGCACGTGAGATCGGAGCAGGCGTCGGCGCTCCCCCGCACGCGCACGCGCGCGGCCCTGGGATCCACTTCCACGACCGTGAGGCGGGCTTCCTGGAGCCACTCGGTGAAGCTCTGCGTCATCGCCCGCTCCTCCTTCTGGCCTATGTCTATGGCCTGTCTGAGGGCGAAATCTTGGCTGCGGATGGTAATGTGGTCGGACCAGCTTGTCAAGCCGCGCCGCGTGTCAGGCGGCGCGGCCATGTGAAAGGGAGCGCGAGCGGCCCCGGCTACTCCTCGCCCGCGACGCCGGCGTAGAGTCTCAGCCGCTCGTCCAGCAGCCGCCCCGCCTCGGCAGGGTCCCCGGCCTCGAGCGCCTCGACGATCCGACGCCGCGTGGGCAGGTCGACGATGGGCCCGTTCACGAACGGGTTGTAGAAGCGGCCGAGCTCGAGCAGGATCCGGTCGACCCGCGCCGGGTCGGCGAGGTTCGCGCGGGCCTCCTTGAACAGTTCCACCGCGTGGTCCTCGCGCAGGCGGAACTTGAGCCCCCGCCGGTGGCGCGCCTCCTCGGCGCCCTCCTCGCGGATGTCCTCAGCCACGCGTGGCGCCGTCGGCGGCCGGCACGAGCAGGGCGCCGCCCGCGTAGAGGTTCATGGCCTCGCCGCGGACGTAGCCGCACACGGTGATGTTGAGCTGCTCGGCCAGCGCCACGGCCATCTCGGTCGGCGATGTGCGCGAGGCAACGAGCGGCGCCCCCATCCGCGCGGCCTTCAGCAGCATCTCGGACGAGACGCGCCCCGTGGAGAGCAGGAGCCGGTCCTCCGTGGGGATCCCGCGCAGCAGCGCCTCGCCCTTCACCTTGTCCACGGCGTTGTGCCGGCCGACGTCCTCGGCGACCACGAGCAGCTCCTGGCCGTCCGAGAGCGCGGCGCCGTGGATCCCGCGCGACTCCCGGTAGTGGACGGCCGCGGCGAACAGGTCTCGCATCCGCGCCGCCACCTGCTCGGGGGCGACGCGGAGCGTGGAGTGCAGGCGCGGGAAGAGGCGGTGGTCGATGCGGAACGTGATCCCGCCGCCGCAGCCCGACGTCAGGATGCGCTCGGTCGGCAGCGTGACGGCATGGGTCAGCGTCACGTCCGCGCGCCCGTCGACCACGGAGACCTCGAGCCCGGCCACCTCGTCGAGGGACGCGATCACCTTCTCCATCCAGAGGTAGCCGAGGACGAGCGCCTCGAGCTTCTGCGGCGAGCAGAGCAGCGTGAGGAACTTCTCGCCGTTCACGCTCACCGTGAGCGGCTGCTCGCGGACGACCTCGCCGCTCACCTCGGCGGCGCGGCCGTCCCGGATCTTGAGGTAGGTGCGCATGGCGCTTGGGGGCGATTCTAGCGCGGACGACCCCGGCCGGCCAGCGGACGCGCGCGCGGGCCGTGCCGACGCCTCTCAGCCGGCATAGAGGACGCGCACGAGGACGAGCCCCTGCGCGGGCGCCGTCGGCCCGGCGAGGGTCCGGTCCCGCGCCGCGAGCACCCCCGCGAGCCAGTCCGGCGCGCGCGCGCCGCGCCCGACGTCCACCGCGCTCCCGACGATGTTGCGCACCATGTGGTGGAGGTAGCGGTCGGCCGAGAGGAGGATCGCGCTCCGCTCCCGCCGCCGGATCACGTGAACCGCGCGCAGGACGCACACGGGGTCCTTCGCGCGGCCCGGCGACGCGCAGAACGCGCTGAAGTCGTGGCGCCCGCGCAGCGGCGCGAGCGCCGCCCGCATTGCCACGGTGTCGAGCGGCCACGGCACGTGCCAGGCGAACCGCCGCAGCAGCGGGTTGGCGATCGGCGCGTTGTCGACGAGATAGGCGTAGCGCTTGCCGTGCGCCGCGCGCCGCGCGTTGAACCCCGCGGGCGCCTCCCGGGCGTCCACCACGCGGACGTCGCGCGGCAGCGCCGCGTTCAGCGCGCCCCGCACCGCCGCGCCGCCGAGCGCGACCCCCGCGGTGAGCGACACGGCCTGCCGCAGCGCGTGCACGCCGGCGTCGGTGCGGCTCGCGCCCGTCACCCGCGTCCCGGCGCCGAGCGCCCGGCGCGCGGCCTCGGTGAGGGTTCCCTGCACGGTGCGGGCGCCGGGCTGGGTCTGCCAGCCGTGGTACTCGGTGCCGTCGTAGGCCAGCACCAGCCGGTAGGTGGTCGACGGCCGGGCTATCGCGCGGGCGGCCGCCGGCGCGCCGCGCGCGCCGGCACGAGGGTGAGCCACACGACGGCCACGAGCAGCAGCAGGAGGATGTCCACCAGCGCCTCCCACGAGACGCGGCCGAGCACGTCCGGCGCGACCCGGCGCTGCAGCCACTCGAGGCGGGCGACGTCCTTGGGCTCGTAGCCGGTCGGCGCGTAGCCGCCGATCGCCTCGACGAAGCGGACGACGTTCGGGACGGCCACGTAGGCGACCACGACGATCGTCAGCAGCACCGCCAGATGGAACCGCTCGCGGTGGCGGAAGCGCCGGTGGTACAGGCGCCGGAGCGACATCAGCGCCCGTCCCCGGCGCGCGGGTCGTCAGCGGAGCAGCAGCTCGGCGATCTGGACCGCATTCGTGGCCGCGCCCTTGCGCAGTTGGTCGCCGACCACCCAGAAGGTCACGCCGTTCTCGCTCGAGAGATCCTCGCGGATCCGCCCCACGAAGCAGTCGTCCTGTCCCTCGACCGCGACCGGCATCGGGTACCGGTTCTGAAGCGGATCGTCCCAGAGCCGGAGCCCCGGGAAGCGCGCGAACAGGTCGCGGGCCCGCGCCGCGCCGAGCTTCACCTCGGTCTCCGCCGTCACCGCGATCGAGTGACACGTGAAGACCGGTACGCGCACCGTGGTCGGCGTGATCTTGAGGTCCGGGGTCTCGAGGATCTTGCGCGTCTCGTTGACGAGCTTCATCTCCTCACCCGTGTAGCCGTCGGCGCCGAAGCGGTCGATCGCCGGGATCAGGTTGAACGCGATCTGGTGCGGGAAGTGCCGGGCCACGAGCGGCTCGCCGCGCGCCCAGGCGAGCGTCTGCTCGCGAAGCTCCGCGATCCCGTTCACGCCGGCGCCCGAGACCGCCTGGTAACTCGTCGCGATCACGCGGGTGAGGCGCCCGGCGTCGTGCAGGGGCTTGAGCGGCATCACGGCCACGATCGTGGTGCAGTTGGGGCACGCGAGGATGCCCCGGTGGTGCCGCGCCGCGTGCGCGTTGATCTCGGGGACCACCAGCGGCACGCCGGGATCCATCCGGAACGCGTTCGACTTGTCGATGACCGTCGCGCCCGCCTTGACGATCATCGGCGCGTACTCCTTCGACTGCGCGGAGCCGGCCGAGCAGAAGGCGATCTCGACCCCCTCGAAGGCGGCCGCCTCGATGCGTCGGATGGGCACCGCCTCGCCGCAGAACGTGACGGTCTTGCCGACCGACCGCTCCGAGGCGAAGGCGCGCAGCTCGCGCACCGGGAACTTGCGCTCCTCGAGGATCCTGAGCGTCGTCTGCCCGGCGGCGCCGGTGGCGCCGACGACCGCGACCGTGAGCCCGGATGCCATCAGGACTGTGCCTCCACTTCCCGCACGATCAGGTCCCCCATCTCCCGCGTGCCGACCGGCCGGCGCCCCGGCGCCGCGATGTCGGCCGTCCGGTGCCCCTGCTCGAGCACGCGCTCCACCGCCCGCTCGACCCGGTCCGCCTCCCGCTCGAGCCCGAGCGAGTAGCGCAGCAGCATCGCGGCCGACAGGATCGCCGCGATCGGGTTCGCGACGCCCTTGCCGGCGATGTCCGGCGCCGTGCCGTGCACGGGCTCGTAGAGGCCCACCGCCCCGCCGATCGACGCCGAGGGCAGCATGCCCATCGACCCGGCGAGGATCGCGGCCTCATCCGACAAAATATCACCGAAGGTGTTCTCGGTCACGAGAGTATCGAACTGCGTCGGCCGCTGGACCAGGGCCATCGCGCAGTTGTCGACGAGCACGTGCTCGAGCGCCACGTCCGGGTACTCCTTCGCCACCCGCGTGACCACCTCCCGCCAGAGCTGGGACACGACCAGCACGTTGGCCTTGTCCACCGAGGCCAGGCGCCGGCGGCGCTTGCGAGCCACCTCGAACCCCGTGCGCGCGATCCGCTCGATCTCCCGCGAGGTGTACGCCATCGTGTTGACCGCCCGGGCCCCGCCGTCGGCGAAGCGCTCGACGCCGCGCGGCTCGCCGAAGTAGAGGCCGCCGGTCAGCTCCCGGATGACCATCAGGTCGGTGCCCTCGACCACGGCCCGCTTGAGCGGCGAGGCGTCCACGAGCATCGGGAAGCACCTCGCCGGCCGCAGGTTCGCGTAGAGGTCCAGCTCCTTGCGGAGGGCCAGCAGGCCGCGCTCGGGGCGGGCCTCGTGCGCGACGCCCTCCCACTTCGGGCCGCCGACGGCGCCGAAGAGGATCGCGTGGGCCTGCCGGCAGAGCTCGAGCGCGCCCGGCGCGAGCGGCACGCCCGTCGCGTCGATGGCCGCGCCGCCGACGAGCGCCTCCTCGAACTCGAAGCCCGCGCCCGCCCCCTTGCCGACCGCCCGGAGGACCCGGACGGCCTCGGGCGTGACCTCCTGGCCGATCCCGTCGCCGGGCAGGACCGCGATCCGGCACGTCGCCATCAGGGCCCGACTTCCTTCGGCCGCTGGACCGCGGCGTGCGCCAGCCGGTTGAGCGCCGAGAGGTACGCCCGCGCGCTCGCCTCGATGACGTCCGTGGACGAACCCTTGCCGGACACGAGCGTGCCGTCGAAGTCGACCTTCATCGACACCTCGCCGATCGCGTCCTTGCCGGACGTCGCGGCCCGGAGCGCGTAGTCTTGCAGGCGGCCCTTGAGCCCGGTGATCGCGTCGATCGCGGCGAGCACCGCGTCCACGGGCCCGTCGCCGACGCCGGAGTCCTGGAAGACCTGCCCCTCCTTCTTGAGCTTCACCGTCGCCGACGGCACGACCCCGGTGCCGCTGATGACGTGGAGGTACTCGAGCTCGTACACGGCACGGCCCGCGGCCGTCACCTCGTCGGTCACGATCGCCATCAGGTCCTCGTCGTAGACCTCCTTCTTCCGGTCGGCGAGGTCCTTGAAGGTCTTGAACGCCCGGTCGAGGTCCGGGCCCGCGAGGTCGAAGCCCAGGTCCTTGAGCCGCGCCGCGAGCGCGTGGCGCCCGGAGTGCTTGCCGAGCACGAGCTTGTTCGACGCCCGCCCGATGTCCTCCGGCCGCATGATCTCGTACGTGAGCTTCTCCTTGAGCACGCCGTCCTGGTGGATGCCCGCCTCGTGCGCGAACGCGTTCTCCCCGACGATCGCCTTGTTCGGCTGGACGTGGACGCCGGTGATGTGCGAGAGCAGCCGCGAGCTCTTGAAGATCTCCTCGGTCCGGACCCGCGAGTCGATGCCGAAGAAGTCCTTGCGCGTGCGGAGCGCCATCACGACCTCCTCGAGGGAGGCGTTGCCCGCGCGCTCGCCGATCCCGTTGATCGTGCACTCGACCTGGCGCGCGCCGTTCATGATCGCGGTCAGCGAGTTCGCCACGGCCTGCCCGAGGTCGTTGTGGCAGTGCACCGAGAGCACGACGTTCTCGGTCCCCTGCACCCGCTCGCGGATGCGCCCGATGCGCTCCCCCCACTCGCGCGGGATCGCGTACCCGACCGTGTCGGGGATGTTGATCGTCCGCGCGCCGGCCTCGATCACCGCCGAGAGGACGTCGCACATGTAGTCGAAGTCCGAGCGCGAGGCGTCCTCGGGCGAGAACTCGACGTCCTCGCAGTAGCCCCGGGCGTGCCGGACCGCGTCCACCGAAGCCTTCAGCACCTCCGCCCGCGTCTTGCGCAGCTTGTACTTGAGGTGGATGTCGGAGGTGGCGACGAAGGTGTGGATGCGCGGCTTGCGCGCGTACTTGACGGCCTCCCAGCAGCGGTCGATGTCGGCGAGCCCGACGCGGGAGAGTCCGCAGATCGAGGGCGCGTTCTCGAGCGTGCCCACCTGCCGGGCCACCTCGCGCGTCGCCTCGAAGTCCTCGTCCGAGGAGATGGGGAAGCCGGCCTCGATGACGTCCACCTGGAGGCGGGCCAGCTGCCGGGCCATCTCGAGCTTCTCCATCGTGTTCATCGAGAACCCGGGCGCCTGCTCGCCGTCCCGCAGCGTCGTGTCGAAGATGATGACGCGGTCCATGTGTCCCCCCTGACTCACGAGTGCTCCTTGGCCGGGAGCTCGCCCGGCGCGGCCGCGGGCGTGCGCCCGACGATCAGCCGCCGGATGGGCCCGGACGCGGCGTAGCCGGCGAACACGAGGAAGAGGAACAGCTCGTGCTTCGTCGCCACGATCATGACGCCCAGCACGACGATCAGCAGCGTCCGCACCGGCCGCCGGCGGGCGAACTCGACCTCCTTGAACGACCAGTACCGGAACGTGGAGACCATCAGCAGCGCGGCCACGTACGTCCCCGCGGCCAGCGAGACCTGGATCCACCGCGCCAGCTCCACGCCCTGGAGGAGGAGCACCGCCGAGGACACCACGCCGGCCGCCGCGGGCGTGGAGAGCCCGACGAAGAAGCGCCGGTCGGTCACGCCGGTGTAGACGTTGAAGCGGGCCAACCGCAGCGCGCCGCAGATCACGAACAGGAACGCCCCGAACCACGCCGGGCGCCCCAGCGTCGAGAGCGCGAACGAGTAGACGAGGAACGCCGGCGCGACGCAGAACGACACGACGTCGGCCAGCGAGTCGAACTCGACGCCGAACTGGCTCGTCGCCTTCATCAAGCGCGCGACGCGCCCGTCCAGCATGTCCATCACCATCGCGACGAAGATCGCGAACGCCGCCTCCCTGTACCGGCCGTCCACGCTGAGGAGCAGCGCGAAGAACCCGCAGAAGAGGTTGCCCGTGGTCAGGAGGCTCGGCAGCAGGTAGATGCCCTTGCCGCGCCGCTCGCGGAGCTCCTGCCACCGGCGCCGCCGGGGCCCCTTGCCGTGACGCCGGATCATGGCAGCATCCCGATCACGGTCACGCCGCCGGTCAGGCGGTCGCCGGGGCGCACGCTGACGCGCGTGCCGCGAGGCATCAGGCAGTCCGTCCGGGAGCCGAAGCGGATCAGCCCGAAGCGCTCACCGGCGGCGAGCTTGTCCCCGGGCCCGACGCGGCACACGATCCGCCGCGCGAGCACGCCCGCGATCTGCACGACGGTGACGCGCGCGCTCTCGCCCTGCAGGTGAAGCGTGCAGCGCTCGTTGAGCTCCGAGGAATCACGGCGGTAGGCCGCCACGAAGCGTCCCGGCGCCCACGAGGCGCCCACCACGAGGCCGCCGATGGGCGCGCGGTTGACGTGCACGTCGAGCGGCGACAGGAAGATCGCCACGCGCACCGCCGGCCCGACGAAGGGGTCCTCGGCCTCCTCGACGGCGATGACCCGGCCGTCGGCCGGGGCCAGCACGCCGCCCGCGACCGTCGGCACCTCGCGCTCGGGATCGCGGAAGAACCCGAGCGAGGCGAGCGACGCGGCGGCGAAGGGCGCGGCGAGCCCGCGGCGCCCGGAGAGCGCGAGGCCGGCGGCGAGCACCGCCGGGATCACGATGAACGGCCAGCCCTCGCGGGCGACGGGAAGACGGCCCATGCTAGGCCCTCGGCGGCTTGATCCAGGACATCATCTTCCGCAGCCGCGCCCCGACCTCCTCGATCGGATGCTCGGCGTCGCGCCGGCGCATCGCGAGGAAGCCCGCGCGGTTGGCCTGGTTCTCGAGCACCCACTCGCGCGCGAACTGGCCCGACTGGATCTCGGCCAGGATCCGCTTCATCTCCGCCTTCGTCTCCTCGCTGACCACCCGGGGCCCGCGCGTGTAGTCGCCGTACTCGGCCGTGTCCGACACCGAGTAGCGCATGTACGCCAGCCCGCCCTGGTAGAAGAGGTCCACGATCAGCTTCATCTCGTGCATGCACTCGAAGTACGCGATCTCGGGCTGGTAGCCGGCGTCCACGAGCGTCTCGAACGCCGCCTTGATCAGGTGGGAGACGCCGCCGCAGAGCGTCGTCTGCTCGCCGAACAGGTCCGTCTCCGTCTCCTCCTTGAAGGTCGTCTCGATCACGCCCGCCCGCGTGCAGCCGACGGCCCGGCCGTAGGCGAGCGCCACGTCGCGCGCCTTGCCGCTCACGTCCTGGTGGACGGCGAGCAGCGCGGGCACGCCCGGCCCCTGCGTGAAGAGGTCGCGCATCACGTGGCCGGGCGCCTTCGGCGCGATCATCGACACGTCCACGTCCGGGGGCGGCACCACCTGGTTGAAGTGGATGTTGAAGCCGTGCGCGAACATCAGCGTCTTGCCCCTGCCGAGCCCGTCCCGGATCTCGGCCTCGAACACCTGCCGCTGGCTCTGGTCCGGGAGCAGGATCATGATCACGTCCGCCGCCCGCGCGGCCTCGCCCACGCTCGTGACGCGGAGCCCGTCCTTCTCCGCCCGGCTCCAGCTCTTCGAGCCCTTGTAGAGGCCGACCACGACGTCCTGCCCGCTGTCCTTGAGGTTCAGCGCGTGGGCGTGCCCCTGGCTGCCGTAACCGACGATCGCGATCTTCCGGCCCTTGAGGAGCCCGAGGTCGGCGTCCTGGTCGTAGTAGATCTTCGCGGCCATGCGAGTCCTGTTCCTTTCTCCGGTACCGGTTAGTCGGCGAAGCCGACGACCTTGGGATCCTCGGGGCCCCGCGGCTTCCGGGGCGGCTCCGGGCGGCGCGTGCGCGTCTTCGGCCCCCGGGCGATGGCGACCTTGCCCGTCCGCACCAGCTCCTGGACGCCGAGCGGCCGCAGCAGCTCGACCAGCGCCTCGACCTTGCCCTCGTCGCCCGTCGCCTCGAGCACGTAGCCCGTCGGCGTCACGTCGACCACCTTCGCGCGGAAGATGTCCGCGATCCGGAGGATCTCCGCGCGGCTCTGCGGCTCCGCGTTCACCCGGACCAGGACCAGCTCGCGCTCGACGTGGCTCTCGTCGGTCAGGTCGGTGACCTTGATCACGTCGACCAGCTTGTGGAGCTGCTTCGTGACCTGCTCGATGATGAACTCGTCGCCGCGGACGACGAGGGTCATCCGCGAGATCGAGGGGTCGAGCGTCTCGCCCACCGAGAGGCTCTCGATGTTGTAGCCGCGCGCCGAGAACAGCCCGGCGACGCGCGAGAGCACGCCGAACTTGTTCTCGACGTGCACGCCGATCGTGTGCTTGCGCGGGCCGCCGCCGTTCTGCATCAGAACCCCGTTTGCGCCCTCGCGGCCTTGTCCTTCGCCGCGCGGCCGGGCTTCTCGAGGATCATCTCCGTGTTGGCGCCGCCGGCCGGCACCATCGGGAACACGAACTCCCACTTGTCCACCAAGACGTCGACGACGACCGGACCGGGCGTCGAGAACGCCTTCTCGAGCGCCGGGACCACCTCGGAGGGCCGCGTGGCGCGGATGCCGGTGCACCCGTAGGCGTCCGCCAGCTTCACGAAGTCCGGGCTCGGCCCGAAGTCGATCGCGCAGAAGCGGCCCTTGTAGATGATGTCCTGCCACTGGCGGACCATGCCGTGACCCCGGTTGTTCAGGATCACGGTCTTGACCGCCAGGTTGTTCTCGAAGCAGGTCGCCAGCTCCTGGCTGTTCATCTGGAACGAGCCGTCGCCGTCGACGTTGACGACGAGCCGGTCGGGCCAGGCGGCGGCGACGCCCATCGCCGTCGGCAGCCCGTAGCCCATCGTGCCGAGACCGCCCGAGGTGCACCAGCGCCGCGGGTGCTTGAACTTGTAGTACTGCGCGGTCCACATCTGGTGCTGGCCCACGCCCGTGACGACCATCGCCTCGCCGCGCGTGAGGTTGGAGATCTCCTGGATCACGTGCTGGGGCTTGATGAGCTCCTCGTCCCAGTCGTAGCCGAAGGGACACTTCCGCTTCCACTCGGCGATCTGCGCCGCCCACTGCTTGCGCGCCTCCCTGGCCAGCGACGCGACGTCGCCGCGCATCTCCTCGCGCACGGCGGCGAGCAGCGCCTTCAGCACGCGGCGGCAGTCGCCCACGATGGGCACATCCACCTTGATGTTCTTCGAGATCGACGAGGGGTCGATGTCCACGTGGATGATCTCGGCGTTCGGCGCGAAGGCGTCGACGCGGCCCGTCACCCGGTCGTCGAAGCGAGCGCCGACCGCGAGCAGCACGTCCGAGTGGTGCACCGCCATGTTGGCGTAGTAGCTGCCGTGCATGCCCAGCATGTCGAGCGAGAGGGGGTCCTCCATCGGGAACGCGCCGAGCCCCATCAGCGTCTGCGTCACCGGGATTTGGGTGAGGTCAACCAGCTCTCGGAGCACCTCGTTCGCGTCCGAGGCGATCACCCCGCCGCCGGCGTAGATCACCGGCCGGCGCGCCCGAAGCAGCAGCTTCGCCGCGCGCTTGATCTGGCCCGGGTGGCCCTCGTAGGTCGGGTTGTACGAGCGCATGTGGACCTTCTCGGGCCACACGAGCTCGCTCTCCTTGACCAGGACGTCCTTCGGCAGGTCCACGTGGACGGGGCCCGGACGCCCGGTGGCGGCGATGTGGAAGGCCTCGCGGATGATCGGCCCGAGGTCGCGCCCGTCCTTGACGAGGAAGTTGTGCTTCGTGCAGGGTCGCGTGATCCCGACGTTGTCCGCCTCCTGGAACGCGTCGTTGCCGATGAGGTGGGTCGGCACCTGCCCGGTGAACGCGACGATCGGGATCGAATCCATCAGCGCGTCCTGGAGCGCCGTGACGAGGTTGGTCGCCGCCGGCCCGGACGTCACCAGGCAGACGCCGACCTTGCCCGTCGTCCGCGCGTAGCCCTCCGCGGCGTGCCCGGCCGCGGCCTCCTGGCGGACCAGGATGTGGCGCAGCCCCTCGAAGTCGTAGAGCGCGTCGTAGATCGGCAGCACGGCGCCGCCCGGGAGGCCGAAGATCGTGTCGACCCCCTCCCGCTTGAGGCACTCGAGAACCATGCGGGCACCGGACATTCCCACCCTACGTCCCTCCTAGAGCAGCCCGGCCGTCGCCAGGACTTCCCTGATGTCCTCGATGCCGTCGCCGTCGGGCGTCGCGAGCGGCGCGCGGCAGGGCCCGCCGTAGAACCCCAGCAGGTCGAGCCCGGCCTTCAGGCCGCCGATCCCGTAGCGCCCGGCGACGCCCCGGTCCGCCGCCAGCATCCGGGCGGCGATCTCCCGGGCCTCCGCCCAGCGCCCGTCCCGCGCCCGCGCGTAGACCTCGCAGAACTCGCGCGCCGCGATCAGCGCGAGCGCGAGGATGCCGCCCGCCGAGCCGATCGCGAGCGAGGGCAGCAGCGCGGCGGCCGACCCGACGAGGACGTGGAACGTCTTCGGGGTCTGGTCGATGATCTGCGCCGCCTGCGGGATGTTCCCGGAGGAGTCCTTGATGCCGACCACGTTGGGATGCTGGGCGATCCGCGCGACGGTGTCCGCCTCGAGGTTGATCCCGGTGTTGAGCGGAAAGTTGTAGATCAGGACCGGGATCGGCGAGGCGTCGGCGACGGCCGTGTAGTGGCGAACCTGCGCGGCGGCCTGGACGAAGGCCTTCGTGAAGTAGTGCGGCGTGATGACGATCGCCGCGTCGGCGCCGAGCTCGGCGGCGCGCCGCGTCTGGCGGATCGTGTGGAGCGTCGAGTTCGTCCCGGTGCCCGCGATGAAGGCCCGGTCGCGGGGGATCGCCTCCCGGGCCGCCGCGAGGACCCGGTCCCGCTCCGCCTCCGACAGCATCGGGAACTCGCCCGTCGAGCCCAGCACGACGAAGCCGGCCAGCGCGGTCTCGCTCCACTTCCGGAGGTTCGCCTGGAGCTGCTGCGGCACGACGTCGTCGCCGCGGAATGGCGTCGTGACCGGGATGAACACGCCGTCGAAGTTAGGCATTGGGGCTCCCGTCCGACGCTTGACGCGCCTTGATCCGCGCCTGCGCGGCCGAGAGCCGCGCGATCGGGATCATGAATGGCGAGCACGACACGTACGTCATGTTCACGCGGTGGCAGAACTCGACCGACGAGGGCTCGCCGCCGTGCTCGCCGCAGATGCCCACCTTGAGGTCCGGCCGCGCGCGGCGGCCCCGCTCGATGCCGAGGCGCACCAGCTCGCCCACGCCCTCCTGGTCGAGCACCGAGAACGGGTCGGACGGGATCACACCCTTGTCGAGGTAGAACGGCAGGAACTTCGCCACGTCGTCACGGCTGTAGCCGAAGGTCAGCTGGGTGAGGTCGTTGGTGCCGAACGAGAAGAACTCCGCGATCTGCGCGATCTTGTCGGCGATGAGCGCCGCCCGCGGCACCTCGATCATCGTGCCGATCAGGTACGGGACGGGCACGCCCATCTCGGCGATGACGCCGTCGCCCACGGCCTTCGTCCTCTCGTACATCAGCTTCATCTCGCCGATCGTGCCGGTCAGCGGGATCATGATCTCGGGCTCCACCCGGACGCCCTGCTCGCGGACCGTGCACGCCGCCTCGAGGATCGCGCGCACCTGCATGTCGTAGATCTCGGGGAACGTGATCCCGAGGCGGCAGCCCCGGTGGCCGAGCATCGGGTTCGCCTCCTGGAGGGAGCGCACCTTGGCCATCATCGCCTCGAGCCGCTCGCGCTCCATGTGCCGCGCGTCCAGGCGCGTGTACTCCTCGAGCAGATCCGTGTACTTCGGCAGGAACTCGTGCAGCGGCGGATCGAGCAGGCGGATCGTGACCGGAAGCCCGTCCATCGCGCGGAAGATCCCGATGAAGTCCTCGCGCTGGAACGGCAGGAGCTTCGCCACGGCGACCCGGCGCTCCGTCGAGTCGCCCGCCATGATCATCTCGCGCACGATCGCGATGCGCTCCGGGCTGAAGAACATGTGCTCGGTGCGCACGAGCCCGATCCCCTCGGCGCCGAAGTCGCGCGCCTTCCGCGCGTCCTCGGGCGTGTCCGCATTGGCCCGCACGCCGAGCGTCCGCCGCTCGTCGGCCCACGCAAGGAACTCCTTGAACTCGCCGCCCAGCTCGGGCTGGAGCGTCTTCACCGCGTCCAGGAGCACCTCGCCGGTCGAGCCGTCCACGGAGATCACGTCGCCCTCGCGGATCGTGCGCCCCCCCGCCTCGAACGCGCGCCGCTCCTCGTCGACGATCACGTCCCCGGCGCCGACGACGCAGCACTTGCCCATGCCGACCGCGACCACCGCCGCGTGCGACGTCCGGCCGCCCCGGGAGGTCACGATGCCCTGGGCGGCGTACATACCCGCGACGTCCTCCGGCGAGGTCTCGGGTCGCACCAGGATCACCTTCCCGCCCGCCCGCGCCCGCTCCACGGCGTGGTCGGCGTCGAACACGACCTCGCCGACCGCGGCCCCCGGCGCGGCCGGCAGCCCGCGCGCGAGCAACCGGCCGGCGGCGATCGCGCGCTCGCGGTCCTGCTCGTCGAACTTCGGGTGGAGTAGCTGGTGCAAATCCTGGGGTCGGACGCGCATCAGCGCCCGGTCGCGGTCGATCACGCTCTCGTTGTAGAGGTCCACCGCCACGCGCACCGCCGCCGCCGCCGAGCGCTTGCCGGCGCGCGTCTGGAGCAGGTAGAGCTTGCCCTCCTGGATCGTGAACTCGATGTCCTGCATGTCCTTGTAATGCCCCTCGAGCCGGTCGGCGATCGCGACGAGCTCCTCGTACACCTCCGGCATGCGGCGCTTCAGGTCGTCGATGTGCTCGGGCGTGCGGATGCCGGCGACCACGTCCTCGCCCTGCGCGGTGGCGAGGAACTCGGCGTAGAACCCGCGCTCGCCGGTGCGCGGGTCGCGCGTGAAGCCGACGCCCGTGCCCGACGTCTCGCCGAGGTTGCCGAAAACCATCGCCATGACCGTGACGGCCGTGCCCCAGCCGTCCGGGATCCCGTGGATGCGCCGGTACTCGACGGCCTTCTTCGCGAACCAGGAGTCGAACACGGCGTTGATCGCGAGGTGGAGCTGCTCGGCGGGCTCCTGCGGGAACGGCGTGCCCGTGCGCTCGGCGACGACGTCCTGGTAGATCCGCGTGAGCCGCTGGAGCTCCTCGGCGGGCACCTCGGGGTCGCTCCGGACGCCGAGCCGGCTCTTCGCCGCCCGCAGGTGCTCCTCGAAGGCCTCGCGCCGGATGCCGAGGACCACGCTGGAGAACATCGCGATGAAGCGGCGGTAGCAGTCCCACGCGAAGCGGTCGTTCTTCGTCCACGCCGCGAGGCCGAGCACCGTGCGGTCGTTGAGGCCGAGGTTGAGGACCGTCTCCATCATGCCCGGCATCGAGACCCGCGCGCCGGAGCGCACGGACAGGAGGAACGGGCGCCGGGCGTCGCCGAGCTTCATGCCCGCGTCGGTCTCCAGGCGCCTCACGGCCTCGCCGATCTGCTCCGAGAGCCCCTCGGGCCACCGTCGACCCGCCTTGCTGTAGCGGGCCCACGCCTGCGTCGTGATCGTGAAGCCCGGCGGCACGGGAATCCCGAGGTTGGTCATCTCGGCGAGGTCGCAGCCCTTGCCGCCGAGGAGGTTGCGCATCAGGGAAGAGCCCTCGGCCTTGCCGGACCCGAAGAAGTACACGTACTTCACCATGGGCGCAGGTCTACCTCCTGAATGTCGAAAAAGTCTTTAAAGATTAATGGATAGGGAGCAATCATGTCAACCTTTGGGCTTCCGCCTCCACAAAAACGAAGAGCCACAGGTCGTCGACCCGTGGCCCCTGATCCGTCCCCGCCACGGGCCCTGGCCCGCCCGTGGCATCCGGTTCGCGCTACGTCGCGGATGCTCCGGGCAGGCCCGGCAGCGCCAGCAGGCTGATCAGCGCCAGCGTCAGCATCGGCGACCGCGTCGCACGCATGATGACCGACTATACGCCCGCCGGCGGCGGGCCGTCAAGACCTGCGGGGCGCCCGATCGGCGCCGAGCACGAGCGCCTCCACGGCCTCGATGTGGTCCTGCATCGCCTGGCGGGCCGCCGCGGCGTTGCGCCGGACGATCGCCTGGAGAATGCGGCGGTGGTCCTGGTGCGAGCGGGAGGGCCGGCCCGGCGTGCCGAGCGCCTCCTCGCGGCTCTGGGTCAGGAGGTCCATGAGCGCGTGCACGATGCGCGTGATGCCGCGGTTGTGTGCCGCCGCGCCGATCGCCGCGTGGAACGCGGCGTCCTGCGCGAGCCCGGTGCGCCCCGCAGCGACCTCCCGGGCCTGCTCCTCGAGGATGCGCTCCATCTCCTGCACCTCCTCGGGCGTCGCGCGCACGGCGGCGAGCGCGGCGATCGAGGGCTCGATCAGGCGGCGCGCCTCGAACAGCTCGCTGATCGCCTCGCGCTGCGAGGCCATCAGGAGCGCCAGCGGCTGGATCAGGGACTCGACGGAGATCTCGCGCACGAACGTCCCCTCGCCCGGTCGGATCTCCAGGAGCCCGAGGCTCTCGAGCGCGCGCAGGGCCTCGCGCACGGAGGTGCGGCTCACGAGGAACTTCTCGGCGAGGTCGCGCTCGGGCGGAAGCTGGTCGCCGCTCTTGAGCCGCCCCTCGGCGATCATCTGCTTCACCTGGCGGACGATCTCCTCGTAGATGCGCGTGGAGCGGATCGGTGCGATGTCCATCTCGGGCTCGCGCCGCGCGCCCTCCTGCCGCCCGCGTCGGCCGGGCTCGGCCACCGGCTCAGCCGTGCTGCTGCGCGCCCGCGCGCGCCCCGCGCGTGAACCACCAGCCCAGGAGCGTGACCACGCCGCCGAGCGCCAGCGGCAGCGGATAGTGCAGCGCCTCGCCGACGCTCCCGAGCCAGCCCGCCACGAGCGCGTCCTTGAGGATCATCTCGCCCGCCACGTAGCCGAGGATGCCGCCGCCGAGCCAGATGATCCACTGGAAGCGGCCCATCAGCCGCGCGAGGATGCCGCTGCCCCAGACCACGAGCGGCAGCGAGAGGCCGATGCCGAAGGTCACGAGAACGAGGTCCCCGCGGGCGGCGCCGGCCACGGCCAGGACGTTGTCGAGGCTCATGATGACGTCGGCGACGACAATGATCCACACGGCTTCCCAGAGCGACGTGCCCTGCCGGACCTTGCCCTCGCCCCCGCCCCCGTCCCCCTCCTGGTGCACGAGCTTGAGCGCGATCCAGATCAGCAGGAGGCCGCCCCCCAACTGGAGCAGCGGGATCCTGAGCAGGTAGGTGATGATCGTGATGAACAGGAGCCGCAGCCCGACCGCGCCGAGCGAGCCCCACACGCGCCCCCAGAACTGCTGGCGGCGGGGGAGCGTTCGGACGGCGAGGGCGATCACGAGCGCGTTGTCGCCCGCGAGCGAGAGGTCGATGATGACGATGCCGACCCAGCGCGCCCAGAACTCGGGATCGAGCAGGGAGCCCATCGGCGCCCCGGCTCAGGCGCCGGGCCGCGGCGGAGCGGGCCCGGCCCGGAGCCGCTGCCGCCACGCGGTCAGCACCGGCAGCGCGAAGAAGAAGATCGCGACCGCGGTGATGCCGCCCGCGATCGGCCGCGTGAAGAAGATGGCGAGCGAGCCCTGCGACATGATCAGGCTCTGGCGCAGCGCGTTCTCGGCGAGGTCGCCGAGCACCAGCGCCAGCACCAGCGGCGCGAGCGGGTAGTCGAGCTTTTTGAAGACGTAGCCGATAACACCGAAGATCAGCATATACCAGATGTCGATCATGCTGTTGTGCACGGCGTACGCGCCGACGGCGCACACCATGAGGATCAGGGGGGTCAGGATCCCGAACGGGATCGCCAGGATCGAGGCGAAGAACGGCACGAAGAGCAGCACCATCAGCACGCCGATGATGTTGCCCGTGTACATGCTCGCGATGAGCCCCCAGACGAAGTCCGGGTTGTCGACGAACAGCATCGGCCCGGGCTGGAGCCCCCAGATGATCAGCCCGCCGAGCATCACGGCCGCGGTCGGCGAGCCCGGGATGCCGAGCGTGATCATCGGCAGGATCGCGGCGACGCCGGCCGCGTGGGCGGCCGTCTCCGGCGCCACGACGCCCTCCAGCTCGCCCTTGCCGAATCGCTCCGGGTGCTTCGAGAACCGCTTGGCGAACGCGTAGCTCATGAACGAGGCCGGCGTGGCGCCGCCCGGCTTGAACCCCATCCAGAAGCCGATGAAGGACCCGCGCATGAACGTCCGCGCGTAGCGCGGCAGGATCTTCCAGGTGTCGAGGACGACGCCCAGGTTCATCCCCGTCCGCGTCGCGCGGAAGCGCAGCCCCTCCTCGACCGACAGGAGGATCTCCCCGACCCCGAACAGCCCGATGACCGCGATGATGAAGTCGAAGCCCTTCATGAGGTCCACGAACCCGAACGTCAGCCGGAGCTGGCCCGTGACGATGTCGAGGCCGACCGCGGCCAGGATGAACCCGATCAGGATCGAGGCGAGCGACTTGAGGGGGTTGCCCCCGCCGAGCCCGACGAAGCTCGAGAAGGTCAGGAACTGGATGGCGAAGAACTCCGGCGGCCCGAAGCGCAGCGCGATCTCGGCCAGGAGCGGCGCGAAGAAGGTGATCAGCACGATCGAGAAGAACGCGCCGACGAAGGACGACGTGAACGCCGCGGTGAGGGCCTGGCCGCCCTGCCCCTGCCGGGCCAGCGGGTAGCCGTCGAACGTGGTCGCGACCGACCACGGCTCGCCCGGGATGTTGAACAGCACGGACGTGATCGCGCCGCCGAAGAGCGCCCCCCAGTAGATGGACGTCAGCAGAATGATCCCGGAGGTCGGCGGCATCGCGAACGTCAGCGGCAGCAGGATCGCCACGCCGTTGGCGCCGCCGAGGCCGGGGAGCACGCCGATGATGGTTCCGAGCGTGATGCCTACCACCGCGATGAAGATGTTGTACGGCGTGAGCGCGATGGCGAACCCGCCGAGGATGTTCTCGACGCCCACGCGCTCAGTACCCGAGCCACGCCTCGAGGGGTCCCTTCGGCATCGGCACGAGGAACCACTTCTCGAAGACGAGGAACGTCACGATGGGGACGCCGACCGAGAGGCCCGCCACGAGGAGCCACGCGTGGCGCCCGATCCAGCGCATGTAGACGCCCATGTAGAGCGCCGAGGCGACGTAGAGACCGACGAACTGCATGAGGACCACCCACGCCGCCGCCGGCGCCAGGACCTTCAGCACGGACCGGAACTGCTCGCGCTCGACGAAGCGCTTCGCCGAGCGACGGAGCAGCGCCTGGACGAAGATGAGGCCCGCGGTCACGAGCAGGAGCACCGCGAGCCAGAACGGGAGAAAGCCGCTCCGGGGCCCTTCCTGGCCCCAGCCGATGCCGAGCCGGACGGCGTCGTACATGACGACGCCGCCCAGCAGCATCAACACCGCGGCCGTGACCAGATCGGCGCCGCGCATCTACTTCTTGATGAGGCCGCCCTTTTCCATCAGCTCCTTGTGCAGCTTCTCGGCGCCCTCCACCCACGTCACGTACTCGGCGCCCGTCGTGAACGCGGCCCTGAGGGCGCCCTTGTGGAGGTAGTCCTGGAAGTCCTTGGTGTCGTAGACCTTCTTCAGGAAGCCGATGTACCAGTCGACGGCCTCCTTCGGCATGTCGGGGGCGCCGAAGATGCCGCGGAGCATGTTGTACTGGATGTCGAGGCCGAGGGCCTCCTTGACCGTCGGGATGTCCTTCCAGTCCGGGTCGGGGATCCGCTCCGGGTCGAAGACGGCGAGCGGCCGGACGCGGCCGGCCTTCCAGTGGCTCACGCACTCGATCGGGTTGTTGACGGTCGAGTCCACGTGCTTGCCGACCAGGTTCACGCACACCTCGCCGCCGCCCTTGAAGGGCACGTACGTGAACTTGAGGCCGAGCGCCTGCTCGACCTGGACGGTGATGATCTGGTCCTCCTGCTTGGAGCCGGTGCCGCCCATCTTCATTCCGGGTTTCGCCTTGACCGCGGCGAGGTACTCCTTGGCGCTCTTGTAGGGCGTCTCGGCGTTCACCCACAGGATGAAGCGGTCGAGGGCCATCCGGGCGATCGGGGTGAAATCCCGCCAGCTGAACGGGGTCCCCGTCGCCAGCGGCGTCGTGAAGAGGTTCGAGAGCGTGATGATGATGGTGTGGGCGTCGCCCTTCTTGGCCTTGACGTACAGGAACCCCTCGGCCCCCGCGCCGCCCGACTTGTTCACGACGATGACCGGGCGCGGCGAGAGCTTGTACTTCTCGGCGAGGCCCGCGATCAGCCGCGCCATCTGGTCGGCGCCGCCGCCGGTGCCCGCCGGGATGATGAACTCGATCGGCTTGGTCGGCTCCCAAGCCTGCGCGGGCGGGCTCCACAGCACCGCGACCAGCGAGAGCGCGAGGAGCACGAGGGCGACTGGGGTGGGTGGTTTCATCGGCGCCTCCTTGTCACACTGCGTCTAGATCACGCTGCGTCTAGGACGATTGCGCTAGTGCACCTCAACACGCGACGGGCCGAGAGCCCCGAGGCTCCCGGCCCGCCATCACGTCGAGCCCCTGCCGGGGTCCGCGGCTACTTCACCTCGAGCGCCGCCTTCGCGGCGTCCAGGCGGCGGAACGGTACGACCGCCGGGACCTCCCACTTCTGCCACATCTCGTCGACCTTCGCCTGGAAATATGCGAGGTCCTCCTCGGTGAAGTGGGCGAAGCGCCCCTGCTTGAGGAGGTACTCGCGGACCGGCCGGCGCGGCCGGCCCTCCACGAGCGCCTTCGTCTTGCCGTAGTAGGTGAGCGTGCCGTCCTCGACCTCGTAGAGCGGGAAGATCCCCGTCTCAATGGCCAGCTCGCCCAGCTCGTGGGAGAGCATCGGGTCGTAGTCCCAGCCCTTCGGGCAGGGGTCGAGCGAGTGGATGAAGGTCGGCCCGCCGATCGTGAGCGCGCGCCGCACCTTGTTCATCATCTCGACCGCGTAGGACGGGCACACGGTGGCGACGTAGCGGCACTCCGTGTGGCCCGCCGCCAGCATCCCGGCGGTGTTCTTCTTCCAGCGCGTGTGGATGATCCGCACGGCCTTGCCGGGTGGGCTGAAGGTCGTGTGGGCGCCGTAGGGCGTCGACCCGGAGAGCTGGATGTCCGTGTTGGCGTACGACTCGTTGTCGTAGAGCAGGATCAGCGAGTTGTACTCCTTGTGCGTGAGCGTCGCCGAGATCGCGCCCAGGCCCATGTCCGCGCCGCCGCCGTCGCCGCAGAACGCGATGACGTTGATGGGCTCCGCCTTCATCTTGCCCTTGCGCATGAGGACCTTGAGGCCGGCGGCCGTCCCGAGCGCCGCCGAGCCGGACGATCCCAGCTGCGTGTGCATCCACGGCACCACCCAGGGCGTCGTGTAGTACGTCGTGTTCGCGACGTACATGCAGCCGGTCGAGCCGAGCACGATCGTCCGCGGTCCCGCCGCCTTCACCATCAGCTTCATGACCAGCGCCGACTCGCACCCCTGGCACGTCCGGTGGCCCGACGTGAAGTATTCCTCGAGCGTGACCTTCTTGACGCCACGGAAGGGCTCGAGGATCTGCGTGGCGTTCGTGAACGTGGTGGTGGTAGCCATGGCGCTCTCCTCTATTCGCGGACCCCGAGCCAATGGGTCTTCGTGTCGGACTTGCCGGCCTTGGCGGCCGCCTGGCACATGTCCGTCGCCTTGTACACGTCCTCCAGCACCACCTCGCGGCCGCCGAGGCCACAGATGAAGCTGAGCAGCGGGGGCCGCCGCTCGGCGTTGTACAGCGCCGCGCGGATCTCGTTGGCCACCACGCCCGAGGCGAACGGCGAGCCGAAGGAGTAGTTGCGGTCGATCACCCCGATCGCCCGCGCCTTGGACAGCGCGGCGACGAGCCGGTCGGTCGGGAACGGTCGGAACCAGCGCAGCCGCACCATCCCGACCTTCTTGCCCTTGGCGCGCATCTCGCGGATCGCGACCTTGATCGGCAGCGAGATCGTGCCCATACCGACCAGCACGACCTCGGCGTCGTCGGTCATGTACTCCTCGAACCAGGGGTTCTCCGGCCCGCGCCCGAACACGCGCCGGAAGTCCGCGTACGCCTCCTCGAGGACGGTGGTCGCGCGGCCCATCGCCTCGTTGTTCTGGCGGCGGATCTCGATGACCCAGTCCTCGTTCGCCTGCGGGGCGACCGTGATCGGGTTGTCCGGGTGCAGCAGCAGGTCGCCCCGGTCGTAGCGCGGCAGGAAGCGGTCCACCTTTTCCTTCGTCGGCACCAGCGTCAGCGCCTGGGAATGCGTGAGGAAGCCGCCGTCCGCGGAAATCGCGAGCGGCAGGAGCACGCGGCGGTCCTCCGCGACGCGGTACGCAATCAGGGTCGTGTCGAGGGCCTCCTGCGAGCTGTCCACCCAGCAGAGCATCCAGCCGAGGTCGCGCACGACCAGGGCGTCGTTGTGCTCGACGCCGAACGCCCCCGGGTCGTCGAGCGCCCGGTTGCCCACGAGCGCCACCATCGGCACCCGCAGCGGCGGGGTCACGACCAGGCATTCCATCGCGTACATCCAGCCCACGCCCGAGGACCCGCAGAAGACGCGCGCGCCGACCGTCGAGGCGTGCTTGACGATCTCGAACTGGCTGTGCTCGCCCTCGGCCACGATGTACTCGGCCACAAGCTGGCCGTTCGCGATCTTCTTGGCGATCGCCTGCATGACCGTGTCGTACGGCCGGATCGGGTACGCCGTGACGACGTCGAGGTCGGCGAGGACCAGAGCCTCGGCCACCGCCTCGCTGCCCGAGATCAGGAGCTCCGTCTCGTCCGCTGCGGCCGGCGCCGCCTTCGTTGCCACCGCCATCGTGCGCCTCCTGTTACAGGGCTTTGTGCTGCGCGTTCTCGCCCGGGATGCCCGCGGTCACCGCGAGCCCTCCGTCCTCGAAGCTCCGCTTCAGCTCCTCGTCGTACTGGCCGCGGAACCGGAAGCCGTGCGAGCGCGCCGTCGCCTTCTTGTCCCCGATCTTCGACGCCATCCACGTCGCGTACTGCGCCTGGTCCTTCCGCCACATCTCCCACTGGCTCGCGTTGTCGTCGAAGACCGCCTCGTTGACCATCGTGATGCAGCTCTCGACCGGGCAGACCGCCTCGCACACGCCGCAGCCGCAGCACGCCTCCATGTTGGCGTCGTAGGTGGCGTCCGGCATCACGTCGAAGCACGAGTCCGGGCACTGGATCCAGCAGAGCGTGCACTTCACGCATTTGTCGAAGTCGATGACCGGGCGCATCGTGCGCGTCGTGAACTTCTTGAAGTAGGGGTTGCGCTCCGGCACGTACCCCTTGCCCGCCTCCTTCGGCAAATGCGTGAAGTGCGCCGGGATCGTGACGCCCTCGCGCATCTCCCACCACTTCGGCAACTCGAACGAGTACGGGATCTCGGCGTTGCCCTCGGTGACCTTGACCGCGCGGGTCTCGACCCGGTCGTGGGTCTTCCGCGCCGACTCGACCTTGAGGTCCGAGCCCCACTCCATCTCCTTGATGGCCTGGCACACGGCGTCGAGCGACAGGAAGGACGGCGCGATCCTGGCGAGCGCGCCGAGGACGCGCGCCTCCGTGTGGTCCTCCTTGTAGACCCAGAGGCCCGAGAACGACGCCTTGGCGCGGAGCAGCGCGAGGGTGTACGGGGCGTCCTTCTTGTGGATGTCCTTGAGGAGATCCCCGAAGGTCTGCACCGACGTCATGAGGAGCGTCCCGTTGGGCACGGTGAGCCGGTTGATCGGCTGGAGCCCGTACCACGCCCACGACTCCACGCCCTTGGCGAGCGTGTCGTCGAGCGCGATGCTGACGTCGGTGTGCTTGGGCTCGAAGCGCGCCATGTTCTGCTCGAGCTCCTCCTTCGAGTCGGCGACGATGGCGAAGTCCTTCGCCGGGATCCCGTTGCGCTGCGGGCTGTCGCCGTAGCGGCCGAAGGCGATGCCCCAGCGCCCCGACTTGCGCGCCGAAAACACGATGCCGCGCGCGATGCGGGCGGCGAGGTTCTTCTGGAAGATGCCGCGGTAGATGATCTCCGAGATCAGGGCTGCCATTGCACGCCTCCTGCGCTCACACGCCCACGGGCTGGGCTTCTGGTCGGCTGGTCTGACCGGGAAGATACCGGGGGGGGCCCGGGCTTGTCAAGATGCCCGTGGGCCCGGCGGGGGGGTTACTCGAGGACGAGACTGAAGACGGTGTCGCCGCTCCAGGCGCCCGGCGGGTCGGCGCCGGTCACCTTGAGCCCGAGGCTCCGCGAGACGACGGTGTCACCGTTGCCGATCGCGGTCTGCAGATCAGCGGGCGTCGCGGGCGCGATCGGGTAGGCGCTGGTCGGCGCGGCGCCGGCGGGGCCGTCGAGCAGGCGACCGCTCGGGATCGTGCCCGTCGTGGGCCGCACGCCCGTGACCTTGGCGCGCGACGCGCCCACCCCGGTCAGCTTCACCTTGAAGCGGATGCTGCCGTACCAGGTGGCCGAGCCGCTCGCGTCGTCCGCCACGCAGCTCACGCCCGGCGCCGTCGGCGACACGCACCGGGCGTCCACGTCGCCGAGCGCGACCTGGAGGCCCGCCGCCGGAGTACCGAAGACCTCGTCGAGCGCGAGCCGCGCGTAGGTCTTGACGGTCGCCGTGACCCTGACGGGCCGCGCGCCGCCGTTGCATGCGACGGTGCCCGGCGCCGTGCCGAAGCCCCGTCCGCTGCACAGCTCCACCTCGGCCGCCGCCGGGGACGCCCAGGCGAGCGCGATCCAGGTCACGAGCACCGCAATTAGCGGAAGAATAAGCGGAAACCTCGCCCGATCCCTGCCCACGGACAACGTGTGTAGCAGACTCACGCGCGCGCTGTAAAGCGGCATTTTCATCGCGCATGGAGAGAGCAGGGACGATGCCAACCGCGCATCGTGTGGCAATCACGCGCGACGACGCGAGCTTACGCGTGCCAGCGTGCGCACGCGCGAAACCGTGCGCCGCGGCGCGCGTCAGCGATGTCGGACGGGGTTGACAGCGGCTAGGTGATTTCTTGCCGGCTCAGCGCCGCGCGGGCGTGAGGCGGATGAAGACCGGAAGCGTCGTCGGCGTCTCCGGCAGCTCGACCGTCAGGCGCTCCGGCGCGACCCAGCCCGCGGGGACGCTCGCCGGATCGACGGTGAGCGTGATGGGTCCGGCCGGCAGCTCGCGCACGAGCGCGCGCCCCGTCGCGTCGGTCGTCACGGGCGTCGCGCCGACCAGGAGCTTGAGGCCCGCGGCGGGAGTGTCCGACGGCTCGCAGCCGTGGCCGCCGTTGCGCGTGAGGCACGCGGCCACCGCGAGCGCCCGCAGCGCCAGCACGGGGAACTGCGCCGACACGACGCCGCCCGGCCCGATCTCCACCTCGACCGCGGGAGCCTTCAGGACGTACGCCGGCGGCAGGCTCAGCGCGTCGAGCGTCAGACGGTAGCGCCCCGGCGTGAGCCCGCTCAGCGAGAACGCGCCGGCCACGCTGAGGCTCCGCCGCGTGCCGGGCCCCTCCAGCACGAGGTTCGCGGCGACGCCGGGCTCCACGCCGGTGAAGCGCCCGGCGAGGCCGACGTCGTTGAACACGACGCCGTGGATCGCGCCGGCCCCCGCGAACGCGAACGCCACCTGCGTCGCCTCGCCCGGCAGCGTCACCTGCACCGGCGACGCGGAGGCCAGGCGGAGGTCCGCGGGAAGGCTCGCGCGGTCCAGGCCGACGGCGTAGCCGCCGTCGCGGAGCCCGGTGAACCGGTAGCGGCCAGCGGCGTCCGTCACGGCGCTCCGCCCGCCGTCGAGCTGCACGCGGACACCCGGCAGCCCGGGTTCGTCAGGATCCGGCCGGCCGTTGCCGTTCGTGTCCACGAACACGATGCCCTCGATCGCCGAGCGGCGGAACCACGAGGTCATCGACCGCCACGGCGTGCCGCTGCCGAAGCCGACGGTCACGCCGACCTGCACGGTGAGGTCGGGCCGGTCGCCCCACGTCTGGCGCACGTCGGCGTGGATCTGGAACGACGGGCTCGGCGCAACGGAGAGGCGCAGCCGGAGCGTCGGCGCCAGCGCGTTCGGGTCGGTCAGCGTCGGGACGACGACACCGGGAGCGACGCTCGCGCGCAGCCAGCCGACCTCGACCTCGGCGCCCGCCGACAGGCTGAGGGCTCCGCCGGTCTCCACGATCGACACGACCTCCTCGGCGAAGAGCTTCCGCACGATGCCCAGCTCGACCGGCCGCTCGATGCGCGCCGCCTCGTGCCAGAGCACCGAGGATCCGGTGGGGCTCTCCTGCACCGTGCGGCTCACCGTGAGCGTGGCGTTGCCGAGGAGCCTCGACTGCGCGTCCACGCTGGCGCTCATCGTCGTCACCGACCCGTCGAAGGCGCGGTCGTAGCCGACCGCCACGCGCGCGCCCGCGAGCCCCGAGTAGTCCGTGCCGACCCGCCAGCCGCCGCGCCAGTCGGCGCGGCCGAGCGGCGGCAGGACCGAGAGACCGCCCGTCAGGGCCAGCTTCGGCAGGATCCGCCAGCTCGCCACGGTCTCGCTCGAGAGCCCGGCCACCCCGGTCAGGAGCGGCGACTCCCCCGCGGTGCGCTCGGTGAGCCGCTGCTCGATCGTGACGACCTCGCCCTCGCGCCGGATCCTGAGCCCGGCCGCCAGGCGCTCGGGCGTCCCGGCGGCCTCGATCCCGAGCGTCCAGGGGCCCCGCCGCCACTCGACGCCGGCGTCGGCGACCGGGCTCGTGCCCGCCAGCGCGGCCGTGGCGAAGGCGCGCAGCTCCTTGTGCGGCGTCCACGAGCCGTAGAGACCGCCGAGGAGCGCGGGCAGCGGATCGTCGTCCTCGGGCATCAGCGCGAGCGCGGGCGTGGCGCGCGTCCCGCCGAAGGCGCCGACGGTGGCCGCGCCGAGCTTGGCCTCCGCGGTCACGCCGCGCAGCGGGAACGTCGTCAGCAGGCGCTGGCCCAGGTCCACCGGCTGGTCGCCGACCGCGATCCGGCCCCGGTCGCCCGCCCACTGCATGACCCCGGTGCCCGTCGGCGCCTCGCCCGCGTTGTCCTGCGCGAAGGGTCGACTCTCGCTGCGCATCGTGAGCCGGCCCGGGCCCGCGGGCCGGGCGGCGCTCGAGCCGAAGCTGAGCGGCAGGCGCTGCGTGCCCTCCGCGGTCCGCCTGAAGCCGCCGCCGACGGAGACCCGGTAGAACGAGGCCAGGCGCCCGGGGACGAGGTTCTTGATGTGGTCGGGCGTCGGCGGCAGGGGCGCGGCGACGACGTCGGCGATGAACACGGTCATCCCCGCGGAGGTCCAGGCGTAGACCACGCTCCGGCGGTTGAGCAGGAGGCCGGTGAGCGTGAGCACGCCGCGGCGCGTGTCGGCGTCGGCGCGCACGATCGAGGGATCCGCCGCGACCGCCTGCTCGAGGCCGGGCAGCGCGATCTCGACGGGGACGGACGTGGGCAGCTCGACCGGACGCGCGGGTTCTGCCTGGGCGATCCCGGCGAGGGCGAGGCTAATCCACGCTAAAGCGACGCTCCAACGTTTCACCCTGGCCCTCGGACGAGACGACCGTGAGAAGCAACGTGTAGTTGCCGGGTCGCAAGGTTCCGGACCAGGAGCCCTCGAGCACGCCTCGCTGCCCCGGCAGGAGCAGCACGGACGGCAGCGTGAAGCGGCCGACCGGCGTGCGGTCCTTCATGATGACGGCGGCGGCGAACGGGCGGAGGTGCGTGTCCGTGGAATTCAGGAGCGCGGTGCTCACGCGCAGCGGCGCCGTGCTGCTGGGCCCCTGCACCGTGACGCCCTCGACGCGGCCGAGCTTGATGCTCGCCCCGGCCGTCGCCGTGTCCACGATCACGCTGGCGCCGATGCGCCCGGCGATGGCGAGCACCGGCCCCTGCCGGCCGGCCGCGGCCTCCTCGCCCGGCGCCATCTCGAAGAAGATGACCGCGTACTGGCCGCCCTGGGCCTCCCGCGGGATGTCGAGCGTGATCTGCACCTGCTGCTTGCCCCCCGGCGCGAGCGCGAAGCTCGCGGGGGAGCCGGCCACCCGCTGGGCGATCGAGCGCGGGAACGTGCCGGGCGGCCCGTAGCGCCGGCTCCGCCCGTCGTGCCACATGTCCCACGCGTACACCGAGACCCGGTAGCCGACCGTGCCCGGGTTGCTGACCGTGATCTCGGTGGTGATCGCCTGGCCCGGCGCCGCCCGCAACTCGAGCACCGCCGGGCTGATCGCCATCTCCGGCAGCGCGCTGGCGAGCGCGGGGACGAACACCGCCCCCGCGACCGCCAGCGCGCCGACGAAGCGAGTCATCATGAAGCTCCTGGCCCCTGATCCTACTCGATGACGAGGCTGTACACCGCGTTTCCGCTCCACGCGCCGGCGGCGTCGGCGTTCAGGACCCGGAGGCCGAACGCGCGCGTCACCGTCGTGTTGCCCGACCCGATGGCGGTCCTGAGGTCGGCCGCGGTGCTCGGCGACACCGGGTAGGCCGTCGCCGGGTTCCCGCCCGACACCCCGTCCATGAGCTGGCCCGCGGGGATCGAGCCCGCCGCCGGCCGCACACCCGTCAGCTTGGCCGTCGTCGCGCCCACCCCCGTGAGCTTCACCGAGAACTGGATGTCGCCGTACCACGTGGCGAAGTTGCCCGAGCCGTCCACCGCGCAGCTGATGCCGGCGCCGGGCGTGGACAGGCACTGGGCGTCCACGTCGCCGAACGCGACCGTGAGGCCCGAGGCCGCGCTGCCGAAGATCTGGTCGAGCGTGAGTCTCGCGCCGCCGCGGACCGTGGCGGTCGCGGTGACCGGGTTCGCCGTGCCGTTGCACGCCGTGGTGCCCGAGGTCGTGGCGAACCCGGTGTTGTTGCAGATCTGGACCTGGGCGTCAGCGCGACCGGCGAGGGTGGCGACGGCGAGGAGCGCCGCGCCGAGCGTGACTGCAAGGGTTGCGAACCTGAGCTTCATGGCCTTCCTCCCTGGCTCTGCTGCATTGGCCTCGATCCGGGAGGAAGGGGGGCGCCCCCCGCCTCTCTTTCTTCGGCAGCCCGGCTGTCAGGCACCACGCCTGACCCGCGGCTTTGCGTCCCAGCCTCGCGGCTGGTTTGCCCTTCTCGGAAAGAGGCGTTCCGTTAACCTGCGCAACTCCTTCGCAACGACGATGCCAGACGGCCAGACGGCGTGGAACCTCTCGAGATGGAAGGGGGATTCGGTGCGCGCCGCCCTCGCGCGGCGAGCTCCGCAAACCGAGGCTGAAAGATTCTTTACCGTTTTCTGGAATCGAATTATGGAACGAAAATGAGCGTGCTATTCAAAACAACTAGTTCAACTAGTTCAGGGGATTACTCGACGATGAGGCTATAGACGATCGAGGTCACCCACCCTCCGGAGGGGTCGGTCGGGGTGAGCCTGAAGCCGATGGAGCGGTTGACCACCGTCGTGCCGCGGGGGATGGCGGTCACGAGGGTGAGGGCGCCGGCCGGGGACGTCGGGTACGGCGTCAGCGGCACGCCCGCGGGGCCATCCACGAGAGTTCCGGCCGGCGCCGTGCCCCCCGCCTGCCTGACGCCCGTCAGCCGCACCGTCAGCCCGGCGGGACCCGCGAGGCGAATCCGGAAACGGACCGTGCCGTACCAGGTCGCGCCGTTCACCGGGATGTTGAGCGCGCAGGTCACACCCGCGGCCGGGGGCGTGAGGCACATCGCGTCGATCGTCCCGAAGGGGACCACGAGCGAGGTCGCGGGCTGCCCGAGCACCTGCACGAGCGTGAGCGTGGCGCGCCGCTGCTGCGCGTGCGCCTCGGCGGCGGCGAGTCCGGAAACGAGCCCTAGCACGATGATCGCCAGCGCCGCGCGTCGCATGCCTCGACCGTACGCCGAGCCGCAGCGGGGGGTCAAGCGCGCCGCCCTTCGGCGCGCCTGAAGGAATCCGACTCAGGCGACGCCCGCGAGGAACTCCGTGAGCGCCCGCGTGAAGGCCTCGGGCTGCTCCAGGTTCGAGAGGTGCGCGGCGGACCCGAGCACGACCAGCCTCGAGCCCGCGATGCGCTCGTGGATGGCCCGGGAGGCGGCCACGGGTGTGCCCGGGTCCTCCTCGCCGACGAGCACGAGCGTCGGCAGCGTGAGCGCCGGGAGCCGCTCGGTGAGGTCGAGCGCCGAGATCGCGTGGCAGCAGCCCACGTAGCCCACCGGGCTCGTGCCACGGATCATCGCGCGGACCGGGTCGACGACGTCCCGGCGGGCGCCGCGGAACGTCCCGGTGAACCAGCGCTCGATCGTCGGCTCGACGAGCGGCTCCATCCCCTGCGTCCCGGCCGTCGCGATGCGGTCCCGCCACGCCCCGCGCGCCTCGGGCGGGACGCGGCTCGACGTGTCGCAGAGCGCGAGGCTCCGGAAGAGCCCAGGCTCCGCGAGCGCAAGCGTCTGGCCGATCATCCCGCCCATCGAGAGGCCGACCCAGTGGGTCCTCCGGATGCCGAGCGCGGCGAGGAGCCGGCGCGCGTCCTCCGCGAGCTGGTCGAGCGTGTAGGCGCCGGCCGGCGCGTCGGTCCCGCCGTGGCCGCGCGTGTCGTAGCGGAGGACGCGCCAGCGCGTGGCGAGCGCCGGGAGCTGAGGGTTCCACATCGCGAGCGTGGTCGCGAGCGAGTGGGAGAGCGTCACGACGGGCGCCTCCGCGGGCCCGTCGAGCGTGTACTGCATCGCGATACCGTTCGCGGTCACCTTCATGGCTCGCCCCCCGGGGATGAGTGCTGGGCTCTCCGCGTCACGCGGCCACCCGGGCCCGGTCCACGAGATCGCAGAAGTGGCGGTGCACGGTGAGGTCGTCGGTCAGCTCGGGGTGGAACGCCGCGACCAGCACCGCGCCCTGCCGCGCGAGCACCGTCTCGCCCCCGAGCTCGGCGAGCGACTCGACGCCGGGCCCGAGCCGCCGGATCCGCGGCGCCCGGATGAACACCATCTCGATCGGCGCCGGCCGGCCGGAGAGCCGCGCCTCGCCGCGCGCCTCGAACGACTCGCGCTGCCGGCCGTAGGCGTTGCGCTCGACGCTCACGTCGATCAGGCCGAGCGAGAACTGGCACGGGTTCAGGACCTCGCGCGCCAATAAGATCAGGCCCGCGCACGTGCCGAAGATCGGCCGCCCGGAGGCGTGGAACGCCTCGAGCGCCGGCACGAAATCCCAGGCGTCCATGAGCCGGAGGAGCGTCGTGGACTCGCCGCCCGGGATGACGAGCCCGCCGAGCCCCTCGAGCGCGTCGGGCTTGCGCACCTCCACGGCCTCGGCCCCGCACCGCGCGAGGGCGCGCGCGTGGAGGGCAAAGTCGCCCTGGAGCGCGAGGACCCCGATCGTCATCGCTCGACCATCTCAGCGCTCGCCTCGCGGTCGCCGCGCCCACGCCCGGCCCCGACGCCGCTCGGCTCGCACTACCATCTCTCGACCATCTCAGCGCTCGCCTCGCGGCCGCCGCGCCCACGCCCGGCCCCGACGCCGCTCGGCTCGCACTACCATCTCTCGACCATCTCAGCGCTCGCCTCGCGGCCGCTGCGCCGACGCCCGCCCCGACGCCGCTCGGCTCGCACTACCATCCCCGCGTCTGGAGCAGGTCCTTCTCGGCGAGCTTCGACGTCTCGATGCCCGGCATCGCCTCGCCCAGCTCCTCGCTGACCCGCGCGAGCACCACGGGGTCCTTGAAGTGCGTTGTCGCCTGCACGATCGCCTTCGCGCGCCGGGCCGGGTCCGACGACTTGAAGATGCCCGAGCCGACGAACACGGCCTCGGCGCCGAGCTGCATCATGAGCGCGGCGTCGGCGGGGGTCGCGATGCCGCCCGCGGAGAAGTTCGGCACCGGGAGCTTGCCGGCCTTGGCCACCCAGCGCACCAGCTCGATCGGCGCACCCAGGTTCTTGGCCTCGGTCATCAGCTCCTCCGGGGGCAGCGTCGTGAGCCGGCGGATGCCGCCCAGCACCGCCCGCATGTGGCGCACGGCCTCCACAATGTTGCCGGAGCCCGCCTCGCCCTTCGTGCGGATCATCGCCGCGCCCTCGCCGACGCGCCGGAGCGCCTCGCCCAGGTCGCGCGCGCCGCAGACGAACGGGATGCGGAAGGCGAACTTGTCGATGTGGAAGGCCTCGTCCGCGGGCGTCAGCACCTCGGACTCGTCGATGTAGTCCACGCCGAGCGCCTCGAGCACCTGCGCCTCGACGAAGTGGCCGATCCGCGCCTTGGCCATGACCGGGATCGTCACCGCCTGCTGGATCTCCTTGATCTTGCGCACGGGCGCCATGCGGGCGACGCCGCCGTCCCTGCGGATGTCCGCCGGCACGCGCTCGAGCGCCATCACCGCCGCGGCGCCCGCGTCCTCGGCGATCTTGGCCTGCTCGGCCGTCGTCACGTCCATGATGACCCCGCCCTTCAGCATCTCGGCGAGGCCGATGTGCTTCCTGTCCGCGATCCTGAGCCCGTCCGTGTCCGACATGGGTCGTGCCCTCCGTGAAGGATCTAGACCACCGGAACCCCGAGGCGCTCGGGCTGCGCGCGACCGCGCACCCGCGCCCGCGCCATCCTGATCGTCTCCGCGAGCCGCCGCACCCCCTCGTCGATCCGCCCCGCCGCCACCGAGGAGAACGACAGGCGCAGCGTGCGCTCGCCCCCGCCGTCCACGAAGAACGGCGCGCCCGGCGTGAAGGCGACGCCGCGCTCGACCGCGCGCGGCAGGAGCGTCCCGGCGTCGAGGCCCGGCGGCAGCGTCACGAGCAGCGAGAAGCCGCCCGTGGGCTCCGTCCACTCGGTCTCCGCCGGCATCCGGCGCCGGAGCGCGGCGAGGAGCAGGCCGCGCCGGCGCGCGTACTCGCGCCGCGCGCGCGCCACGTGCCGGTCAAGCAGCCGGCGCTCGCAGAAGCGGTGCACGGCGGCCTGGATCAGGGCGCTCGTGTGCAGGTCCGCGAGCTGCTTCGCCGCCTGCAGCCGCTCCAGCACCGGCCGGGGCCCGACGAGCCAGCCGAGCCTGAGCCCCGGGAACAGCACCTTCGAGAACGTCCCGATGTAGATGACCAGCTCGTCCCGGTCCGCGGCCTTGAGCGGCGTCCCCGGCCGCGCGCCGTAGTAGAGGCTCCCGTCGAAGCCGTCCTCGACGACCGGCACGTGGTGGCGCGCGGCGGCGGCGAGCAGGCGGCGCGCGCGCTCCGGCGCCATGGCGAGCCCCGTCGGATTGTGCGCCGAGGGCTGGCAGTAGAAGAGCTTCGGCGCCTGGCGCTCGAGCAGCCGCTCGAACACCTCGACCCGCGGGCCCCCGGCGTCCCACGGCACCGGCACGAGCTGGGCGCCGAAGGAGCGGAAGACCTGGAGCGCGCGCGGGTACGTCGGCTCCTCGATCGCGACCACGTCGCCCGGGTCGAGTAGCGTGCGCGCGATGAGGTCGAAGCCCTGCTGCGAGCCGTTGACGATCAGGATGTCGTCGGGCCGCGCCTCGAGGCCGAAGCGCAGCAGGTAGGTGGCGAGGTACTGGCGCAGCGGCGGATAGCCGCCCGCCGGGTAGTACTGGAGCAGGCTCTCGCCCTCCTCGCGGACCACCTGGTTCAGCACGCGGCGGAAGGCGTCGGTGGGGAACAGCCCGCTGTCCGGCATGCCGCCGGCGAACGAGATCACCTGGCCGTCGCCCCGCGCGGCCGCCGGGGTGCGCGCCTCCTCGGCGCCGATGATCTGGGCGCTCCGCGAGAAGAGCGCCGACCAGTTCATGGCGGGCGCGCGCTCGCCCGCCGCCGCGGCCGCCGGCGCGCCCGTCGCCCGCGACGCCCCCGGCCCGGGGTCGGCCACGAAGGTCCCCTGGCCCACGTGGGCCCGCGTGACGCCGGCGGCGCACAGCTCCTCGTAGGCGAGCGCCACGGTGGCGCGGTTCACGCCGAGCGTCCGGGCCAGCTCGCGCGTGGCCGGCAGCTTCGCCCCGGGCGCCAGGAGGCGCTCGCGGATCAGCCGCTCGAGGTGCGCCTGGATCTGGCGCGCCAGCGGCACCGGCTTGTCGCGGTCGAGCGGCAGGTTCACCCGCGGTCTCCTTACCCAGCCATTCTCACCACCAATCGTACACCGTCAACAGCCAATTGGCCCGCCCCCGCCCGGCCAATGCGTGCCGGCGGACCGGCCCGGGGCGCGAGCGACACGTACGAGCGACCCGTCGATGGAGGACCTGCCCGGGTCGGTGAGCGTCAGCGCGTGGCGAGCGTCAGCGCCGTCTGGAGGGCGAAGGCCGACGGCTGCGCGCCCTGGGGCTGCGCGCCGGCCGTCGGATCCGCGGACGTATTGCCGGTGACGACCCGGCGCTTCAGGGCTTGAGCGACACGTAGATGAAGTACTTGCCCGGATCGGTGAGCGTCATCTTCTGGTAGCAGGCGTTCAGGTCCTCGCCCGGGTTCAGCTTCGAGACGGGGACCATGAACGTCCCGTTGAAGGACAGCCCGTAGGTCCCCTTCGGCAGGCCGCCCTTCACCTCGATGCGGCACTTCTGCGCGCCCTTCGGGCTCGGCTGGGCGCTCGGGTTCTTGACCTGGACGGTCACCGCGTACTCTCCGGGGGCCGTGACCTGCGCGTATTCGACCCCCGGCTGGGCCACCCAGCTGAGGCCCTGCCCGGCGAAGGTGACCTTCGTGACCTTGAGGGCGAAGGCCGTCGCCTGCTGCTTCGTCCGTGCCGGCTGCGCGCCCGTGGACTGCGGGGACTGCGCCCCGGGCTTCGGATCCGCCGCGGTGGCCGGCGCGGCCGGCGCCAGGCCGAAGAACGCGCCGAGCGCGAGGGCCACGATCCTCTGTCCCTTCATGGCTCGAATTCCTTTCCTGGTTGGGGGTTTCGAGCCTGTTCCGGCGCCCGTCCCCAGGCGCGCGGCGGTCCTCTCGACCGGGAAGACGACCCCGGCCGGAGCCATCATCAATCCACGTGACGGCTATAATGGCGGCGCGGCACCAATCCCACCAGGCGGAGGAGGACCCGAATGGCAGGCATGAAGGAGTTCGCGGGGCTGTACTACCGTGAGGGCGCGCTCGACCCGAAGACGATGCAGCTCGTGGCGCTGGCCGCGATGGCCGCGGCCGGCTGCACCTC
>Ga0209211_10001490_pt1 | contig 44022 bp, 44 predicted proteins | sample RifGroA2_FD_183992 | JGI IMG/M metagenome (GOLD analysis project Ga0209211, IMG submission 183992) | Groundwater microbial communities from Rifle, Colorado, USA - Groundwater A2 (SPAdes) (version 2) | ecosystem: Environmental > Aquatic > Deep subsurface > Groundwater | place: Rifle, Colorado...
CCCAAACATTGACAGTTGGCAATACCGGGTACAAAAAGAAAAATGGGAACAATTTACCGTACCGGGTCATCTATTCTATTTCTCTCCCAAAACACTAACTCTCCTCTTAAAAAACATAGGATTTCAAGTAAAATTCATCGATCAACGCATGCCTCTTTGGGCCGGACCGTTTTATGGTTCAATTATTGAAAATAAATCATTAAGTCCGAAGAACAAATACTGGAAATATATTTATGGCTTATTACCGTGGCAGATCGAAAATTTACTTTCTCAATTTAAGGGGAAAATACTGGGAAAACACGATTTAATTATTTACGCCATAAAAAAATAACATAATAAAAAATGTCCCAAAAAATCAATATTTGTTATTTTATCGGGTCTTTAAATATTGGCGGCACGGAACGTAATATGGTTAAGATTGCTCAAAAAATAAATAAAGGAAGGTTTAATGTAACAAATATTGATTTTGACAATGGCGGTCCATTAGAAGAAGAATTAAAAAAAAGCGACATTCCTTATGTTTTTGGCGATTTTACTTATGACAAACACCATGATTGGATTAGACGTTACCCGCGATTTATCTGGTTTTTAATCAAAAATAAAATACATATTCTTCATTCCTTGGGCTATCCGACTATTTACTATGGAATCAGGGCTGGAAGAATAGCCAGCGTGCCAATACTCATCACGACCATCCAAGATTATGATTATTGGAAAACAGAAAAAGAACTAAAAAAAGACAAAAAAGTTTATAAATATGCGGCGAAAATCATAGCCGATGGTAAGGGCGCGATGGAATTCGCCATTAAACAACAGGGGGTAAACCGAGAAAAATTTGAAGTCATTTATGACGGGGTAGATCCCGACGAACTTAAACCAACAAAAAACGCCTCGGATTTAAAAAAAGAATTTGGCATTGACGCGAATAAAAAAGTTGTCGGAATCATCGCGCGGCTTGATAATAAAAAGAAAGGGCAAGAATATTTTATTAAAGCGATACCTAATGTAATTAAAAATCATCCCAATGTCCAATTTTTAATTGTAGGCGACGGAGCTGATAAAATTTATCTCCAAAAACTAACCAATGATTTAAACTTAAAAGAATATGCGATATTTACCGGCTCACGAACAGACTTGGGAGATATAATTAGACTTATGAATATTTTAATAATTTCCTCTATTTGGGAAAGCGTTCCTAAAATTTTATTAGAAGCAATGTATTTAAAAAAACCGATTATTGCTACTAATGTTGGCGATATTCCCGAAATTCTCCACAACAACAAAAATGGTTTTTTAATAGAACCCAAAAACCCTCAAGCTATTTCACAAAAAATAAATTACTGCTTAGAAAATCCGCAATATTGTCAAAAATTAGGCAGAAATGCCTACCAAACTATAGTTAATAAAAGTTTACTACTAGAAAATAGCGTCAAAAAATTAGAAAATTTATACCAAAAACTAATGGAAGAAAATAGATCCTTTGGAATAAAACAAATCCTTGAATTTATTGAAAGGTTGATCCAAAAAATTAGAATATGACAAAAATTAAAGTTTGCTACATTTCTTTAAGCGCCTATAAACTTTTTGACTCAAATTCCCAAACGGCTTTTGGCGGCTCGGAATTGCAATGTTATTTACAGGCATCGGAGTTGGCAAAAGACGCCAATTTTGATGTCTATTTTTTGGTCAATGATCGCCTGGGAAACAACGATTTTAAGAAAATTAATGGCGTGATGATTTATCGGCTTAAAAGGTACACCCGCAACAGGTGGCGGGGTAATTTTTTAAAATCGCTTTTTAATTTCTTTAACGCTATCCGAAAAATCAACACCGATGTTTATATCCAGAAAGCGGCTGGCATTGAGACGGGAATGGCAGCTTTATTTTGTAAATTATTCAGGAAAAAATTTATTTATATGACCGCCTGTCCGTGGGACGTCAACGGCGAATATGTTAAAAAGGGGCTACGCGGCAAAATATTTCTCTTTGGCCTAAAAAACGCTGATTTAATTATCACTCAAAACGAAGAACAGCGGAAATTATTAAAAGAAAAATTCGGGCTGGAAAGTATCGTTGTTAAAAATGCCTTCCCATTAAAAATGTTAAGCGATGCGGAATACGCGGACAAAAAATTTATTCTTTGGGTTTCTTCGTCTCAACAATTAAAACGACCTGATTTATTTTTAGAAATAACTAAATCGTTCCCGCGCGAAAAATTCATTATGATTATGCCCTGCAACGATCCAATGCTATTTAAAAAAATTCAAGAAAACGCCAAACATTATAATAATTTAGAATTCATAGAAAGCGTGCCCTTTGAAGAAAGCGATGGATATTTCCGAAAAGCCAAGATTTTTATCAATACTTCCGATTTCGAAGGCTTCCCAAATACTTTCATTCAGGCGGCTGAGAATAAAACGCCGATTTTATCTCTTAATGTGAATCCGGATAACATTCTTTATTCGGAGAAAAATAAAGACAGTGAACTGAATTCCACCTCCGTGGGGTTTTGCGCCAATGGCGATTTTAATAAAATGATTGCCCGCTTAAAAATATTGCTGGAAAATAAAAATCTCCGGCAAGAAATGTCGGAGAATGGCTGGAATTACGCCCGAGAAAATCATGACATCAAAAAAATCATTGAACAAGATAAAAAAATTATTTTCAATCTACTCAAACCAAGTCTTGAACCACGTCCTTAAAAATAAAAGCGCCCAAAGATGATTAGCGTAATTTTGCTTAAAACTCTTGTGGTCTTGAAGCAGTTTTTCAAGGCCTTCTTTTTTAAATCCATAATTTAAAAATTTTTCATCCAAAAGCTCGCCGCGAAGATAATTTTCCAGACCTCCGCGAAACCAGTGATCCAGAGGAACGCCAAAACCCTGTTTGGTCCTGTAAATACATTCTTTGGGCAAATATTTTTCAGCGATTTTTTTTATTAAATACTTTTTATTATGCCCTTTAATTTTCAATCCCGACGGTATTTTAGCGGTTAATTCTAAAAATTCCTGGTCCAAAAATGGCGAACGAACTTCTGTGGCATGCGCCATTGAAGCAATATCTATTTTTACTAATAAATCATCCGCTAAATAAGAATTAATATCGGTATGTAAAATCCGATCAAGCCAATCAAAATTACCGGCATCATTATATTTCTCCCGTAAAAAAGAATGCCATCTGGAATTTTTAACTAATTCTTTAAAATGCTCCGTGTAAATTAAATCTTTCTCTTTTTGACTAAAATAATCGATTATCTTTAAATAAAAATCTAACGGATCCGCGCTATATGAATCCAGCAAGCGATATCCCTTCTGAAACAATTTAATTTTTGTTATTTCGTAGATTAATTGGTTTAACTTTTTAAATTGCGACTTAAATGGAAGAATGGATAATTGTCGAAATATTTTCATCGCGTTATAACGGGTATAGCCGGCAAAATTTTCATCGCCGCCGTCGCCATTCAGGGCGACCGTTACATGATTTCTCGTTATCTCCGAAAGATACCAGGTGGGTAAGGCCGAAGAGTCGGCATATGGTTCTTCATAGTGGTAAACGAGTTTTTGTAAAATTTCAACGGCGTTTGGTTCAACGATAAATTCCCGGTGTTCGGTATTGTATTTTTTAGCGACTAATCTCGCATAAGAAAGCTCATTATAATCGCTTTCTTTAAAACCGATGGAGAAAGTTTTTACCGGCTCCCTTGTTTCTTGAGACATCAAAGCCACAATCAAACTAGAATCAATTCCGCCGGAAAGATGAGCCCCAAGAGGAACATCGGAAACTAATCGCATTCTCACCGATTCCTTTAATTTTTCCAAAATCACTTCTTCCCATTCTTTTTCGGGCAAATCAATTTTTTTCGAATAATTTAATCGCCAATACCGCTTTTTTATAATTTCTCGGCTATTTTTAACAATCAGGTAATGAGCCGGCTCCAACTTAAAAATATTCTTAAATCCGGTTTTAGGGTGAGGAACGTATTGATATGTTAAATACTCGTCAATCGCCTCCAAATCCGGCTCTTTTTTCACTTCCGGATGTTTTAAAATCGCTTTCAGTTCCGACGCGAAAACAATGAAATCCGGACCGATGAAATATTTAAGCGGCTTTTTGCCCACCCTGTCCCGCGCCAAAAAAAGTTTTTGCGCATTTTCGTCCCAAATCGCGAAAGCGAACATCCCGCGCAAATAATCCAGACATTTTTCTTTATATTCTTCGTAAAGATGGATTATTACCTCCGTATCGGAATTTGACTTAAAACGGTGTCCGCGTTTTTCCAGATCCGGACGCAATGCCTGAAAATTATAAATCTCTCCGTTAAAAACAATCCAAACAGTGCCGTCTTCGTTGGACATCGGCTGATCCGCCCTTTCCGAAAGATCAATGATTGAAAGCCGCCTATGCCCTAAACCGACTTTTTTATCGGGGGAAATATAAAAACTGGCGCCATCCGGTCCCCGGTGCGCCAAAGTATCCCGCATCCGCAAAAGCAATTTTTCATCCACTGCTTTCCCCTGAAAATTATATATTCCTACAATTCCACACACCCCGCCCCTCAAAAGTATATTGTCCCGTTTTTTCCAAAACGTTAAATACTTTTAAAATTAAAACTTAATTAATAATATACTCTCGTCATTTTTAAAAATAAATTTAAATACTCTTGAAGGACGAGGCGCATTACAAATTTTCTTTTTTAACTCTTTTGGTTTCTATATACCACTTATTGACATCGGAAAATCTTTGCGAAGGCATTACCACCTTATCAATTTCAATGCCCTTAATTTTATTTGAAACGGCGTAAAGATAATGAGGACTATAGAGAAAAACCGCCGGAACATCATTGATAAGCAAATTTTGAAATTCCTCATATTTTTTAGCGCGCTCTTCAACCGACACCGTTTGTCTGGCTTCTTCAAGCAATTTATCCGCATTGCGATTATCGTAAAGCGATAAATTTAGTCCGGGATCTTTTTTCTGCGAAGAATGCCAAAACGAAAAGGGGTCGGGAAGATAACTTAAAATTTGTCCAAATAAAAGCGCCTGATATTTTCGCGGCCTAATGTATTCCTGCTGAATTTCTCCGATGCTCTTTGAATCAACAGTAATTTTTACGCCAACCTGCCCCCAGTTTTTCTTCAAAAAGCAATTCCGGCCAATTGGTTGTCGCCAGCGTAATCTCCAACGGCACAATTTCTTCCTCTTTCTTGTCATTTTTTATTTTCTTTTCCCTAAAACCGTCGCCGTCCAAATCCCGCCAACCGGATTCTTCCAATATTCTGGCGGCTTCTTCCGGCAAAAAATCATAAATTTTAATGTCGGAATTGAAACCCAAAAGATCCGGCAAAATAGGAGAATTTACTGTTTCTGCGTTGCCGCCCAAAATTTCATCAACAATTTTTCGTTTATCGGTCGCATAATTCAAAGCTAATCGCACATTCTTGTCGGCCAAAACAACCGACTGATTTTGATTGAAAAATACGGAAAAATATCTCGGCAATTTTAAAGAATAAATATTGGCATGATCCTTGATTTTATTTCTATTTTCAGCGGAAAGAAAATTTATTCCCTGCGCCAATTTATTATTATAAATTTGCACCATTACTTCCGGCGAATCATAAAAACTGAACTCCAACGCGGAAATATACGACCGTTCCGAATAATAATCGTCGAAAGCGGAAAATTCCATAGATACTATTTTGCCAAGTTTGTCTTTCTGTAGTTTTTTAAACTTATACGGTCCAGATCCTATAGGCTGCAAATTAAACTTGGCCAAAGGAAAATTCTGAGGAAGAATATCCTGCCAAATATGTTTCGGAATTATCCCAATGGTTGTGTTCTCCAAAAAAGGAGCATAAACATTATTTAAAGAAAATTTTACCGTATAATCATCGACTTTTTCCGCAATAACTCCCTGCCAATTCACCCTTATCGGACTGTGGTATTCAATATTTTGAATAGTTGCTATCGTAAAAATTACATCATCCGCCGTCAAATCTTCCCCGTCGTGCCATTTGATATTTTTTCGCAAATAAAAAGTGTATATTTTGCCGTCGGCGCTAATTTCGTATTTTTCGGCCAAATCCGAATCAATCCCTCCCGATTTATTATATTTGGCAAGCCCGGAAAAAATAATAATGGAAAGATCCCTGTCGGCATCATTGGTTTGGGCAAGCACCGGATTGATATAACGCGGTTCGCCCAATATCGCTTCGGTATATTTTCCGCCGAAATCCGGACCGATTTCCGTATTCTTGAAATAATATAAAAAAAACCAACTCAAAGAAGTAATTATAATAACGGCACCCAAACAAAAAACCAACAACTTTTCTTTCGCCGGCAAAACTCGCCAAATGCAAAAAACCTTCTCCCGAAAAGCAGGTTTTGTTTCGCTGAAAAATTTTTTTATACTGAACATTCGTGGTATTTTAGATACTGAAAATAATCCGAAACATCGTTGATCCGATAAATAAAGTGGCTAGAATAATCGTTGCGATAAATAAAACGCGCTCTAATCCCCTTTTTGTCCTATAAATATTTCCATCGCCCCCAAATGCTCCCGACAAACCAGACCCTCTTTGCTGCATCAAAATCGCAATAATCAAAATAACAGACACTATAATTTGCCCGATATTAAAAATATTTGACATACCCGATATATTTAATAAATAATTAACTTCCTAATTAAAAAAGCGCTATTATACGCTAATTTATACTTTTAGGATAGCATTAAAATGGACGTAAGTCAACGAAAATAGGCTTAATACGTAAAAAATCGCCCCGCAATACTATGTGGGACGATTTCGTATTATTTTATCCAATTTTAATAATTTTCTCCGCTTCTTGCGCCAACTCCAATGTTTCTTTAAGTTTATTAAAACTTGACTCTGGAATGGTAAAAAATTTCCGATCCAAAAAACTTACTGCTGCACATATCAAAATACAATATAGCGTAGATACGAATATCCAAATGAGCCAAAATTCCGCGCTATAAAAACTAAAAAAATATTTATGCACAGCCGCCAAAGACAAATAATAGAAGCACAGAAAAGAGCGTCCCAATCCCCCTATCGTTCCGCATCCGATATTTTCTTTCGGCGCTTTTCGCAAATTATCCATCGTTACCGATACTCCACTTAAAAGCAGACTTATAACCTTACGCTCGCAAATATGCCATTCCCGTTTATCGCGATCAATCAAAATCCAAAATAATTCCCAAAAAGAAGAAAAAGAAACAAATATCGTGAAAAAACCAAGATAATATACAAAGCCCGAACCGCCCAAAATCAATTCTAATAAAAATATGGCCGGCAAACAAAAAAACGATGCGGCAATGAAACAAAAAATAAAAGATCGCAAAAATTTTCCCGCCAAAGGATAATGATCGCAGCTTTTCGTACTCAACCGAATATCCTGACAACGATTTTCTAATTTGATTTTTATACCGAATCCATAGGAAGTCGATGACCCCTCAATGTGCTCTATTTCCGTTTTATTCTTCAAAATCCTCACCCCCTCCTTCCGTAAATCTTTTTATGCGCAAACCTAATTCTAATGTTTCTTTCGTTTTTTCTTCGCACGGTTCGGCAGTCAACAAATATTTCTGCGCCGGTCGCCAAAACCAATTATCGCATAATTTTTTGTATTGATTGAAAAACACGAAAAATAAAACAACAAATATTATCCAACCATACGCGTCTCCGATAAAATACTGCAATATCTTATCTAACCAGATAATCATAGCGCAATAAATAAACAAAGTTTCTCCCCATACAATAGAACGGCTGCCGCAACAAGCAGATATCCGGGAAGAATTTTTAAAATCGGAAATATCCATCTTCCCGCAATTCATCAGTAAATCTATTAACTTATGTTCCGCTCCATGCCATTCCCTAAAATCACGATTAAACAATAAGCTTAAGGGGACAAATCCGTTTTTAATCATTGAAATCATAAAAGAAAATAATCCAAAACAATATTGAATACTGAATATTTCCGTTAAAAACAATAAAAAAACATTATAAACCAAAAAAAGAATTACAACATAATACAAATCTGGCGCACTCAAAAGATGCCGTTCAAAATTCTTCGTTTTAAAAGAAACCATGTCCGATATGCCTCGCAATTTAATTTTTATGCTTATTCCCGATTTACCCGCAGTCCCGTCAAATCCGGTAATTTTATATACCATCTAACATCCCCCTGTAAATACCACCCTTGATTTCAAAAAACCATAAAATACTTTACTATACGATATAATAATTACAGACGAAAGGCAAGCGCCTGGATATTACGGCACACTTGACCATATAATAGTTTTTTGTTAAAATTTATTCGTATCGTGGGGTAGAGCAATTGGCAGTCCCGAAAAATCAAAAATCTTTGATTTTTAGATTTTTCGAGGATCCCGATTCCTGCCAAGGACGGAACATCGGGACTCGTCGCAATTTATTATAAAACATAATTTAAAGTATTAAAAAAAATTATTACCGCGGGGTAGAGCAATTGGCAGCTCGTCGGGCTCATAACCCGAAGGTTGCCGGTTCGAGTCCGGCCCCCGCAACTTTTAACAAAAACCACTCCGCAGTATTGCGGAGTGGTTTTTGTTAAATATAATAAAAATATTAAATATTTTCCCGCTTAATGTCCAAATTCTCCCACCTCTTATCCAAAAAATCTTCCTGAGTTAAGATTTTATTTTTAGCGCCAATGTGTTCAACAACGGAAGTAGCGTTAGCGCTGCCCAATTTAATGGCATATTCAATCGCTTCCGGCGAAAATATTTTCGCCATTTTTCCCGATTTGCGCAATAAACCCGTTCTATCAATGACCTTTTCTTCCTTATAAATACCGGCTTTATAAATTATTTTACCGTCTGAAACCCAAACACCATTCGGACCGTCGGTCATAACGGCAAGCCCGTCCATTAAACCATCGAAAACGCTGAATATCTTTTTAGTATCTTTGTAGTTTTCTCCGGTAAGTTCCGCCGCTTCTTCGCGATTCAAGATTATAATATTCACTTTTTTTAATATTTCTTTCCAAGCGTTTTTCCCCAATTTTATCTGAGTTTCACCGGGATTAATTGCGACCTTGACGTCTTTTTCTTTTGCAAAATCCAATAAAGGATCAAAAAATTCCGCCGAATCGGCAGAAAGATGCGTTATGTAAAACCATTTGGATTTTAACTTCTCCGTTCTTATTTCATCTTGATCAAAAAAACCGGAAGCGCCGCGATGCACCAAAATCGTCCGTTCGCCACTCATTGAAGAAAGAATAATCGAATAAGCGGTCATATTTTTTTTATCATTAACGACTAATCCGGTAAAAACGCCCTCCTTGATCAATTCTTCAATAATGTCTTTGCCGCCGGAATCTTCTCCAACGCGGCACAAACAAGCCGCTTTAAAACCTTGACGCGCAAATGCCACGGCCGTATTTGTCGCGCCGCCACCTGTGGCAAAAATCAAATTATCAATATCAATCTTAGAACCCAAGCTTAAACATTCCGCTTTTCCGGTAGAAAACCTGGCATCAGCCAAAATCTTAAAAGCTTCACTTTTAATAAAAACATCGCGCGTTGCCGTCCCGATTGTAATAACATCAAACATATTATTTTTAAAAACAAAACAATCTGAATCCTTAAGATACCCTATCTCTTTTCCTTTAAACTAAACGGTTTTCGAAACAAAGTATCCCCTTTTTCTGTTTTTTTTCTATAATAAATCATTTCCGATTCTTTCCCGCAATCTTTGCACACAACACGTTCCTCTCGGCATTCTCCGCTTTTCAATTTATTGCAATCATTGCAAATAAAATTACAAATATCGCCATATCCTTCTCTTTCCCCGCTTTCTTTATTAAATTCATCGAAATATTGCGCTTCATCTGCTCCGTCTAAATCTTTCAATGTTCCCGGGACAAGCTTATTACTAACTATTACCTTATAAGTTCCATCTTTATCTTTAATTAGATGCTCGTCATCTTGCTCATATTCTCCTGTAAATTGATGCGGTTTCACGATGGCTTCATTAGGCGGAACCGCTTTAAAAACTTCTCTTTTTTTCATAAAATTATTTTTTATTTTTTACCCCATTAGAAGTTCATGAAACCTCGTCTTAATATCTATTTACTTTAATAAACTTCTAACGGAGTTTACGTTTCAAAACTTTCAACACCGCTTCTTTTATATCTTTTACGCCCATTCCAAATTTTTCAACCAGTTCGTTTGGCGTTCCGGATTCGCCAAACCTGTCGCGAACGCCGATTCTTTCCAATGGAGCCGGATAATTTTCCGCTAAAATTTCGCATACAACCGAACCCAAACCGCCGTTTATTTGATGTTCCTCAACAGTCACCACCGCGCCGCTTCTTTTAGCAGCGTCGATTATCGTTCCCGTGTCCATCGGCTTTATCGTATGGTTATTAACCACAATACATTCTACCCCTTCTCTTGAAAGTTCGTCAGCCGCAAGTATCGCATTGTGAACTAGCGGCCCGCAAGCAATTATGGCAACATCGGAATTTTTTCCGTCCAAAGAAGGATCGCGAAAAATAAACGCCTTGCCGATTTTAAACGGAGTTTCTTCGGTAGTTATTACCGGCGTCTTTTCCCGCGTTAAGCGCAAATAAACAGGACCATTAAATTCCGCCGCGGCCATTGTCGCTTTTTTCGCTTCAATTGAATCGCACGGCGCAATAACGGTCATTCGTGGTTGAACACGCATTAAGGCAATATCTTCGAGCGCTTGGTGAGTCGCGCCATCCGGCCCCACGGAAATTCCCGCGTGCGCGCCCACAATTTTAACATTTCTTCCCGAATAACTTATTAAGGTTCTGATTTGTTCATTATTGCGTCCCGGCGAAAAAACAGCGTAAGAGGAAATGAAAGGAATCTTGCCACTATGTTCAAGCCCGGCCGCTACCGCCGCCATATTCTGTTCCGCCACGCCCATTTCAATAAACCTGTCAGGAAATTTTTCCTTAAAAATGCTCGTCATGGTTGAATCGGTCAAATCGGCGCATAACGCCACGATATTTTTATTTTTTTCACCAGCAATCGCAAGTCCCTCGCCATAACCATGGCGAGTTGGAATTTGCTCAATATCCTCATCATATATTTTCGAATTAAGTTTTACGTTTGAATTAATCATAATTTATTATTTTAATATTTTCTCCAATGTGCCATCGGGAATATCTAATTTTAATTTTTCGGTTATTCCCCTAAACACCCTTTTCTTCTGTTCAATATCCCATAATTTTTCCGGTCCGCCCGGCGGCTTACCCATACTCAACCACAAATCATATAAATCTTTTGAATGTTTCGTTGTAAGCCCGATCAATATAATATCATCTACGCCCAAATTTGAAATACCACGATTCTTCACTCTTTCTATTTGCTTTTCTTTATACTCCAATAATCCATTCCAACCAGCATTTCCACCCTTAGTAGCCAATTGGAAACCTAATCTTTGAAACTGCCGGATATTTTTTTCCATTTCATCTTCATCTACTGTTTTTACTCCTCTTTTGTGAGAAAAAATTACTATTTTAAAATCAATTTTCTGCCTCACATCTTCTTTGATATTTGGTCGTACAATTTTAATTTCCAAATCAATTATTTTAGAAATACCATAAGATAAACGGGTCATAAATTCTCGAACCATTTCTTCGCTGATCATACCAACATCTTCTGATTTTATTTCTTTGCCAAAATCAATATCGGACTTTACTGATTTATTAGCAATCGCTCCCTTGCGTTCACCCGCAGACAGCTGGCTTTTAATTATTTCTTTATCATAAATATCCTCAATATCTCTCCTTGCTTCATTGGCTAAAATTCTTTTACTGATCTTGCGATAAACATCTTCCGGCATTTCAGAATCCGGCATATATTTAACGCCCCAATTATAATCCGCCATTACATCACCCAAAGAAAGTTTATATTCTTTGCCCTTATAATCACATATAAAGTTTTTCCCATATTCTCCTTTTTTATCGTATTTAAAAATTATCCTGTTTTTAATATCGTCCCAGCGGATTTCTTTTATTTTATCCAATTCTTTTAATTTATCTTTAAGATTATACATCTTTTTCTGTTTTTCTATTTCAAAAAAACTAAACTCTTTTTTTTCTTCCGTATTAAAATTTGAAAATATCTCGTTTTCCATAATTATATTTTAAAAAATCATTTCAAACTAAACCGAATCAATTCCTTTCTTACAACATCATCATTGACTTCAAATCCTTTTACGTAACTAATTTGTTCGGTATAATCTATGTCTTTAAAATAAACTAATTGCGCCCGAAACATTTTCTCGTTGAATTCGGAACCGAAAATTAGTTTAGCTCGTTTTATAACCCGACCAATACCGTAATTTTTCATAATAAAGTAAAGATCAATGTAATCTTTCCATCTCGCTCTCCGGCCCAAAGCGTACGCTTTCATTGCCGCCAATGTCAATAAATCCGGCATTTTTATTATATTATCAAATTTTTCTGAAAAATTTATCTTAAAAGGATAATGAAAAAAAGTAAATCTTACTTTATTGATAATTAAAGTATATTGGCCATCCTCGTCTCTGATAACTTTATCTATTTTATTAAACTTCAAAATTATTTTTCTGATTTTCAAGTTTTGAAATTCTTTATCGGTAAAAATATCGAAGTCGACCGAACGGCGATGACCAATTAAAAGAGCAACAGCTGTTCCGCCAACCAAACCAAAATCTTTGGAAAACGATTTAACGAGCGGCAAAAGTTCCATTTGTTCTTTTATTAAAATTTCGGGGTGTATTTTAGGCATATTGTTTAAAATACAATTTAAAATAATTTATTATTTTAGAATCATAATTGATTCTTTTTTGTTTTAATTGTTTTTTAAAAATATCGGCAACTTTTTTAACCCCCAGTATAGAAATTAATTCTTTGATGTCCCCGAAATCACCGTCATTCAAAGTATGCTCTACGATACTTTCTTGCGAAAGACGCTCAATGTCCTTGACATACCAAACAAGATATGGCCTTTGTTTTATAAAATTATTGATAGTCATAGATAGATATTTTTTCTAACAATTTTATTTATTATACGAATAATGATTTACTCGTGTTCGCTCTTTATCTTACCCCTTAATGTCCTTAATTGGTGCAATGCCGCTTTCGCTTCTTCCTGGCCCGGCGACTTGCCGTGCCACGCGAAATCAAATTCCATAAAATCTACTCCTTTGCCGGGAATCGTATGCGCGATAATGCAAACGGGTTTTTCAAAAATCGCTTTCGCTTCATTGCAAGCGTCAATTATCGCTTCCATATTATGACCATCAACATCAATGACATGCCAATTAAACGCCTCGTATTTGGCGCGTAAAGGTTCAAGTGGCATAATATCTTCGGTGTAGCCGTCAATTTGAATATTATTACGATCAATTATCAGCGTTAAATTATCCAATCTATGCTTTCCCGCCCATAAAACCGATTCCCACCAAACTCCGCTATCATGCTCTCCATCCGAACCAAGACAATAAACAAAATTCTTCTTTTTGTCCATTCTCAATCCATAAGCCAGTCCGCAAGCCTGTCCTAAACCGGAACCCAGCGGTCCCGAAGAAAACTCTATCCCGGGCAATGATTCACTATGCGGATGACCCTGTAAGCGCGTGCCAAATTTACGCAAAGTCATTAATTCTTTCTTTGAAAAATAACCGGCGTGCGCCATAGTGGCGTATTGCACCGGACAAATATGCCCATTGGATAAAACCAAATAATCGCGCTCGTCCCATTTCGGATTTTTGGGATTATGCTTTAAAATATCAAAATAAAGCGCGGTAAAAACATCGGCCATGCCAAGGGGACCGGCCGAGTGGCCGGAACCGGCCTCCAAAAGCATTTTTATTATATCTTCACGAATTTCATTCGCCTTTTTTTCTAATTCTTTTATAATCATAAGTATAGATTAAAAATTTAATTTCTTTTCCATTTTAACATTAAAACGAATATAAATACAGCGACAAGAACGATGGCCGCGCCGGACGGAAAAGCGAATATGTCGCTCAAAATAATGCCTAAAACAGCGCTAAAACCGCCGATAATCGCCGCCCCGTAAGAATATTGATTAAAAGTTTTAGTGGCATTTTTGGAAGCGGCCGCGGGAATAATTACCAACGCGCCCATAAGCAAAGAACCGACAAATTTTACTCCAAGCGCCACCACCGCCGCCACCATTAATAAGTATGCCAAATTGTAAAAATCCGTGTTTATCCCCCTTGATCGCGCCAAATCATCGGAAACAACGCTAAAAATCACTTTTTTGGAAATAAATTTAGTGAAGAAAAAAATAACGATTGAAAAAATAACTATTAACGGTAAATCAAATGATCGAATACTGGAAATATCGCCAAACAACGCTTCGATGAGTTCCGGCTCCGGCGTAATTAAAATACCGACGGCAAGACTGGCGGTAAATATTATGCCAACAAGATTTTCAACCGGAAGTTTGGTTATTTTCTCAAGTTTCCAAATTATGAAAATCCCAAAAACAAGAAAAAATAAAGCGCCTATGAAAGGATTAAAATCGTAGACGAGGCCAAGCGCCATACCGGGCAAAGCGACGTGAGAAAGCGCGTCACCGACCAAACTCATTCTTTTCATAACCATTATCGCGCCCAAATAACCGGCGGTTCCGCCGACAAAAAAACCGATTAAAATTGTAATGTATAAATCCGACATACTTTACTTTTCTTTATGTTTATGCGCATATTGACCCTTTATATGATGATGTAAAACCGCCTCTTCGCCGTAAAGCAACTGCAAGCTTTCGGTCGTCAGAGCATGAATCGGATGGCCGTAACAAACCTGCTTCTTGTTGAGGCAAAGCACTTTATCCGCGTATTTATTAACAACATTCAAGTCGTGGGAAATCAACACAACGGCAAAGCCCTTTATTTTTTGAAGGTTTGAAAGCACCTTATAAACATTGTCTTCGTTGCCCATATCAACGCCGGCTGTCGGTTCGTCAAAAAGCAAAACATCGGGATTGCTCGCCAAAGCGGAAGCTATTAAAACGCGCTGAAATTCTCCGCTGGAAAGCGCGCCGATTTTTTCCTTAAAAATATTCGGATATTTGTCTTCTCCGGCAACAGTCATACCAACGCCCATAAGACGCAATAAAACTTTCGCGTTTTTAATATCAATGTCCTGCAAATCAAAAAAATCGCCGATACTTAACGGAAAATCTTTTTCTATTGAAATTTTCTGCGGAACATATCCTATTTTCACTCCATTTTCCCATTGGATTTTCCCTTTATACGTCAAAAGGCCCAAAAGGGCCCTGAAAAGAATTGTTTTACCGGCGCCATTCGGACCGATAATCGCCAATGTTTCATTTTTTTCCACTTGAAAATTAAGATTTTCTACAATCTCTCTTCCTTCAATTGAAATTTTTAAATTTTCTACGATAAGCAAGCTCATACCAATTTTGTTGAAATTTTGGAGCGAAACTTTGTTGAGCGAACAAAATTTCACTACAAAATTGAGTACCCCGTTAAATGGCGGCTATCGCCTATCTAATGGGGTAAAGGTTTTGTTGCCAAAAATTCATCTCCGCCAACTGGCGGATCGAATTTTTGGACAAAGCCCTTTAATTCTTTAATAGCCGCCCCTATTCCTTGCCGATGTTTGTATATAAAACTGCCTGCCGCTAAAATATCCGCTCCGACCGCGATAACTTTTCCTGCCGTTTCCACATTTATGCCGCCGTCAACCTCAACGCGTTTTTCCGGAAAATTATTTTTAAAATCTCCTACTTTCAATAAAACGGTTTCAATAAATTTTTGACCGCCAAAACCCGGCTCTACGGTCATCATAAAAACAATATCAATTTTATCCAAATACGATCCTAAAACACTCCATGGAGTCGCAGGATTTATCGCTACGGAAAATTCCAATCCGGCATTTTTTACTTTATCAACAATTTCACCAATCTTATCCAAATGCCCAATAAAAGATTCATAATGAACAATAATTCTTTTCACGCCGCTCTCAATCCATTCATTGATACTTTTCCACGGCTCCATTATCATTAAATGCGCCTCAATTTTAACTTTCCACTTTTTACTTTCAACTTTCAACTCAACGGGATTATTCCATGTTTTATTAGATACAAATTTTCCGTCCATAATATCCAATTGCGCCCAATCCGCAAATCCCTCCACTTGTTTTATTTTTTCATGGAGTTCGTCAAAACTTTTCGCTATTATCGCCGGTATAATTTCCACCATATATTTACTGCATTTCTTTTTTTTGATTTTTTAAAACCGCCACTTCTCTCTCCAGAAAACCGATTCTATTATTCAAATCTTCCAGTTCGTGCTTTTTATTTCCAAATTCTATGGATATTTCTCGAAAAATTTCTTTTAAATTTTTATGTAACTTATCAATCTCCTCGGGCATATTCAACATACGATACGCCCTGTCCATTGCCGGCGTTTCTTTGTTTTTCACTTTTTTTTCAACTCCTTCATCCTTATTTTCACCGATAAATTGTTTTTTAAAAAATCCGTCTATTTTTTCGAATAATGGCATAAATTAATAAACGGCCATTTAACGATGCTTTTAATCAATCATCGAAAAAGACCGTTTTATGTTATTGATCTATTTTTTTTATTCTTCTTATATGCTTTTCTCCATCACTAAACGGGGTTTCCAACCAAAGTTTAACTAATTTTTTTGCTTTTCTGATACTCAATGCTCTCGCGCCTAACGATATTACATTGGCGTTATTATGTTCGCGCGACATTTTAGCGCTATACTTATCATAGACTAATGCCGCCCTTACGCCATTGATCCTGTTCGCCGCCATCGCTTCACCCTGCCCGGAACCGCCGATAACAATTCCCCTGCTATTTTCCCGACATTGAGCAATAACCTTGGCGACAGGAATTATAAAGTCCGGATAATCATCATTTTCATCAAATCTATAAGCTCCCATATCCTCAACATCATAACCCAAGTCAAGAAGAAATATCTTTAATTCTTCCTTTAACTTGAACCCGGCATGATCCGTCCCGATGTATATTTTTACTCCATTAGACATTTTTTATTCCTCCTTAAATATCTTTATTTTAACTACTGCTATTTACTATACACGCGCCGATGGCTGACTTTCCAATTGGATGATCCGCGCTTCATGATCTTCCATTTTATCATCAACTCTTCTATAAGACACCGTATGCGCCGCTTGTTCCTCCCGTATTATTTTCAGCTCCTTGATTATCTTGTCATTACTCGTAAGCACCTCATCGCGGCTATTTATCACTTCCTCGCGAAGTTGTCTTAATTCCCCTTTTGTTGCCAAACCAACGATTATTGTTGCCAAACCGGCAACGGCTTCTTTCAGCTCATCCTTTGTTGCCAAACCGGCAACGGCTTCTTTCAGCTCATCCTTTGTTGCCAAACCGGCAACGGCTTCTTTCAGCTCATCCTTTGTTGCCAAACGCTCTTTTATATCGTTAAAATCTTGCTGAATAACAACAGCCAATTTACCTAAAGTCATTTTTTGTTTTTTTATTTTTTTCATACCGTATATAGATTAAATTTGTATACTCCGTTAGAAATTTTCGTTTTTTATAATTTCATCTCCATTAATTAGCACCGTCCCATTAAAAGATTCCCCCAACGGAACAAATTTCTAACGGGGTAAATAAAAGTTTATACCGCTATTTTAACATCCTAAAACCCGCCGCGCAAATTCATTGCCCTTGATATTCTTTCAATGGCAAGAATATAAGCGGCCGTCCGCATATCGGTATTATATTTTTCAACAATTTTAATGACATCTGCTAAACTGCCTGCCATTAATTTATGAAGCTTTGACAATACCGCCCCTTCTTCCCATTGATCTCCCTGAAGATTCTGCATCCACTCAAAATAACTTACAACGATACCGCCGGCATTAGCTAAAATATCCGGAATCATCAAAACCCCTCTTTTTTTCAATATTTCATCAGCTTCCGGATTTATCGGTCCATTGGCCATTTCCAAAATAATTTTCGCTTTAATTTTTCCGGCATTTTCTTTGGTGATTTGATTTTCCAGAGCCGCCGGAATCAAAATATCCACATCGGATTCCAGGAGATCTTTATTGGAAATTACCTTATAATTTCCCTGCGCTTCGCACATATTGCCGACACAATAACATCCCGATACCGTTCCCGTTTTCTTAACGCAATCGATAACTTCAAAAATATTAAATCCATGTTCACTTCGTATTCCGCCTTGAACATCGGAAATTGCCGTTATCTTAAATCCCTCCTTATAAAGCGCTTGCGCTATCGAAGAACCGACATTGCCAAAACCCTGAATTGCTACGGTTAATTTTGAAAAATCAGAATGATCGCCCATTAAACGAATAGGGCATTTATTTTTTCCTTTTTCAAATTTATCGCAAAAATAATTTTTTTTCAAAAAATCAATCAAGACAAATGCACCGCCAACCCCTGTCGCGTTCTCACGACCGTATGAACCGCCTATTTCAACCGGCTTCCCCGTAATAACCGCCGGGGAAAAATTATCCGTTATCTTACTGTATTCATCCATCATCCATGCCATAATTTGCGCATTCGTATTTACATCCGGCGCCGGAATATCTTTCCATGGCCCGATGTTTTTATAAATCGCTTTGATATATCCCCTGCTAAGCGATTCAAGTTCTTTTTGCGAAAGTTTAAACGGATCCACCGCGATTCCGCCCTTTGCTCCACCCAGCGGTATATTCATTACTGCCGCTTTTAATGCCATCCAAACCGCCAAAGCCTTCATCTCGTCCAAATTAACGCCCGGATGAAATCTTATGCCGCCTTTAAACGGCCCGCGCGCGTTATTATATTGAACTCTCCAACCCTTATATTTTTTCCCTCCGGCCGATACCTTGAATTCTAAAATTTTTTGCGGTTTTTTAAGTTTCTCCAAAACACCGCCGTCAATGCCTAAAAATTTTAAAGTTTCTTCAATTTTATTTATGGTGGATTTATATAATTGCATAATTAAATTTTATTTAAATAATCAACAACACTTAAAGCCGCCGTCGCTCCATGTCCGGCCGCTACAATAATTTGTTTGTACAAAATATTCGTAACATCGCCGGCGGCAAAAAGTCCGGAAATATTCGTTTCGCACTTTTCATTTACTAGTATGGCGCCGGTTTTATCTTTATTGACTTGCGTTAAAAATTCACTATTGGGAATCATACCGATATTGACGAAAATTCCATCCAGCGCGATTTTATTCAATTTACCGCTTATTAAATCTTCATACTCCATGGCGTTAACCATATTTTCTCCGATAATATTCAATATCCGGACATTATAAATAAATTCAACGTTTTTTGCTTTTTTCAATTTATCTACCATTACTTTTTCGCCGCGCATTTCGGAATTGATCGTTAAAATATAAATTTTTTTGGCAATTCCAGCAAGCATCAAAGACGATTCCAGCGCGGAATTGCCGCCACCGATAACCGCTACGATTTTATTCTTGAAAAGTGGACCGTCGCAATTCGCGCAATAACTTACTCCTTTTTGATAAAATTTTTCTTCCCCCGGAATACCCAAACGCTTGTGCCGAACACCGGTTGCCACCAAAACGGTTTTGGATTTATATTCCAAAGTTTTTTCTCCATTTTTCGCTTCTATCTTAAAATCGCCACTCTGTCCGCCCACATTTACAACCTCAACTCCATCTTCTATTTTAATATTATAAAAATCCAAATGCTTTTTAAATTCTTTCACAAGTTCCATTCCGTTTATTGTCGAAAAGCCCGGATAATTGCCAATTTCATCGGTTAAAGCAATTTGACCGCCAATATCTTTTGTTATTATAGCAACATTCAAATTACTTCTCGTGGCATATATTGCGGCGGAAACAGCCGCGGCCGATCCGCCGATAATAATCAAATCTTTTGCCTGAATTTCCATAAAAATTTACGATTAAATTAACTTTTACAATTAATATATTATATCATAGATGAAACAATTGACAAAACCGGCGTAAAAAACTAATATTCCATACTGAGATGGTTGCAAAACTATTTCGTGGCGAAATTTAGATATTTTTATTTGAAGCGAGAAATGCCAGCGGAATGGTTTGAACCGTAATATAATTACGGTGAAAATCATTTCGCGCCAGCACGACGAAGCTTTAAATAAAAATAGCAAATTGCAGCAGGAATAGTTTTGCAATCATCTCAATATCCGTTCATTGAAATCAAATTTGGAGGGGAAATAATGAAAAAAATGTTTTTTAAAAAGGAAACGGTAAAAAGCAAAAATTTCCTGACAATGCTTGTTTTAGTGATACTTTTTTTTGCAATCGGAATAACGGCAATTCAAAGTAAATATGCCGTTGCCATTGATCCGCAAAAAATCAGCGAATCAATGAAAAATCAAAAAAAATCCGATGGCGAATATTATTCCGCGTATTACGAATTGAACGAAACAGAATTCCGCACAATGGTTGAAAACGCAAATTTCAAAGAAACGATTATAAAAAAAGAAGAATTGGGCTATAAAATTATCTGTCAAAACAACGGGAAAAAATATATTTTTAATGTTATTACCGAAAATAAACTGGCGGAAATACATCAATTCTTACAGGAAAATAATGATAAGGTGAAAATAAGTTTTGAAAAACCGCCTTCAATGAAAGGGTTATGGGGATTACTGGGCATAATGCTCATAGTTTTCATTTTCGTTTTAAGCTTCAATATGATCAATAATACAATTCGAAGCCGGCGCGGCGGCGCAGGAAGCACCCAATTCAACGAAACAAAAAAATTCACCCAAGCCAGAATTGAAATATTCAAACCGGGCGATATCAAAACAACCTTCAATGATGTCGCCGGCTGCGATGAATCAAAACTTGAATTGCAGGAAGTAATTGATTTTCTAAAAAACCCGAATAAATACAGAAAATTAGGCGGTAAAATCCCAAAAGGAGTATTATTGGTCGGTTTTCCGGGATGCGGAAAAACCCTGCTCGCCAAAGCCACTGCCGGAGAAGCCGGAGTGCCATTCCTTACTTTAAGCGGTTCCAGCTTCGTGGAAATGTTTGTCGGAGTGGGAGCGGCGCGCATAAGAGATCTATTTGAACAAGCCAAAAAAAATACCCCCTGCATAGCATTTATTGATGAAATAGATTGCCTGGGAAAGAAAAGAACGGCCGGTCCGAATTCACACGACGAGAAGGACCAAACGCTTACCGAATTTTTAACGCTTATGGATGGTTTTCAGGATAATTCAGGACTGATTGTCATCGGTGCGACAAACAGACCGGACAGTTTGGATCCCGCATTTAAACGGCCAGGCAGATTCGACAGAACCATAGTCGTGGATAAACCGGATATAAAGGGCAGAATCGGAATATTAAAAGTTCATACAAAAAATATTCTGATAGCGCCCGATGAAAAAGAAACGATAATAAAAACAATCGCCGAAAGAACGCCGGGATTTTCCGGAGCGGATTTGGCGGCCGTAGCCAATGAAGCCGCTATGTTGGCCGCGAGATACAATAAAGAAAAAGTATCGCTTGAAGAATTCAACTCGGCAATGATGCGAGTTCTGACAGGCATAGAACAAAAAAGCAAATTATTAGGTCCGAAAGAAAAAAATATTGTAGCGCATCACGAAGCCGGACACGCCGTTATCCAATTCTTCATAGAAAAAAAAGATGTCCACAAAATCAGTATCATAAGGACAGAAAGAGCTTTGGGTTATACTTTCGGTCTGGCGACAGAAGACAAATACTTACACACCAAACAAGATCTGAAAAATACAATAAAAGGCCTTTTGGGCGGGAGAGCGGCCGAAGAAATGCTTCTTAAAGAAATATCCAGCGGCGCGCAAAATGATCTCGAAAGAACGACCGAACTAGCCATGCAATATACAAAAAAATTCGGTATGGATGATAAAGTCGGCCTAAGGTCATTTGGAGTTTCTCAAGAAAATTATCTGGGGGACGACTGGTCAATCGACAAGGGATATAGCGAAAAAACCGCTCAACAAATAGATGAAAGCGTAAATTCGCTCTTAAATGATTGCTATAAAGAAACCAAGGAAGCAATTATGGAGCATAAAGTAAAAATTAAAATTATAGTCCAAAGACTTCTGGAAAAAGAGGTCTTGGAAAAAGAAGAGATTGAACAAATATTGAAAAGCAACTCATAAAGAGTTGTTTTTTTTAATTATCAGCCGGATTCCCGCCGCTCCCCGTCCCGCAGTACTTGCGGGACGGGGAGCGGCGTTCCCGATATTTTACTTTTTCTCCGTTAAAATAGCTTTTAATGTTTTTTCATCGCCTTTATGTAAAATCTTGATTGTCATCGTATCGCCTACGGATTTTTTGCCGACGCTATCGGCAAGTGTATGTTCTTCGGTAATTTTTTGCCCGTCAATTTCAAGAATAATATCATTTTCCATGATGCCCGCCTTATCGGCCGGGCTACCGGGAATTACCGCCAAGTCCTCCAGATTTTGACCGCGCTGAACCAAAGCGCCGTAATCAACTTTCAAATTATTCGCTTTTTGGATAGTTTCATTTATTAAAACATAACGCACGCCTAAAAACGGCGTAATAATTTTTCCCTTTTCCTTAACGTCTTTTATATCTTTTTTCACGACATTTATCGGAAGAGCAAAACCGATATTTTGCGCTCCTTGCGCGATAGCGGTATTAATGCCAATAACCTCTCCTCTTAAATTAAGTAATGGTCCGCCGGAATTTCCTTGATTTATCGCCGCGTCCGTCTGGATAACTTGCTCCAATTTTTCCGCCGCGCCGTTGGAAGCGGCAGCGGTAATTGAACGCGCGAGGCCGGAAACCACGCCGATTGAAACGGTATTCCTGAATTCCCCAAGCGCGTTGCCTATGGCGATAACACTTTGCCCTATCTGCAAATTATCAGAATCGCCCAAAACCACAGTAGGCAAATTTTTTTCGTCTATTTTGATTATGGCAACGTCTAAAATCGGATCGCGCGCTAAAACTTTAGCGTCATATTTTTTACCGTCATTCATTAAAACCGTGTATTCCGCTTCCATATCTTCCACTACGTGCTTATTGGTAACAATCATTCCGTCGAAAGAAACGATAAATCCCGTACCTCCGCCAATCTCTTTCTTTTCCGTTCCTTTCTGCCGTTGTTGCGGAATATAAAAATTAAAAGGAGAATTATTGCCAAAAAAATCATTAAAACCATCAAAAGGATTAATGGAATAATTTTCAAATACCGGTAAATCCTTGCTTATTATTATGCTTACCACGGCCGGCGAATTTTTTTTGACCGCGTCTATAATCATTTGTTCCTGGGTTGTCGGCGGCACATATTCTTTAACAATCTGCAACTCTCCGTTAACTATTTCAGTTTTCTCAACAACGGATTTGGGATAAAAATTGGGAAATAATTTTGGCGCGAAAAGTCCAGCGCCGAAACCAACAACGGAAGAAACAACAAAACTCGCGACTATAATTATTATTATCAATTCTTTTTGGGTAAATTTATTGACTTTTTTCATAAATTAAGCTATAATTATTAGTTAGGTTCTTTACCATAATCATATTATAAGAAATTTTCCGGAGGTGTCAAATGAAAAAACTTTTACGGATACTGGCGTGTGTATTTTTATTTGGAGCGCCGCTCACGGTAAAAATATTAAAAAATTCATGGGCGCAACCAATGGATATTCACGAATATGCGACTGGAAAAACACGCCAACTTAGTGTCGACGAAAAAATACTTATTTATTGTTACGCAATTTTTGGACCAATAGGATTATTAATCGCCCTAATAAGCTAATAGGAGGGGAAATAACATGCTTATCTTTAATTTTTTTGCAATCGTTATCGCAATCGTAGCATCAATTATATATCTCAAAACTAAATTTTCAAATAGTTAACAACACATAATTTCAGCCAATTTTGCTAAGCAAAATTGGCTATTTTTTTAATATTTTATTTTCTCAATTTTTCAATCATTTCCGGCAAAATTTTCAAAACTCTGTCAATTTCTTCTTGCGTCGTAAATTTTCCAAAACTAAACCGCACTGAACTCATCGTTTCTTTTTTAGAAAGCCCCGTTGCCAGCAAAACATACGACGGTTCAATGGCTTTGGCTTGGCAGGCGGAACCGGACGATGCCATAATTCCCGCTTCATCAAGCGCAATAAGCAATGTCTCCGCTTCCGCGCCTTTAAATAAAATATTGCTTATATGCGGCGCGCGCGGCGCGCCACCGCCGTTTACGCTCGTATTTTTTATATTTTTCAACAAATTTTCTTCAAAATAATCGCGCAAGCTCGTTATATTTTGAATTTGTGATTTTGGATTTGTGATTTTATTGAAAATTGGAAATTGAAAATTGAAACTTGGGTGCCTGATAATTTCAACAGCTTTTCCTAATCCTACTATGCCTACTACATTTTCAGTGCCTGAACGGAGCCCGAATTCCTGACCTCCTCCTTCAATTAATGGTGCAATCGGCGTGCCGTCTTTAACAAATAAAACGCCGATGCCTTTTGGTCCGCCGATTTTATGGGCCGACAAAGAAAGCAAATCGCAACCGAGATCGCGAATATTTAACGGCAAATATCCGGCCGCCTGAACCGCGTCAATGTGAAACAATGGGTATTGAATGCCTAATTTTGACCTATTTTCCGTTTTCCATTCTTTTATTATTTTTCCTATTTCTCCAATGGGCTGAATAACGCCGGTTTCATTATTAACATACATCGCGGAAATCAATGCCGTGTTTTCTTTTATTTTATTTTTCAGATTATTTATATCCACCGCGCCATTTTTATCAACGGGCAAATATATCGCTTCCACCAATCCTGATTTCTCCAACGATTCAACCGGTTTCAAAACCGACTTATGCTCAATTTCGTTCGTAATAATGTGAACTTGAAACTTACCTGCCCCGTAGCGTCCCGCCAACGGCGGGACTGCTTCGGAGAAGCTTGAGACTTGAAACTTATTAATAACACCTTTTATCGCCAGATTATTCGCTTCCGTGGCGCCGGAAGTAAAATATACTTCAATGAAATTGCAGCCCAAAAAATCCGCAACTGTTTCGCGGGCTTTATCAACAGCCACTCGCGCCTCCTGCCCTAAAGAATGAGTTGACGACGGATTGCCGAATTTATCCTCCAAATATAGCTCCATCGCTTTTTTTACTTCCGGGTCAATCGGCGTCGTCGCGGCATAATCAAAGTAAATTTTTTCCACAATACTGGACATAATTTATAAAAATATGGAACCCATTTTATTTTATCCGCAATTTATATGCTCCATTTTCGTAGATATAATCCCTTTTCCATTTTTTCTCCGCAATCATCTTAACTCCCCTGATTAATTTATCAACATCTTTTTTATTATTAAATATTCCTAATGACGCGCGCAAAGTGCCGGGAATTATTAAATTTTCCGTTTCGGTAATTCCCTTTTGTTTTTTTGCCAATATTTTTTTTATTTTTTCAATATCTTTTTTATTTAATTTCAATAATTGTTTTAAGTAAATATGCGCACAATGGCAACCGTTGCGAATCGCCGCGCCCGCTTCATAATTCAGTATGGCGACCGCCAAACTATGATGAATATTTTCTATATTAAACGAAACAAGACCCAAATGCCATTCAAAATTTAAATCGCCGTAAACCCCGTTAGAAGTCCGATTTACCAAAGACATGTCGGCATCCCGCACTGCGGGGTTACTTCTAATGGGGTAAATTTTTACTTGCGGTATCTTTTTTAATTCACCGACTAAATATTCGAACAATTCCATTTCGTGTTTTCTAATATTTTTCATACCGATTTTTTTCAGCCACTTCATCGCTTCACCTAAAACAATCGCGCCGGCAATATTCGGCGTTCCGCCTTCGTGCCGTTCCGGAGATAAAGAATAATTAACTTCATCGGGTAAAACATAATTTATCGTTCCGCCTCCGGGTCTATACGATTCCGCTTCATCCAATATCGCTCGCGGCGCATACAAAAACGCAACGCCCGGCGCGTACATTTTGTGTCCGGCGCCAGCGAAAAAATCAATACCGTATTTTTTCACATCTAACGGCATATGCGCCAACGCCTGCGCGCCATCAATTAAAATCTTAGCGCCGTATTTATGCGCCAATTTCGCCATCAAACCGATATCCGATAAAATTCCGGTTACATTGGAAACGCCGGAAACCGCGACTAATTTAACATCGTATTTTTTCAATTTTTTTTCCAAATCCGCGTAATCAATATTGCCAAATTCATCAACGCAAAAAAGCTCAACAACATTATCGCGCAAATATGGCAAATAATTGGAATGATGCTCCATCTCACTCGCAAGAACAATGCCTTTTTTATTTTTTATCAAATGCGCCGCCAAATTCAAGGCATCCGTCGTATTATAAGCAAAGATTATTTCGTGCGTTTTTTTATCACCGCCGATAAAATCCATCGCTATTTTCCTCGCTTCTTCATATTTTACGGTGGAAATTATAGAAAAATAATGCGCGCCCCTGTGAACATTGGAATAATATTTATTAAAAATTTCGCAAAATTTCTTCTGTAAAAACAACGGCATCGGAGTTGACGCCGCGTTATCCAAATACGCGATTGATTCTCCATGAAAATCGCCCCTGCCAAAAACAGGATATTTTTCTTTTAGCAAAGGAAATTCTTTTCTAATTGAATTCCAATTTATATTCATAACAAAAACGCTTGTCTTGCCACTTTTTTTATTGCCCGTCCGCGGCGTAAACAGGGAATAACGGATTGTACCGCGTCAATATAACGACAATAATCGCAATCTTTATCGGTAACGGGAATTTTGTCGCTTGATAAACATTTACGCGCGCCAACTAACGTCCCCTCAATCCAGTTATCATTTCCGGTATACGGTATAATTTTAATATCAAACTCCAACTTGCCGTCAAAGGCCTTTTTATCAGTATCGCCGTTACAATATACGAAATATCCGGTTTCCGAAACAATGAAGCCATTTTTCCTTAAAAGCCATTGATAAACCTCCATTTGCCGTTTATAACCGATTTGCCACTCCGCGTCAATATTAACTTCCCCATTTTTACTCGTGGACTTATAATCAACAACGATCAATTCATTTTTCGAATTAACCCAAATATCGTCAACCGCTCCGGTGACGATAAAATTGGTCAGCCGATGATGATATTGCACGCCCTTGAAATTATCCCGCCACTCGCCTATCATTTTATGCTCAAAAGGCACGGCCTTAATCTCGTATGTCTTCATTAAAGGATGCGCGGTCTGTTCAGCGCGATGAATGTCAAATTCTTTTTTAAGCAAAAAATCAACCGCGGAATTAAGTGAAAACGGAAATCCCGGCGGACGACCAACCCCCAGCCGACGATCAAGATAAAAACAGCGCGGACATTCCAAAAATAAATCAATTTTGGACCGGCTCAAACGAAACGGCTCGCCGCTTTCGGGATCAAACATATTTCTGCTCCTTTTTGGATTATAATATTGGGACATAAAAAATCTTTTAAATATATTTTTAATCATAGCATAAATAAAAAAAATCCCAAGATTATTCTTGAGAAATTGGAGGAAAAAATACTTTCAATTCAATATCTCTAAAACTTCGCGCATAACGAAAATCGAAACAAAATTTCTCACACGAGAATCTTTATAATACTCTAATTTTTCATTATAAAGATCATCGATTTCATCTCCATACTTCAACCTCAATTTCTTTATATTTTCTTTATGCGCCACCCCTTCTTTATCGCAACTTAATAACATTTTTATCACCTCCTTTATTATAATTATACTTCAAAGAATAAAATCAGTCAATGAAAAAAAGTATTAACTTATCTGGTCTTTTAATATATAATAATTAGTACTGTTCATTTACACATTAAAACTTTCCATAAACCAAAACAAAGGAGGCGCGATTTTGACGGAATTGACGGAAAAAGAAAAAGCATTGGAAATTAACGAAGTAGAAAAATGCGATTCATCCAATCTTGGTTCTTGGAATAAATCTTTTAAAGTTAAATTGCGCGGGGATATTTACGGCATATTTAAACCGAAAGACGGTGAAATGGATTATTTGAGACCAGCAATAACCGGCGGAACTTATTATCAACGGGAACGCGCCGGTTATCTTGTTGATAAATTCTTGGGATTTGAGTTGATTCCAATAACTGTTATAAGAGAAATTGACGGCAAAATAGGCAGTTTACAGAACATTATTCCCAACGCTAAAACAGCGATGAAACACAAAAAAGAAGAATTGGAAAAATTCCATCAAAAATTCATAAGCTTATTTGCGCTAGATTATATAATCTATAATTCGGATCGCAATTGGTATAATATTCTTATAAAAGAAGGTAAACTGTACGCCATAGATAATAGCTTGAGTTTTGGACACGATAATTTCAGAATAGATTACATAAATTATATATCGCCGGAAATTTCGGAAATTTACGTAATAATGAAAAAAATGAATCGTTTTCTCAAATCGCAAGAAGAACGCGAAGAATTGCATAAATTATTGCAAGATTTGCTAAAAACTGGCGAAATAGATGCGTGTTTCGCCAGAATTGAATATCTGACTGACTTTATTTCACGAAACAAAAGATTACCGGTTATAAAAGAAAACACTCTCTGGCATATCTTATCGGGTCGCCATTCCAAAAAAAATAGAAAGATAATGCCATTTTGGCCGTAATCAATAAATAAAAAACTATAAAACAGCAAAGACGATAGTCTTGGCTGTTTTTATATTTATTTACTACCAATATAAGTTTCTATAATTATTTTCTTCCACTGCAAACCATATATGTTAAAAGAGTCTAAATATTCTTTTCTATCCAAACCATTCATTTGAAAAAATCGCGGATCGGCTCTTTTTTGAATCTCCGCGGCAAAATCTTTTTGATCGGCAAAACCGTGTTGAATCATAAGCACGGCATCTTTGGAAAGTTCAAAACCCACCACCGCCTTATAATTATCCTCGATAACAACCAATTCTTGATAACGATTAAATATTACCGCATCGTAAGTATACGGCAGCGCCAATTTAAAATTATACTCAAGCGCCACCGGTATTTGTCCGCTTCGACAAAAAACGATAAATTCATTCGCCGGAGCCATAAGAATGAAAGAACTGCTGCAAAAAATCAACAACGAAACAATGAAACATACCCTCATTTTCCATAATGACATCGATAAACCAACGAGTAATGAAAAAGATCCAAAAAGAAGAATTTTATACCCACCTTCAATGTACAGCATATCGGTAATTATTGTCGCTATAATCATCGCCGCCGCCAATGTAAAACAAAACCACCATTTCTTTGTTTTTGTAGTTTTCACAAACTACCTCCTATTTAAAAATTTTCAAATAACCGGAATAAAATTAACTTATTATTATTTTAAAACTTCCGAGGGTCGCATCGTGGAGGACATTAGAACTGTCGTCCAGCGGCAAAATGAGTATATTTACATACCCGATCTGAGAGTTTACGCAAATTCCTAATACCTACTCTATCCCACTATTCACTATAATATATCGTTTGATTTTTCCCGTCAAAAGTCCTACGCTTTAAATATGAAAACATACGCCTTTATAGATGCCTCAAACCTTTTTTACGGCGGCGAAAAAAGTTTGGGGTGGAAAATAGATTACCAAAAACTCCTTAATTACTTAAAGGAGAAATATGGCGTCGGCAGCACTTTCTATTTCGGCGGCGTTGAAATACACGATTTCAAATATAATTATCAAACCGACGAGACGGTTCCTCTGAAAATTTTAGAAAAACATCTGCTTAATTTGCTTCAAAATAATAGTAAAAGACTAAATGAAGCGCAGATGCTTCTTGTCGGAAGGCACCTTCAAAGAATAAGATTTTACCTGCGGCTTGATAAATTTGGCTATAAATTATTTCTTAAGCCAGTGAAGCTATATGAACAGGACGATGGCACAACAAAACGGAAAGCAAATTGCGATGTTGATATGGCATTTCACCTAATGAAAGAGAAAGATAACTTTGACCGAGTGGTTGTGTTGTCGGGCGATGGAGATTTTCTGCCCGTCTTAAAATACCTCAGAGAAAAAGGAAAAAAAGTAATTATATTAGGCAGGGGCAAAAGAACAGCTAAGGAAATAAGACAATTTGCCGATGCTAATTTTAGAGACTTTGAGTATTTAAGGGAACTGATAAAAATGCGGTAAAAAAACGAAAGGCACCCATATAGGATACCTTTCAAGTTTAGTAACTACATTATAGCAAACCGACAATAACTGTCAATGGGGTGTGATAAATAGGGTGGGCGAGCGGATTCGAACCGCCGATCTCCAGAGCCACAATCTGACGCTTTAACCAACTAAGCTACGCCCACCGTAAATATATTTTTACCGTAAATCAAAAACACCGTAAAAATACGCGCGTTGAATATTTATTTTTTCAACATAACCAAAACCATCTTAAAATTACTTAATGCGTTAACGGAATGCGGTTCGCTGGACGGCATTATAATATAATCGCCCCTTTTCAATTTATGGGACTCGCCAGAAACAATTATTTCCGCTTCTCCGTCAATCACATAAGCCAAAGCGTCAAAAGGCGCGGTGTGTTCGCTTAATTTCTGGCCGGCGCCAAACGCGAAAACCGTAATTGCGCCTCCGGAATTTTTAAGAATCTCGCGGCTGACTATCACCCCTCCCTGATAATTCACCAAATTTTCCAAATTAAAAATATCCATAAAAAAATTAAACTTATTCTATTTTACTCCGCGACCGTTACCCTGTTCTTCCCTGATTTTTTAGACTCCATTGCCGCTTTGTCAGCCATATCAATGAAATTGCGAAATCCCATATTTAATTTATAATTAGCCAGTCCGACACTCGCCGTCACTCCGAAATTTCTTCCGATCTCTTCAACCAATCTCCGTAAATTTTCCGCTTTTTTCTCCGCTTCTTCCGCATCAATATTCAAAAGCACAAGTATGAATTCATCTCCGCCGTGCCTCACTAAAAAATCACCCCATCTTGTCTTGCTTCTTATATTATCAACCAAATATTTTAATAAATCATCGACCGCCACATGACCAAATTTATCATTAGCCGATTTAAAACCATCTAGATCAAAAAACACCACGCTTGCCGATTCTATAAGTCCCGCTCTCTTATGCTCGACAATACCCTTCTCGAATTTATGATAAGCGAATATTTCGTTTAAAATTCGCGGCATTTCCTGATTCATATAATGAACATTGTATGCGCCAGTTTTCGAATCCGTAATTGACGATTTTTTTATTTCCGTCAATTCTTTTCGCGTCTTTGCCAATTCAAACTCTAAAATTTTTATACGGCTTAAAAATCGTTCATTGTTTTCCGATCCGCCGATTGCTTCAAAAGATTTTTTCATTTTTAATTATTTAATATGTATTTACCCGCCAAAAATTTAATGCCCCCAGAAAGAATCGAACTTTCATCTTCGCCTTAGAAGGGCGTTGCTCTGTCCATTGAGCTATGGGGACCCCCCCCCTACGCTTTGATTTTCATCAAAGTTTCGGAAGAGCAGGTAATTTTTATTACCACACTTGCCCTTCCGAAGCCCGAAAAAAATGAGAGTAAAGGAAGAAACTATTGGGACGAATAAAAAGAAAAATATATAAATAATCCGCCTTCGCCCCTCAATTTCGTTCAGAATTGCGGCGAATGCTTATTTTTGTCATTACTCGCTGCGCTCGTAAACAAAAATAACAAAAATCACGCGAAGTGATTATATTATAAAAAAAATCAAAAGTCCATAAAAAAAACCTGAAATTATTTAAAAGGATCAATGTATATTTTATTGATTTTCCGCTGAAGCCGATCGGACTTTTCCGTAAAATCATTGGATACTTTATCATATAAATCCTTATTCAACCGTTCTTCGAAATTCACGATATCTGCGCCGCCAAACCAAATAATCCGTAAAACGGCATCGTAGATAAAAAATCCAGCGTAAAGAGAAGCTAACGCAAAAATAATCGCAACAACCGTTTTTTGATGAAAACGCAAATAATCGATAACTCCATTTTTAAATTTTTTTTTGTTGAAAAATTTCAAGCAATTATATTATTTAACATAATTTTATAAAACATAAACCTGTATATCCAAAACGCTCTTTATATCGGCGGCTTCCGTATTCACAATCTGATCCTGACTATATACGGAATTATTTTCGCTTATTTTCACTGTGCGCAATCCAATAACCGCCGCCTGGTACTTGCCGTTCTCCAATTCCGCCAAAAAATCCATCAAACTCTTGAAATCACCGTAAAGAACAACCTGAAGACTGACGGCATTCAAACTTTCGTCTTTTTTCGCTTGCGAAACCGCTATTTTTATCTCCTCCTTGTTGCCGGTGCGCGAAGATATTTTTTCGATTTCCCGAATAACATCAATAACTTCATCTTTTACCGGGAATGAATTCTTTAATAATTCAACATTATCTTTCGCCAATGCATAATCAGCGCGTAAATTCAACAAATGTTCTTCCTTTACCGGTAATGAATTCAAGTTATTTTCAAAAATATTCAAATTACGACTAACCACCGCAATATCTTCCGACATATGCGAAAACAAAAATACCTTAACGGCAAAAATAACCACCGCCGCCAAAAAAATTTTCGAATAAATTTTTTGCCAAAGAGAGATATTCATAACAAGAAATGAAAAAATTATTTTTAGATTTCCAGCTTAAACTCTATGCGAAAGTTTATATTTTCTTTTTTCATAACATTTGATAATGGAGAATTTATTTCTTTAAAATGCGGACTTTGATCAAGTCTTTCCGTAAACGCCAAAAATTCTTCGCGAGTTCCGGATTTCCCTTCCAAAACAAAGATGTCAATGTTCCCTGAAAAAAAACTATAAGACAAATTGCTGACTATAATACTTTCGGAAATAATATCCGAAAGATCGGCTAAAATATCGGAAAATTCAATTTTTTTTCTTTCTATTTTATCAACCGTATCGATAACGGCATTAAAATCCCTTATTATCATTTCCATATCTTGTATCGCGCGCGCAAGCTCTTCCGTTTTTTGTTTGGCAACCGATCGTTGCGATATATCCGCATACAGCAACAAAAAATGTTTAACGCCCATGAACGCGAATGTCAGACACACAACCGCCGTCAAAACAACGACGATATAATAATTAACCATCTTCTCGACACAGGCAAACTTGAATATTTTTTTCTCAAACAAAGGAGACAAATTCAAATAAATCATAATAATAAAATAGATGATTATTTTATCCCGTACAACGCCAATCCCAATGCCGTCACATAACTCAACGATTCGTTAAAATTTATAGGCGGAATTTCCATATCCGATTTTTTTAGAACGGAACCGATGCCCTGCCGGCGCTCTTTCAATATATTGATCAAGGGGTTGCCTAATTTTACGGGGATACCGGTTTTTTGCGCTAAAAACAAATCCAATCCGGAAAAATTAGCTCCTCCGCCGCATAAAATTATCTCCGAAACACACTCGTTTTCTCTATGTTCATGAAGACTGTAATTTTTATAAAACTCGATATATTTCAATACATCGGAAACCAATTCATTTAATGGCTCTTTAAGCGCCGTTGCTATATCTTCCCCTGATTTCAGATCATTCAAACCGGCTTCAAATTTCATTTTCTTAACTTCCTGCCGGCTAACCGGAAATTTACTTGCCATAACATCCAATAAATAATTATTGGAAATTTTGGAAGAAGTCGTCAGTATCGGAGTATAACCGGAAAAAATCGTAAAACTGGTTCTTTGCGCTCCGATATCAATCACAAAAACCGGCGCCGCGGAAAATCCATCCTCGATCAAAGCGCGGCTCGTGGCAACCGATTCAATCTCCATCGCCTTAATCTTCAAACCGCTTTTTTTTAAAACATCAACATAATCATCAACAATTTCTTTCGGCAATGCTCCGATTAGAACATCAATGTGATCTAAATTTTTACGCGTGGAATCAATCACAAAATAATCGAAATAAACTTCTTCTATTTTTAACGGGATATATTCTTCCAATTTCCATTTAGCCGCTTCCCGAATTTCCGATGCCTTCAAAAGAGGAAGCTGAATAACCATAATAAAAGCTTCCTGTTCCGGCAAAGAACAAACAACGAAATCGGTTTTTAATTTTTCGCCTTCAACATTTTCAACCGATTTCTTTATTAAATTCACCAACTCATCTGCTTTTTTTATTTTGCCTTTATCTATAATTCCCGCGGGAATATCCGTCCGACCGTATGAAGTTAAAATCAAATTGCCTTTTTTATCGGAAAGTTTGGCGATTTTAACGGATAAATCGCTGATATCTATACCGAAAGCTTCAATTGTCGGATTAAATAAATAAGCCATATATCATAGTATACCACAAAATTACTCCACTTCCTCCCATTCTTTAAAATCATACTCTTCCGATGTCGGCAACAAAAATGGCGGCGGATTACCGCTCAATTTCGGATCATAATTAGTTTCTCTATCTTTGTATCCGGAACAAAATACACCACTGCAAGTCCATTTCGTGCCAACTCTGTCATTACTCACAACGGAGCCGAAAATAGTCAATTTATTTTTTTTCATCGCCTGTCCCGTATAATGATTGCGTCCGAATTTTCCTTTTTGCGCCACATAAACTCCGTCCAAAAATAAATCATCAGGCGAATCGGAAACAATTAAATTATTATTCTCGGCTATCAAAACAAAACCATCCGAACCGTCTTGTGCCGTATATTCAATGTCCCCGCCCAGCCAAACATTAGTATCCCTGCTGGGATTTATCAAATCGGCTGAAACCAAAGTAACCCTTCCCTTAACCTTGCTTCCTTGCGCCAAATCACTTACCCATAAATCATCTTCAATAAAAATCGCGCCGCAATCTTGAGGTATTGAATAATTACCAAGAAAACTCTCATCGTCTATTATTGAATATTCGTCATGCCAGCCCTCTTCCAAAGTATAAGCGTTAATTCTATCCAAAGAATTGATTTTATAAACATCAATTGTGCGATTCTCTTTTAAATTTATATGATAACCGCTTACGCCCGAAGGCCCGAAATAAAGCCCTTGACCGGATTGGGCAGAATTTTTAATCTGCGCCAAATCCATCGTAATGCCGTCGAAATCAAGCGCCGGAACCGGAAAACGCCACAAATTACTATTTGGTCCATCGCCAAAAATTCCCGGTTTATCGCTTGACGGATTGCAACCGAACGAACTAGTGCAAAGCCAAGTTTCTTTCGCGGAAGAAACAATAGAATTATTCTCTCCGTCCATCCTGATACCGCCGTTGGAATGATACGGCCCCGTAATTTTATGATCCGCCCCGACCCAAACATTATCATTGATAATAAAAGAATAATCGGCAACGGTGGGACGAACATATTTGGCGCGCGCCTTTCTTTTAACTTCGGGAAATTTATCAGCCCAGCCGGTAGAAGTAATACTAACGCCGGAAGTCAAACCACAGCTATTTTCACCGCTGATTTCCAAACTGAATTTACCGATCGCGCCACTCTCGGGATCGCTGTATATATGTTCATAAGGACCGGCCGCGCCTGTTCCGTCTTGCAAGTCATCGGGACTATGGGCAAGATGCCAACGGTAATAATTAAGACCGGCTTCCGCGGCATTTAAAGACTCGTGCCAAGAAACTTTTTGAATAGATTGCCTGTGTTGAAGATAAATAAAACCGACTAAACCGGAAAATAACGTTACGAAAACAGCGCTAAAAACAAGAGTTAAAATAAGAACAGAACCGCTTTGCTCTTTAATTTCATTTTTAATGTTTAAAAATTGTGCCATTGAAAATTTAATAAAAAAATTTAAAAATGCCTGCCTGACCGGCAAGAAAGTCCGCTGGCAAAAAAATTAGAAATCCGCAGTTTATAATTTTCAAAACTAAAGATTTGTTTTTAAATTCCTAATTTGCGCATCGCTTTCCAATTCAAAATCATTCGGCGCTCGATTCATATCAACGTTTACTTTCAAATAAACTCTCATCAATGTTGTTTCTTCCGGTCGCGCCGGCAAACCAGTTATTTCCGCTCCATCTTTGTCGAAATAGCGGAAAACCGGCGTTGTATTGCGGACATAATAAGATAAAACAGTTATCTCTTCTTTATCTTCCGGGTATTGCGGCGGCCATCCTTCCGGTTCAATAACTCCTTTATTGAAATCAGTTTGCGTGCCGACCGCCGTTTCCGTCCAAGAAAATTCAAAACGGGCTTTCATCGCATGATTCTGATCTTCCCAATCGCAAATATTATCCACGCGGCTTGAAGCATCGGCGATAAATTGCACGGCGCCATCCATCGCGTAATTCGTTGCGTCCAACGTTGTTGTTCCTTCCCACGCGCCGGCGCAATCAACGCAAAACGATTGGCAAATTCCGCTTGTTAACTGAAAACCGTCCGCCGTCACATTAACATATTCGTTACCGGCGCCTAAATCTCCTTCAATATTTATTTTTACGCTTGCCGATTCCAGCGCGCCTGTCAAAAAATCAGAAAAAGAAACACCGCAACTGCCTCCATCAATTAAAGTAACGCAATCATCAATCATAACTCCCGTTCTTGCGGTCGGACCTAAAAAATACCTGATCCTCTCCATAGAATCATCATTGTCAATATCGCTGTAAAAAACAAATTCATTATCTTCGGCTTTTTCAATAACATACGAGCCGTTCTCAGCCGTCCCCGCTTCCCTTATTTCTTTAACCATAACTTCTACACCTCTCCGCGCTTCATTGATAGCGACTGATTGTTCGAAATTAAAATTTTGCGCCCGATAAATAATAATAATAAATCCCGAAACCGCCAACATTACCATACCGAAAATAGCGACAACGACAATTGTTTCTACGAGAGTAAAACCAAAATTTTGATTTTTGATCATATTCCTTCCGGAATTAAATATATTATTTTTATTTTATCTCCGGAGACAAAAACTGCGCCGGAAACGCTCTGATATCCCTCAACCTGGATTTGATAATCATAAGAACCGTTTTTCAGCGGTATAAAAATAGTTTCACCGTCAACATCGGTAAATTGCGTTACGTCATAACCGAAAGCCGCGTTATAAAGCCGCACGCCGGCGCTAAAAACAGGATCGGAAGTTTCATTATCTTTAATCTTTAATAATAAACCGTTATCTGCCGATAAAAACAGGAAAACTGTCTGGCTGGAGTTTGGCGCAAGATTAATCGGCTGCGGCGCGGGATTAGTTTCGGAAATATCCAAACCCGTTATTAATTTATCAACTGAAAAAATATAAGAATCCCATTCCAAACCGGAAATGGTTTTTTTGCCATCGCCTCCGGAAATATGATTTTCCGCGTATTTATAAACAGGGGTTTCGTTTATGTCCGTCCCTATTATTTTTGAACCACGCAAACCAAATTGGATATTCGGAATTGGCGTTGAATCATTCGTCAACCATGAAACTTGCCAATCATAAAGAATCGGCGTAGTACTCGTACTATTGGTAGAAAAATTTCCTTTTAATTTTAGATTGGAATAAGTACTCGTAGAAATACCCGATAAATTTACCGGAGAAATATTAAAACCGCCGGAATTTCCCGATAATACGCCATTTGGAATCAAAAACCATTCAGTACTGGTAGCATATAAAACTTGATAATTTATTTGAGTATCGACCGACTCGTTATCGCTCCACGAAAACTCATTCCAGCTTAATAAATTCAAAGGCGCAATCGCATTGGAAATCAAATATCCGGAAGATTCGTATTCAAGAGTTTCGGCGGTAGTCGTGGCCAATGTCGCCTCTCCGCCGCCTATAAAAGTATTAAAAAATTCAGAAATTCCCGACTGATTCACGAAAGAATCCAAAAAACCGCCCGCGCCAAAAGGCGAAACGGTATTAACGATAAAATCGCTTGTTCGATCAATGGAAAAACTTTTAGAAGTTAATTTTCCCTCCATAACGGAAAGGCGGGGATTTTCCGAATTGGCAACTTCTTCAATGCCGTAAGTTCTATCCGCGCTATAACCATTTTTTGCAACCGTAACTTGATAATTTTCAATGGAAGCGGATGCGCCGGCCGCAAGATACTGACCGTCGTTATTTGTTTGATAATAAACATCAATCGACGGGCTAACCGCTGAATTCACTAAATGAACATCCGCCTGCGGCACCGCTTCGCCAATGGCATTGAAAACGGTAATTAAAAGATTTCCGCCGCCCACCGAAGTTTCCAACCCCTTGGGCGCGACATCGCTCATTAAAATAATTTCTCCGCCAAACCCTTTGGTCCATATAATTTCTACCCTTACCCTTTTATAGTCGTTAGGCAAAAAATCATCCGGCGCCACGCCATCAAAAGAATCGTCAATATAAGAAACATTAGTTCTAATGGTATATTCAATATCATTTCGTGAAATAATTTCCGTTTGGGGAATGGAACCGGACGGAATGCCGCCAAAAGTGCCGACGTTATCATAAGAAAGATTTCTTGCCCATTCCAATTTCTGATTAACCAATGAAACAGCCGTAATCCGCGCTTGCGACTGCCATACCACCTTGAATCCCATTTGATAAACCCCAAAAATCCCGACAAAAATAATAAGCATCAAAGTGATGCCGATTACGCTCTCTATAAGAGTAAAACCTGCCGATTTTGTCGAAATTTTGAAGCAGGATTTATTTCGCGGACAAAATTTTGTTACAAAATCGAACACCCAGCCCTTTCTATTATCTAAATATTTATATGGGCCGAATAAGTTCAAAAAAAATTTCCAAAATAAAATAAGCATTAAAGTTATAGAAAGGGCTGGGTATGAATTTATTAATTAAATTTTCTTCGCCCAACAGCTCTAAAATTTAAATCAAATTCATATTCCTTCAACAATTGAATACATCGGCTGTATCATTGAAACAGCGAAAAAACCGACAGCCGCGCCGATAAAAATCATCAAAACCGGTTCAATAATAGTGGAAAGATTTTTAGTAATATTATAGACTTCTTCCTCATAAAAATCGGCTAATCGCGCCAAAATATCTTCCGTAGCTCCCGTTTCTTCGCCAACAGCGATCATCTGAGTTACCAATGGAGGATAAATTTTTTCGTATCCGCCCAAAACCTCAGAAAGAACTTTGCCTTTTCTTATTTCACCGGCGCAAAAAACGAGAGAAGACGAAAAATATTTATTAGTTAAAGTATGCGAAACCATTTCAATCGCTTCGGCTATCGCCATTCCGCTTTTCAACAAAGAAGAAAGCGTGCGCGCCATTCTTGCGGTATTTATTTTTATTGTAATACTGCGAAAAATCGGAAGATTCAACAATAAAAAATCCATCGCTTCCCCACCCTTCCTGCTTTTAAGTATTTTCAACGCAAAATAAATAAAAATCGCTAAACCACCGATAAAAATAAAAGTATGATGAGCTAAAAAATCACTAATTAAAATGACAAACTGCGTGGTAACGGGAAGATCTATTTTTAATTCCGCAAAAGTGGCAGTCAATTTTGGCACGACAAAAATCATCATTACAATACCGATAACAACCATAGCCACAACTATCACTGCCGGATACATAAACGCGCCCCGCACCTTGGAACGCAATTCATAATCTTTTTCCATTTGATACGCAAGTGTTTTCAAAACTTCCTCCAAATTACCTCCAGCCTCTCCGACACGCACCATATTCACGAATAAATCGCCGAAAACACGACTATAATTTGCCAACGAATCGGCAAACGATTTGCCTTCTATTACGTTATGTCCGACATTTAAAATAATTTTGCGGAAATAATCATTATCTGTCTGACGACTTAAGATTTCCAAAGCGCGCGTCAATGATAAACCGGCGCCAATCATCACGGCTAAATGTCTAGCGAAAATCATTTTCTCGGCCAAAGAAACTCTCCGAAATAATCCCCCAGAAGAAATACCGATGAATTTTTTGCGCGAACCGGACACTTTACTTTCAATTAAAAGCCAACCGTCATTGCGCAAATAACGGGCAAGATCAGCTTCGTTTTTAGCATCACGAACGCCTTTGATTTCTTCTCCATTAAAATTTTTAGCGCGAAAAGAATATAACAAATTAAATTTATAATTTTAAATTTTAATTGAATTTTTAATGACTTAATTTTAAATTAAAACATTGAAAATTTAATGAAAATTGGAAATTGGAAATTAATTATAAATGTTTTAATTTTACTCCGATGTCGCCAAAAGCACTTCTTCAATACTTGTCATCCCCTGCGCCGCTTTAATAAAACCATCTTCCAGCATGGTGATCATACCCTCGCTTCGCGCTTTCTCTTCTATTATATTATCCGCCACATTTTTAGCAATCAAACTCTTTATCTCATCAGATACTTCTAAAATTTCATGGATACCGATTCTCCCCTTATAACCTTCGGGAAAATCGTCCGACTTTACCGGCTTATAAAAAGGAATGGTATCCCAATCCGATTTGGCGGAAACAATTCTGCTCTCCTTAAGTATCCGCAAAATTTTATCCAAATCTATGCTTTTTTTAATGGATATTATTTCATCGCCGGATAAAAAATATTTTTGGCGTGATTCTTTGTGCAAAGTTCTTACGAGCCGCTGAGCGATAACAATATTCAATGTTGATGCCAACAAAAATCCCTCCGCCTTCATATCAATAAGTCTCGGCATAGCGCCGGCCGCAGTGTTGGTGTGCAAAGTTGAAAAAACCAAATGCCCGGTTAAAGCGGCGTTAATAGCCAAACCCGCCGTTTCATTATCACGAATTTCTCCAACCATAATAATATCGGGGTCTTGCCTGACAAGCGCCCGAAGACCATTGGCAAACGTATAGCCGATTTTCGGCTTTACCTGTGTTTGATTTATCCGCGGCATTCGGTATTCAATCGGGTCTTCAATAGTAGAAATATTAACGCCCTCCGTATTTAAAATATCCAATATCGTATAAAGGGTGGTTGTTTTACCGCAACCGGTCGGACCGGTAGCGAGTATCATTCCGTAAGATCTCTTTATATTGCGGTGCAAAATTTCCAAATCGCGCCCCCAAAAACCCAAACCCTCAAGAGTGAACCCCTTTGAATCTTCGGGCAAAAGACGCATCACGATTTTTTCTCCGTCATAAACCGGCAATATGGAAACGCGAAAAGAAAACTTATGTTCCTTGTTTTCTATTTTAAATCTTCCATCTTGCGGTAAACGATGTTCGTCCAATTTTAAACCGGACAAAATTTTTATGCGAGCGGTTATTCCTGCGTTTATTTTTTTTGGCAGCACCATAGCATCATGCAAAATTCCATCAATGCGATATCTTACTAAAATTTCTTTTTCCATCGGTTCAATATGAATATCCGAAGCATCCTGAAGTATCGCGTGTTTTATTAATGTATCAACAATACTCACAACCGGTAAATCTTCCGCTATTTTTTTCAATTCCGCCTCTTCTCCGCCCATTTCCGCAACCTTATCGGATTCAATTTTTATTATTTCTCCAAATTCCGCCTCTAAACTTTTTTGATATTGCGCGATTGCATATTTAATGCTCTCCAATGAAGTCAACCTCGGCAAAATTTTAAGATCGCTCTTTTTACTTATAAAATCAATAGTCTGCAAATCATCGGGATTATACATAGCCACTTCCAGCTCATTGCCATTTTTACGAAAAGCTATAATATTGTGGCTTCTGGCGATCGGTTCCGGAATATAATCTAAAATACTCCTGTCTATTTTTTCCTTGGAAAGATCGACAAAAGGAATACCCAAAATATAAGCTTTCAATTTATTAAGCTCGTCGGAATTTATCAGCTTCTCTTCAAGTAAAATATCAGAGATAATTTTACCTGTTTTCTTAGATTTAAATTCCACTTTCTTAAAATCCTTCGCATCCACAAGACCGGAATCTAAAATGAAAGCTTTAAGTTGTTGATCGGAAATTTGCAAACAATAACAACTAATCACCAAATTCCAATATCTGACAAAACTTCAAATTACCAATACCAAATTTCTAAAATCATTATTAGAAATTTCGTCATCGAATATTTTTTTAGAAATTAGAAATTATCAGCCCAAGGCTGACCCGCCTCGGGCGGGGAAATTAGAAATTTACTTAAGCACGTCCTTCACCCTCTTGACTATATCATTCAACTCGTAATTGGCTTTAACCAAATAATTCATAGCTCCCAGCTCAAGCGCCCTTTCAACGTCTTGCGTACTTTCCAAATTAGTTAATATTATAACCGGTATGTTTTTAGTTTGCGTGTCTGATTTTATTTCTTTTAAAACTTCAAATCCGTCTTTTTTTGGTAAAATCAAATCAAGCAAAACCAGATCCGGTTTCTCTGTTTTTATAAGTCTTAACGCCTCTTCTCCGTCGGTCGCGCTTTTAACGATAAAACCCTCCTGACGCAAAATTTCTCCGGCTACCTTTTGAAGAGTCGGCTCATCTTCCACGAAAAGAATAGTTTTAGGCATAAAAATTGTCGAAATACAATTTTATTCGCGAATTCACAAAATCAAACTCTGAATATGCGTATATTCGCAATAATTCGTATTTCGTAAAAATATTTATTTTTTATTAGCAGGTAATGTAAACCAAAAAACGCTTCCTTCCCCCTCCTTGCTGGTAAAATCGATTTTACCTCCCAATTTTTCAACCATTATTTTAGCTATAAATAGACCCAACCCCGTGCCTTCGGTTTGAACGGATCGGGCATTGGAAGCGCGAAAAAATTTCTGAAAAATATATTTTCGATCGGCTTCCGGCACGCCAACGCCGTTGTCTTTAACCGTTATTTTGACAAAATTTCCCATTCTGCTCAATTTAATTTTAACACATCCGCTGTTTTTTATATACTTAATTCCGTTTTCCACTAAATTTTGAATTATCATTTTTATTTCTTCATAATCCGCTTCTATAACGAAACGATGATCGGTGTTTTCATTATATCGCTCGAAATCTCCATCAACGCTTCCTTCCAACAACAGTTCAACATTGTTTGCCATTGCGAACGATTTAAGATCGCTAAAAACCTTTTCCGCCACTTCTCCTATATTCACGGGTTTTATGTTGCTCCCAAACCGACCTTCTTCAATGTGTTTAACATTCAAAATATCGTTCACTAATGCGATCATTCTTTTGGTGCTAACCTTGGCCGACTCCAGATAGTCCAAAACTTTATCATTTACTTCGCCTAATCGTTTTCCCAAAATCAAATCCAAAGTCCAGCTTATGGAAGAGATAGGAGAACGCAATTGGTGGGAAACAATACTTACAAATTCCGATTTCAACCGATTTGCTTCCACTACTTTATTAAAATTCTCCACAATAAGAACGCCAATAATAAAAAGCACCAATGAAACAAGCACGACTATAAAAGCGACTACCTCTGGTTCATTGCCGTATTTTGTTGAAGTAATCGCGTAAGTCCCCAGCATAGCAGCAATATTAACCAGCCCCATTATAATAAAAAGGAAGCTCGGACATTGCCACAAAGACAGTTTAGACGACCGGCATTGCGCGAAAACATTAATATTAATAATCTTTTTCATAATATTCATGATGTTATTATACCATTTTTTTGCCAAGATGATAATTTAAATGGTGGATAAATTTTTTTCACAACGAAATAACAACGCAAACATTGATTGCCGTTTGGCTTTAAACTATACTTATAATACCGAGTTGTCGTAGTATGCTTGCTTCTTGCCCGCTTCACCCGTCAAAGTTTTGCACAGCAAAATTTAGGCAGGCAAGAATTTTATCGGGCTATAGTGTAATGGTAGCACGAGTCCTTTGGGAGGATTTAGTCTGAGTTCAAATCTCAGTAGCCCGAAAATATAAAAATTGGGCGGATGAAAGAGCAGATAGACTGGGTTTCCGCCCGAGGCGGACCAGCCTGCCTGCCGGCAGGCAGGCCTTGGGCTGGCAATTCCCAGCACCCCGACCAACTTAAACTTTTTTCAAAATCAGAGGCGAC
>Ga0209211_10001495_pt1 | contig 43961 bp, 35 predicted proteins | sample RifGroA2_FD_183992 | JGI IMG/M metagenome (GOLD analysis project Ga0209211, IMG submission 183992) | Groundwater microbial communities from Rifle, Colorado, USA - Groundwater A2 (SPAdes) (version 2) | ecosystem: Environmental > Aquatic > Deep subsurface > Groundwater | place: Rifle, Colorado...
TTATGAAGCAACTGCCTCCAAGATTAAATCTTTAAAGTGAAGCTGATTTAAAAGATTTTTGGCAGAGACGTTGCAAAACGTCCATAGATAATGTTCTATTTAAAGAGTGAGTTAAGGTAACAGTCTCAAATTTTCGTTAAGTTTAAATAGTAGTTGTTTAATAATCTGTAATAAATTATTACTAATAAAAACGAGGTGTATTTAATGAAAACTTTTAATAGAAAATCTCAAGCTGCCATGGAATTCTTAATGACCTATGGCTGGGCTATTCTGGTTGTGTTAGTTGCTATTGCTGCATTAGCTTATTTTGGAGTTTTAACCCCAGACAAGTTCTTGCCTACCAAATGCCAGTTGCCAGCAGGCATTGCATGTGTTGATCATAAGGCAGCTACATCTGGTGTAACACTTATATTACAAAATGGTATGGGGGTTGACCTTAAAGATGTTACAGTTAAAGTAGGCGGTGATTGTAGTGCAACAGCATCACCTTCTGGTCAGAGATTAAACAATGGAGGCCAAGTACCATACATAGCAGGATGCACTTTAACTTCGGGTGACAAACTGGTCACATCTTTTAGCATTGATTACGCAAATGCCGATACTGGTTTAACTCATACAGTAAATGGGACCCTAACGACAAGAGTAGAATAAATATTCTATTTCTTTTTTTATTTATTTTTAATTTCTATATACATCCCCGCCAATGGAATATTCTTTTCATTAATTAGGGGGATGGCATCAATAACGCCCATAAAGGGGTTTTGGCTTTGAAAATCACAATAATAGGAAAAGCCTCTCATGCAGCATGGCCTCAAAAGGGCGTAAATGCGTTTATTGGGGCATGCATCTTATCTATGCAATTAAACAAACAGCCTAAATAAAAAATTAGGAAAAATAAAGTCATGTGATACAAAAGAAGTGGCAGAAAAATCACCATCTTTAGTATTAGGCGGGGGCATAAAGGACAGCAATAAATTTAATACAGTTCCGGGTAAATTCAGCTTTGCAATATACAGGGCCGCATAAAATACCAGAGGAAAGGCATGGAAAAGCGCTAAAAAGCAGATAGTTGGGGTTATAATAAGAGCCTTTCACAGGGAAAGAATCCTGAATATGGCATTAAAGTCAAAACAGTGCTTGAAGCAAAGCCTTCATATGTTGATAAAAATGCAAAGATATCGAGGATTTTCTTTGATAGCGTTAAAAAAGTAGAAAATAAAGCCCAAAAATATTCGCTGCTGCCGGGTTTTCTTGATATGCGCTTTTTTGTTAATAATGCAAAAATTGGCTGCATAGATTATGGTGTTAAAGGTGGCAATTTGCATGGCGATGATGAGTTTGTATATGTGAGTGTAATATTTGAGAATACTAAACTTCTGGTTTATACTTTCTAATATCTCAAAAGGGTTATAATGGGTAAATAAAAGATGGGTAAATAAAAGATGGGTAAATAAAAGAATAAAAAAATGAGATAAAGAATAAAGTTAAAAAAATAAAGAAAAAGTTAATTTAAACCTGCTGTTTCTTCTTCTGGTAGGCTACTATCAATATTATGCCTAATATTACAACTACAGCTGCTATTATCCATGCTGTAGGCGCTTTGCTTGGTGCTTCTACTCCTTTAGATTCTACTGCTTCTGGTGGTGCAATCTCTTCTCCTGGAACCTCAGTAGGCACTTCTGCTGGAACTTCTGCTGGCACTTCCTCAACCACAACACCGCTCTTTACACCTATAGCAAATGAGCTGAATCCATGTGTCTCTGCCTCATAATTAACATAAGTATCATCTGTCCCTGTTACCTTTGCAGCTAGCTCGTTCCATACATCTTTAAACCTGTACAATGCAATATCCCCTGATGCTAAGCTATTTTCTGTTAGCCATGCTTTTGTAACCCTAAAGCTTATCTTAAAGCTGCCTGCATCAGTATCTGCTATGTTCTTCTTAGTTACCCTTAGGTACTGATAGATTTTTGCTGCTGCCTCTGCTGAAACTGGATTCTCTGTTAAGGCTGCAGCTTCTATTTCTACATTCTTAAGCTCTGTCTTGACATTGTTAACAGCAACGCTAGTTATAGCTATTGTTGCTCTATCAACCTTTAAGCTAAAGGATGTTCCTGCTGGCACTATTGACCATACTTGTGCTTGCGAAGCTGCAATAGTGCTTGCTGGAACTGCTCCTCCGGCTCCTCCGCTACTACTGCTTGTCGTAGTGGTTGTTGTGGCTGCTGCTGTTGTTGCAAAGCTGAACACTGTACTATTGAAAACAGAATTGCCATTATAATCAGATAAGGTTACATTGTAATAATAAGTTGTGCCTGCTGTTAACCCGATTAATGAAACACTTGGTGATGTTGAAAATGTTGTTTGTGTAGATGAAGATGTGAATGAGGTATTTGTAGTGCTGTACCAAACTGTAGCATTTACTGATTCATTTACACCGGTTATAGTTACTGTAGCAGTTGTTTTACCAATACTACTAGCGCTTATACTTGTCCCGCTATTTGGTGTTGTACTATCTGAAACTGTAAATGTCCTCTCATTTCCAGTAGATGTTAGGTTAATATTGCCTGCTGCATCTGTTACATTGTAAGTTATGTTATAAAAACCATTCTTAAAGTTAATCGCACTCCATATGCAAAGAGTATTGCTGGCAGTTGCTGTACTTGACACATTGCTTGAAGCTGACGAGCCAGTTCCATTCATAACATATTTGCAGCTTACTGCGTCAGAACTTACAGTTATATTCGGAACAAACTCGCTTACAGTCTGTGTTGACACTGGCCTGTTTATTGTCACAGTTGGTGCTGTTGAGTCATTTACAGCCAAAACAATGCTGAAATGTGGCACTTGTACAAGTGTTTTTCCGCCAGAAGTGTAATTCCAGCATGGTGTCGTAGTTGTTGCGCTAAATCCACCAGTGCATTGGCTTATATTTGTTCTTGTTGTTAAAGTACCCTCAGTCTCAACCCACCAAAATTCTTGTGCAGTTGAGATATTTCCAGATAGATTAAATGGCATTAAAACAAATCCATAGTAATCATTCGTATTAGTTAGGAATTCGTCAAACCTACTGCTGTTGAAATAAATAAAGCTTAATAGGGTATTAGTCCAGTTGTTTTTGACACCAGCTTCTACTTTAGTTTCATTAATAAGCACTGAAAAGTTTATTTTATCCCAATTTGCGCCAGAACCATTTATGTTTGTTATTGTTACATTCATCTGATCTTTACCACTAGATGAATTCAAGTTCAAGAATATTTGGAATGTCTGCCCAGCACCTGATTCATTTGCAGAACCAATCTCATTATAGGTTCCAGTGCTATCTTTTAACCTTATACTTGTATTAAATGTAATTCCTGGATTTAAATTAGACAAATAAGTATTAAGACTACTGTTCATTTGATCTGGCTTTATTGGTCCAGCATAAGTAAATGTAATCTCGCTGCTGTTCCTTATATTACCCAAAGTATCATTTACGCTTATTTTAATAGTATGCGTTCCAGCAGTAAAGTTAATAGTTTTGTTCACTACACTACCGAAGATTGTAGATGTATTTTGGCCAAAGCCTTCTGTTAAAGTACTTCCATTTTGTGAGTGATTCAATAATATAAATCCGCCATCAAGATAATACTTAATCCACTCAATCTGGCTTTCACCATCAAATGCAGATACATTTACATCTATTGCGCCAGTAGTGCTAAATCCTGACGTAGGGCTGTGGACAGTTATTGTAGGAGCAACATTATCCACCATAAATGTTGTAACATTAGTAGCATTATTGCCTGCTGTATCGTTTATAGTAGTTGTCAGGGTTCTGTTTCCAGACTGAACATTGCAGCTTGACGCATTGAATGGGTATACAACCGTATTATTACTTTCTACTCTAACTGTTGAATCACAGCTTGAAAAATAGCTTATTTTATCTATACTTGCTCCAACACCATTAGTTCCAAATAGTGTAACTCCTACCCTAGAAGTTATATTCGTGCCATTAACAGCAGATTTAATCCATGTTCCAGTTGCATCCTCAAAAGTTAAGCTAAACGAAAATATTGGAGTGCTTGCGCTTTGCACATTAAATGTTCTATTTCCAATTATAGAATTGCCCCATGTATCAGTTGCCTGAACAACAACATAATGGCTTCCGTTTGTTAAACCACAAGTGCCTCCGCTAGATGTAGACCAAGTGCCATTATGCTTTGCATTTACAAGTACAGATCCAGTTCTTATGTACCTCTTGTACTTATTACACCCACCATCATCTACACCATCGCTTATACCAACACCATCAACGCTAATATTAATCTCAGTCAAAGAATTACCTTCATCAATGCTCCAGTTTACAGTCAATGTTGCAGAGGATTGATTAGTCCCATTAACTATAGGTAGGGTTATTGTAATATTAGGCTTAGCCGTATCATTAATCATTATTGTCACATTATAAGCAGATGCCGAGTTATTAGCATTTCCTACAGAGTCATTAACTACGACCCTAAAGCTTACGTTTCTGCCTTCAAAGTAGGTATGTCCTGTTGAAGGCTTAAAGCTTAGGTTAGCGCTCGCATTAGCGCCTTTTGCAGAATTGCTTATATTTACAATCACATCATCCTGGGTAGTATTAATTGTAACCCAGCTACCACTGCCTGCATTGTAATACTGCAAATCCATCTCTACTGGCCTTGTCAAATTATCGCTAAAGTTTGCAAATGCCTCAAATACCCTTCCTTGCGCCCAAGAGCCGTCACCGCTAACTGGAACGCTCTCTGGGGCAGAATTACCAAGGATAAATGGACCTGCTCCTGTGCCATTAATAGTTAAGTTAATCAGTACAGGAGGTATCTGATCAATTGTAAAGTTTTGAGACAAAGATGTGTTTAAATTACGAGTTTTATCTATACAGCTTACATTCCAAACATATGTTCCATTGGATAATGAAACTGGTATATTTGACAACGTTGTATTTATTTGATCGGTTCCATTTGTGACCTGTATGTTGGATATATTGAAAATTTGTACAGGACCTGTTGATGTGGCTAATGATATATTAATACCGCATGTAAAATTATAAAACTGGCTATTGTTGTTGTCATATGCTGTAAAGTTAAAGGAAACTGTTGGACTAGTTTGATTAAACAGATGAATTGGTTTGTTTAAAGTAATGCCAGGAGGAGTCGCGTCTTGTGTAACTCTAATCAATATGGCAGAAGTTATGTTATAGTTGTTTACAGAGTCATTTGCCCATAAAGTAAAGTTCAAAACCCCGCCAAGTAAACGGCCAGGTATAATATAAGATAAATTTACCATGCTGCTATTATCCGCAGTTACATCTACAACATCTGCTGTGGTATTAACCTCAGTGTTTGCAGAGCCAGTATGATTCACAAAAAGCCTTACTGTATGTATAGTAGTATATGTATCTGTGAAATTCGCTGATATATAAACTATGCTTCCAGTAGCAACATCAGCATTTGAAGTATTTGTAAGATTGGTATATCCTGGGCCGCTCTTATCAATTGTGAATGTTTTGTTAAGACTTGAGTTATAAAATACGGTTGAACCGTTATCTTCAGCTCGACAGAACCACCAATATGTCCCTTCATCAAAAGCTGTTGGTGATGATATGTTAAATATAAAAGTCGAATTACTTCGTGCATTAGCTGCAGTTGTGTTTTGTGTCTGGTTCGCACGTGAAGTATCACCATTATATGCAAATGGACTACCAAAGCCGATGTATAAAGAAACATTAGTTATATTAATATAATCTGAGCCATTAGTTCCCGCATTACAATGAAAAGTAGCTTTAGTCACATTAAAAGTAGCATTTTTAGCGCTTGGACCATATCCATAAGTTGTGCTTGCATTAGTATTATTTTCTGGAAATGTCGAATCAACCTTCACTCCCTCGCCAAAAACCAACACAGCAAAAACTGCAAAGATAAGAATAGATAGAATTACAACAGATAGTAAATCAGCCTTGCCCTCTTTTTCCATTATGGAACTCTCCTCTTTTGCTCATAAGGAAATAATCAAAGATTATCCCTTCAAATTAAATTGTTATAGTACTCCGAATATTTTTCAGTTATTTTATTTAAGTTATCTTATAGCATATATTTAAATGTTTTGATTTTATGAAATAAAATCAAAACTACGAACGTTAGTGAGTATGTTTCGGAAATCAATTTCCGAAGCTCAAAAATTCTCGTGAATTTTTATATGTTTTGATTTTGCACAAAATCAAAGCTACGAATGCCGGTGAGTATGTTTCGTTTATTAATTAAATGAATTACTTATAATTACAAATAAAAACATATTGTTAGAAACGTTTCACTACCACCTCCATTTTTATTAAGATAAATAGAAAATGCAATTATATTTAAAGCTTTCGCTCAAATTATATTTTCTAGAATATAATAACAGTTAAATGCAAATATTCCATCAGTTTTTAACTGATGGTGAACATATCATATGAAACATCGCGAATATTTGCATTCTCAGAAATCCGACCGAGCGAACGTAGTGAGCGAGCAATCCCCCAATATGTGATTGGGGGTGTCGGATTTCTGTTGAATAATTAAATTTTTATTCGTTAGAAGACTTTTATTCCAAATGCACATCAAAAACGCAACAAAAAAAACTTTGCTTGCAGAAAATGCAAAGCTATGCAAAAACATTCTATCTAAATGCCTCGGATTGATGTTTTCAAAACCGCAATCATTAATTTTTATTTTCAGAAAAGAAAAAATAATTCCATTGCACATGTTTTTTGTTTTTTACCCGATAGATGTTTTGTTTTTAGATAAGAATAAAATTGTTGTAGAGAAAAAAGAGAATTTCAGGCCATTTTCATTTTACACTCCAAAAAATAAGGCGCTATATATAATAGAGCTGCCGCAAAACACCATTAAAAAAACAAAAACAAGTACGGGGAATAAAATTGATTTTTGAATAAAATGGTAAATGAAAGGAAATTTGGAATTGTCAAAAAGGAGTGGATTAAAGAGCTGGCTAAATTGCCCAGGGAAGAAAGTGAACAACTTTTAGAAAGGTTTAGATATAGGCTTCATGAACAAAAAAATAAAATTCTTGAACAAGCATTCAGCAAAAAAATAATAACAAAAGAAGAATACGAAAGCAATTATAAAGATATGTTTTACGATGACTTTGGTTTCGATGGATTTCTTCAATATCTAGACGCCGTTATGAATGCCAAAAGTGACTATTTTGTAACACTGAATAAGAATCTGGTAAAAAGAAGAAAAGAGTTGGAAAACAAGTTTAAATTGAAAATAATAAATACAGAGGAACTGGAAAAGATTGCAGATAAAAATAAAAAATAATAATGTTTAAATAGCGTCAATGGATTCTTTTACTTGATGGGGACGTAGTATAATGGATGATTAATCCGTACAACCTGGCATTATCGCTGGCTCCAGTTTTGGAGATATGAGCTTCAAAAAAGCAATGATTTATTATGGCGATACCGGCTGATGAGGGTTCAAATTAAGAGAAATCTTATGAATCTCCCTCCGTCCCCACTTTCTATTCTCTCAAAAACTTGAACAGCGGCTTATAGAACCTTAGCAGCAATATTATCAGAACAAGCATCACTATGCCCAATATTACATAAAATAAATAGAGGACAAAAAAGTCCTTTATATTTTTAGCAAAGCCAAAAAAATAGATTCCATAAATTATAATGGCAAATAAAATAAAAAATAGGATTTTATAATGCGGCAGGTATGATTTCTTTTTGTTTTTTGCTCTTTTCTCTGCTTTTTGCTCTTCTATTTTTGCTTTAATCTCATCTCCCTTTTTTCTAATAAATTTATAGATTAAAAACAATAAAACTAATGCAACAGCTATGCCAGCGCCTGTTAATATGTAGTATTGGTAGCCATAAAAGAGGTTTACTATGTAGATATAAAGATATTTTGCATTGAACAGCTTAAAATAATGCCCGAGAAATATTCCCAAAGCAGCAATAAGCAAGAAAATTAAAGTATAAATCCATATTTTGTGTTTTTTAAAAAATATCTTGAATTTATTTTCTAAATCCTTTCTTCTTGCTTTTCTCTCTTTGGCTTCTTTCCTTTTTTCTTCTTTTTCTTCTAATTCCTTTTCTTTCCTTTTTTCTTCTGCTCTTTTTTCCCTTGCAAGCTTTAAGGATCTTAATCTTACCCTCCTGACATTATATTTTTTATAACTTTTGCTTATCGGTTTTCTAAAAATAATAACCAAAATTACCAGTAAAATCAGCAAATAAATGTAATATTGGTAAAACCTTATGCCCGCTTTCAACCTCTTTGTAAATTCATTTTCCTTTTTGAGCACTATATTAACATTTTTAGAATAGAGCATATCATTGCTTTCCAAAATTATTTTAACGCCATAAGTGCCTGGTTCAATATCTTTATCTGGGTTAATCTTCAAATTTAAATTTCCAGTTTGGCCTGGATTTAGCTCTAAAGTTTTTGGGCTTGCACTGACCCAAGACACGCCTTCTAAGTTTACGCTATAATCAATTTTTTTTATTCCATTGTTCTTTACTTTGGCAAAGAATAAATCTTCATTATAAAAGTTGTTTATGCTTGTTTTTGCATCTATTTCGGCCTTGTAACATTCCCATTTAGGCACAACATCAATTTTTATTTCATCAGCTATCTTGGACTTATTTTCAATTATAGCAAATACATTCACTAAAAAGCTTCCGGAAACATCATCTTCAGGGCTTAAACTTAATGTTGCAGTCTTTTTTTCTCCGAATTTTAGATCAGCAAAAGAGCCATTTCCAACACTCGCCCATTCTGGAGCATCTAATCCTAATTTTACATTCCGTTCTAAAGTAAGTGGATTTTTGATAAGAATGCTATAAGTTTTATCTTCCCCTCCGCAAATAACATCTTTTTCTTTTTCCAATTCTAGCTCTAAAGCATAACAATCCTCTACACTAACATCAATGTCCTTTTTTCTTTGGACTTTTCCAAGCTCGCTAATAGCGCTTAATTTAAAGTTAAATTCTCCATCAGCATCCATTGCATCTAAATTAATTAGAAAAATACCTGATTTTTTTGCATCCAGCATTGCGTTATTAACATTTAACAAAGCCCATTCCGGGGCATCCAAAAATAGCCTGTACCTATTTCCAAAATTTTCATTATTTGTAATTAAAATGGGTATTATATTCCGTTCATTTTTGCATATTAAGTAAGAGCCGTCATGCTTCAAAAATTTTATGCTTTCCTCAGCTTGCTCTAAAACATTGCCCTGCTCTAAATCATAATCATAGCATTGGGAAAAATTAATGTTCTGTTTGACAGCTTTTGTTAAGCCCTTATTGGTTATTATGAAGATTTCTAAGCTATAATCCCCTTCAATATTGCACTCAGAATTTACAATAGCAGACAAACTTCCTTTTTGGCCCGGATTTAAAACAAATTTGTTTGGGTTAAAGGTAACCCAGTCTTTTGCTGTTCCGCTTGCTAAAACTGTATAAGAGCTTGCCGCAGCGCCTGTATTTTGCACAGCAATCTTATACGCTTGGTTTGAACATGGGCATAGCTTTACAGACTCCATTGAAGCGGCTGCAAAATCCTCTTGCGCATCAACTAAGCCAATCAAGAGAACTAATAATAAAATTAAAAGCAAATTTAAGAGGATTTTTTTAGCATTCATTTTACCATACTCTGCCTAGTAAGAAACCAAAATAAATATAAAAATTAAAGAAAAATAAAGAAAAAACTTAATAATATGTTTTTTCTCCGCCTTTCTCTTCTTCCTCTTCTTCTCCTCTAAGCTTGCTGAAGCCTATGATTAGGCCGATTATTACAAGCAAAATTACCAAGATTACTAAGCCAACTTGAAGGCCTCTCTTTAACTTGGAAACTCCAGTTGCTTGTCCTTCACTAACACTCATGCTTAAAGGAAGCTGCTTCAAAACTTTGTCTCCACTGCTAATTGTTACTGTAAAGGTTTGATCTCCTATTGGAGCATTTTCCTTTGCAGAGGCAAAAACAGTGAATGCTTTGCTGTCTCCAGCATCTATTACTAGCACATTTGAAGGGCTTACTTTCAAGTTTGCCCATGCAGCGCCATCAGCTCTTACTGTATATGTTTTTGAGCTTGCTCCGGCATTTGTCAATGCTATTGGATATCCAACCTCTGCTCCGCCTTTCACAGCATTCTGCTTATTAGCTGCAACTGTTATGATTGTCTTCTCCTCTGCTGTATCTGCTGCCTTAGGCTTTTCTGCAGCCTTATTATCCTGGCCTAAAACAAATATTTTTGTTTCCTTTGTACTCTTCTTGTCCATATCATCAAAATATACTTCAACTCTTACTGTGTATTCTCCTGTTTCTGCATCATCTGGGATTCTTAAGAACATTTCCTCAGTTGTTGCTTGGTCATCATCATCTCCTTCTTTCTCAAGCTCATCAATAAAGTCAGCAGCAGAAACACCTAATTTGGGTATGCTTACAACAACTTTTACCCCATCTTCTGCTTTTTCTCCTCTGTTTCTTACCCTAACAGTTGCAAGCAATGCTCTTCCTGCTTTAACTTCTGTATCTGGTGAAAGAACAACATCCCTTATTTCAACATCATGCCTTTGTGTGCCAATGTCAAGCTCGTATGTTTTCTCAACAGTTACAGAATCCCTGTCAGAAATTCTTACTCTTAGCTTATATTGGTCTTGATCAATTTTTTGGATTAATGGCAAAGTTAATGTTTTTGTATATGAAACGCCTGCTTTCATGTCAAATGTATCAGTAATGTCATCTACACTATCGCTGCTGTCTATGCCTCTTAAAACAGCCTCTATTTGAACATTGTTAAGAGACACATTTGAATTCAATCCTATTTTAACATCGATATCTTCTCCCCTGTCAACATCAAGTATAAAATTCGTACCGCTTTCTGTTACTGCATTGCCATTGACTTTTACAAACCATAAACTAACATCCGCCAAAGCTGTAGCGCTCATTAAAACCCCAATTAGAAATACCGTCAATAAACTAAAAATTTTTTTCATCATTTTTGATATACCCCCATTGTTTTTTAGATAATAATCAAATTATATATTACCGCATTATCCTCAGCTTATATATAAATTTTTCGTTATTTTAGCATACTACAGTAAATACATTAAATAACTATTGGTTAGTTATAACAACCTGTATATAAACGTTTTGTTTTTATATGCCAAAAAACAAATCATTAATAAATTCATCTGGATTAATAAAAATAATGATTACTATCGTCGGAGCAGGCCCTGCTGGAAGCTATCTTGCTTATCTTCTTGCAAAAAAAGGAAAGGATGTTACAATAATAGAAGAGCATAATAATATAGGCAGCCCCGTCCAATGCACAGGAATAGTAACATCTTCAATTGAAAAATTTGTAAAGCTCCCAAAAAGTGCAGTTGCTAACAGGTGCAGCAAAGTTATTGTTGCAAGCAGGAATAATAAGATAGAAGTTCCAACAGAAGAGATAGTGCTGTGGCGCAATAAGTTTGACGAGTTCGTGGCAGACTTAGCTACTAGCCGAGGAGCCAAAATATTAACTAACCATCAATTTCTTACACTCAATGGAAAAAATTCGATAAAGGTCAAAGATAAAAAACATGATAGGATTAAAGAAATAAAGTCTGATATTATTATAGGTGCAGATGGCGCCTCCTCATCAGTTGCAAAGAATGCTGGTTTAAGCGCTAACACTATATATTATATTGGTATGCAGGCAAAAGTTAAGCTCAAAACAGGCTTAAATGCATTTGAAACTTATTTTGGCAGCGATTTTCCAGATTTTTTTGGTTGGGTTGTTCCAGAGTCAGAAGACATCGTAAGATTAGGCTTAGCTGCCCTAAAAAATCCGAAAGATTATTTCTATAGTTTCCTAAAAAAAAGAACTGGGAAAAAAAATATCTTATGTTGGGAATCTGGCATCATTCCGGTTTATGCTCCAAAACCAGCAATACAAAAAGACAACATCTATCTTATCGGAGACGCAGCAGCGCAAGTTAAAGCCACAACCGGAGGAGGTATAATACCGTCATTGAAAGCAGCCCATACTTTATGCGATTGCATTATTGACAAAAAAAATTACAATAAGGAGTTCAGAAAACAATCTGGAAAAGAATTGTTATTGCATCTAAAAATAAGAAATATCTTAAACAGATTCTCAGACAAAGACTATGATTATATGCTTAAGCTTATGTGCCAGGAAAAAGTAAAAAAAATATTGGAAAAATATGACAGGGACACGCCCATAGAGTTGGTCTTAAACTTATTGCTGAAAGAGCCCATGTTTCTGCGTTTCTCGAAGTTTGCCTTTTAACCAAATCAAAAGGTTTTTAAAAAATATATCATTTCGAACTATTCGACAGTGTGGGGTTCTATGGAAGTCAAGAAAAATGAAATTTTTCAGGACACAGAAAATTCTAAAGAATTTTCTCGTGAAGAAAAAGATGATGAGATCTCTATCGATCTAAGCAAAATAAAGAACTTTTTCAAAAGGAAAAAGGAAGATGGAGAAAAAAAGCCGGAAGTAGCCTCAACAATAGAGAATAAGGATACTAAAGCAAAACCACAAGAGCAGCCTGAGCCTAAATCACCAAGCCAGATTTTAGAAGAAAAACCCGCTAAAGAAAATGATGATGAGATTGAAATGGACTTTAGCAAGATTAGAAATATATTTGGAAAAAAAGAGTCTTCAACTGAAGAAAAAGAAGAAATAAAAGCAGATAAGGAAGATGATGAGATTTCCATTGATTTCTCAAAACTAAAAAACATCAAGAATATATTTAAAAAATCCGGTGAAGTAAACGAGTCTGATGAAAACATTTCTGTCGATTATAAAAAAATTTCAGATTTTTTTGTAACACATAGAGTCTTGCTATTGCTGTTAATACCCCTTTTCCTTTCAATATTTTTACGAGTCCAGCCAGCATATTTGCCAGCAACAGACCAGTGGGCAGCCAATACTGTTATTGGTAACATAAGGTCTCAGATAAGCCAGCAGATAAATCAGCAATATCCTAACCTTCCAGATCAAAACAAAGGCATATTGGTGGATAATGAATTACAAAAAATACTAGAGCAGGAAAAATCGCAGATCGACCAGCAGATAACAGCTACATCAAATTTCTTTAAATCAAAATTGCAGGACGACTCTGGACTGACATATTTGCCTACTATAGATCCATATTACTGGTTAAGGTTTTCAGAGAATATTATAAAAAACGGTCACCCTGGAGATGAAATCAGAGATGGACAGCTATGGGACAACCACATGTTCGCACCCGAAGGTAGAGGTATGCCTTCGGATATGTTCCATGCTTACTTTACAGCATATTTATTCAAATTCCTGAGTTTCTTTAATCGCGGCATTAGCTTAACAAAAGTTGCATTCTACATTCCTGTATTAATTTCGGCTTTGGCAGTAATACCAACATTTTTCATTGCAAGAAGGATTACCGGCAACTTTGGAGGATTTGTTGCAGCAACTATTATTGCCATACATCCTTCATTATTAACCAGAACCATTGGTGGCATTTTTGACACTGACGGATATAATGTCATGTTCCCTCTTTTAATAGCCTGGATTTTCCTGGGCGCCTTAGAATCCAAGAATATAAAACATAATGCTGTACTAAGCGTCATTGGTGGCTTGTTAGTTGGATTATATGCTTTCACATGGGGTGGTTGGTGGTACATTTTTGATTTTGTTCTGATTTCTACAGTTTTGTACATGGCATATTTCTCATTTGCGCATAGAACGGAATTAGCACAAAGCTTTACAAATTTCTTAAAACAAAAAGCCATAAAAAATTCAATAATCTTTTTTGTAATATTTTTTATAGTATCTGCACTGAGTGTAAGCCTTTTTATGAATTTTGAGTATTTTAACACATTTGTAAATAACCCTATGGGCTTTGTAAGGCTCAAAGAAGTCGGCATTACAACAATATGGCCAAATGTCTTTACAACAGTAGCAGAGCAAAATCCTGCTTCCCTTAACTCCGTAGTGGATCAAATAGGTTTTGGAAAAGAGCTATTTTTCTTGATTGCATTGATGGGCATTACAATGACAATAACAAAGAAGGAATATAGAAAGTTATGGTTTGTTTTAGGAGTGTTAGTATGGTACATAATTATTTTGTCGTTCAACATTCAAAACCTGAACACATTTTTGATTTTAGTTAGTATTCCAATAATTATCAGGATAGGGATAGCATTATGGGAATCTGACACGGAAATTGACATAAAATATGCTATTTTCCTTATAGTGTGGTTTATTGCTACAACATACGCAAGCACAAAGGGTGTAAGATTTACTATGCTTTTAGTGCCTGCATTTGCAATAGGATTTGGCATCGCACTTGGAGAAATTTACAGGTATGCAAGTGCCTGGATTGCAAAAGGCTTGCATGTAAATAAATACATATCAAAAACTACGGTAATGATTATACTATTGCTGCTGCTTATAGCTCCTTACAGGTCAGCAGCAGGAACTGCAAAAAATATGGTGTCAGACTTTAACGATAATTGGCGCATTTCATTGGAAAAAATAAAATCTGATTCACAGCCGAATGCCATAGTGAACTCATGGTGGGACTATGGCCATTGGTTTAAATTCTGGACAGACCGCGCAGTTACATTTGACGGCACAAGCCAAAATAGTCCGCAAGCCCATTGGATTGGAAAAGTGTTGCTGACAGATAAAGAAGAATTGGCAATAGGGATTCTAAGGATGCTTGATTGCAGCGGTGGTACAATGGACGGAGGCACAAGTGCATTCGGCGCTATTAACTCGAAAATAAATGATGGAGCAGAAACTATTTCAATATTAGATGGGCTAATTGTTAAAGATAAAGAAGAAGCCAGAGAATATCTTAAAAAAATGTTTAATGACAAAGAGGTAGAAGAAATACTTTCATACACCCATTGTCAGCCTCCTGAAAACTATTTCATAACTTCAGAAGACATGATTGGAAAAAGCGGCGTATGGGCTCATTTTGGAAGCTGGAATTTTGATAAAGCATTGGTTTACAATACCTTAAAAAAGAAGGAATATGCCGATGATTTAGGTAAAGGTGTTGAATTCTTGCAGAAAAGATTTAATTACTCTGAGAAGGAAGCAGAAAACGTTTATTATGAAGTCCAGTCTATAACAACAAGTGACCAGGCAAATAGCTGGATTGCGCCATGGCCAGGGTATGCTGGAACAGTTGGCTGCGGCAAGGATAAAGACATTTTAACGTGTAACAATGGTTTTACAATAAATTTGACAAGCAAAGAAACTTTTGCGCAATCCCAGCAAGGCATAGTGCATCCAAAGGCAATATCCTTCCCAACAAACGATGGCATAATTGTAAAAGAATATAATGAATCTTTAGTTAAGCTTCAGAATGGCAGAAACTTAGGGTTTGCATTGATTAAAGAGGGTGATAATTATAATTTATTGCAAATGGACTCAGACTTAACAGCGTCCATCTTCACAAGATTGTTTTACCAGGAAGGAATTGGATTAAGGTACTTTAAAAAATTCAGTGATGAAAGAAGTATTTTTGGAAACCGCATTATTGTATGGAAAGTTGACTGGGAAGGCAAAGAAAAGGCTATAATTGAAACTCCAAAACCCGAAACTGAAGAAACAGCAAAAATTGAAAAAGAAAATATTACGAATAATATCAACGATTCTCAGAATATGTCAAATACCCAATAATTTTTAAATCTCTTAATATTACTACTTGTCTATGAAAAAGAAGATTTTTGCGATAATACCCGCATATAACGAAGAAAAACAAATTAATAGCGTAATTAATAAAACCAAAAAGTATGTAGATGAAGTTATAGTTGTTGATGATGGCAGCAAAGACAGTACAGGAGAGATAGCCAAAAAAAGCAATGCTATTGTCTTACGGCATTTAGTTAACTTGGGAAAGGGCGCTGCATTAAAAACCGGATGTGATTATGCTGTAAAAAATAAAGCAGGAATAATAATTGCTGTAGATGCTGATGCGCAGCATGACCCAAAAGAAATTCCAAATTTTTTGGAAAAGATAAAGAAATATGATGTTGTGCTTGCATACAGAAGGTTAAATAAAAATATGCCTCTTGTATTGAAGTTTGGAAACTGGTTTATCAGTAAAACAATAAATTTTTTATATAGCATCAAAATCAAGGACAGTCAGTGCGGCTACAGGGCTTTTACTGCAAAAGCTTATCAAAAGTTAAGGTGGAAGGCATCTGATTACAGCATGGAAAGCGAGATGATAGCAAAGATAGGCAGATATAAATTGTCTTACGCAGAAATCCCTATAGAGACAATTTACTCGGATAAGTATAAAGGCACAACAGTGCTTGATGGAGTAAAAATTGTCTTTAATTTATTGCTGTGGAAATTGAACAACCTATGAGCTAAAAATGGTAAAAATACTGGGCATTCAGATTTTAGGCAGTTTATTTGGATTTTTTATGATGTATTACACATTCCTGCAGCATAAAAGAAAGGAATTTACAATAAAGGAATACAGCTTCTGGTTCATATTCTGGGGAGTATTTGTAATCATCACTTTGTTTCCTCAAATCTTGGACCCAATACTAAGCACATTAAACCTTGTAAGGGCATTGGACTTTTTTATAATAGCCGGATTTCTTTTCCTTATATTCATTATTTTCTATACATACACTATAGTAAGGAAAAACCAAAGAAAGCTTGAGGAAGTGGTTAGGAGTATAGCTCTAAAAAGAAAATAAAAATAAATGGCATCTGTTAATGTAATAAAATTTCTGGATAAGTATATTGGCTCTTCATTGTGCTTATTTCTATCAATAAATAAGCTTTTCAGGCATAAAAAAAACCTACGCTATAAAAACATCTTAATCATACAATTATGGGGCATAGGGGAAACTATATTAACGCTTCCTGCAATAGAGGCATTAAGAAGCCAATACAAAAAAAGCAGCATAGATATTTTAGTTACTGAAAGAAACAAGGAGATTTATTATAAAAATAAATGCATCAATAATGTGAAAGTTCTGAAATTAAATCCAATATCCATTGTAGTTTTTATTATTAAAAATTATGAAATGTATGATTTAGTTATTGATATGGAGGAGTATCTTAACATATCAGCACTAATAACATTCTTTGTTGGAAAAGGAAGGATTGGTTATTCCCATGGAATACGGTCAACATTGTATGAACAAAAAGTTGGTTATAATGACAAGCAGCATGTTGTTTATACATTTTTAGACTTATTAAAGCCATTAGGAATTAAAAAAACAGTTGAAAAGTTACCTCAATTAAATTATTCAAAAAATGGCAGGAATGTTGTTGATAGGTTCTTAAAAAGTAAAAAAATAACAAAAAAGGATTCTGTTGTTGGCATTGCTCCGGGTGCTGCTGAATCGGCAAAATCAAGAATATGGCCCTTAGACAAGTATATAGAGCTTTGCAACAATATTTTAATTAATAAAAAAAATAAAGTTGTTTTTATTGGAAGTAAAGATGAAAATGAAATAATAAACAAAATTCAAAATGGCATAAAAGAGAATAATAAAACTCTGAATACTGCTGGCTTATTTAATTTAAACGAATTATTTTGCTTGATTGAAAGCTGCAGCTTATTTATTGGCAATGATGCAGGGCCAATGCATATAGCAGCTGCCCAAGGGATTAAAACAATCGGGTTGTTTGGCCCAAATTTGCCAGTAAGGTTTGCACCATACGGAAAAAACAATATTTCGGTATACAAGCCTGACTGCAAATTCAGCCCTTGCATCAATGTGCATAAAGGCCAGGTTCCTGACTGCTTGTATGCAAAAAACAGCAAAGACTACCAAAAGTGTATGAAGAATATTAAGGTCAATGATGTGTTGAAAGAGATTAGAAAATTAAAAATCTAGCCCAAATGCTTATATTCCCCATATGTAAAAAACCCTATAAGCTGATTTAACCTTGCTAATTTGGGAAACAAATCCTTTTCCAAGCTGCTGACATTCTCAAACAATTCAAAAACCTCTGGCTTAAAAATATAAATTCCTGCATTAACAATATTTGTAGAGCTTTGCTTCGGCTTTTCCTGGAAATCAACAATAAAATCCCCATCTAAAATCGCTATGCCATAGCCGCTGGTTTTTTCCCTGGTCATTAACCCCATTGTAGCCATCTTATCTATCTCAAGATGTTTTTTTATCATCTTCAGCAAATCAAAATCATTGTAAGTATCTCCTGACATAACAACAAAGCTATTTTTTGTTTTATCCTTTATATGCTCTAATGCCTGTGCATTTCCTCTTGCTTCTTTTTCAACAATTTCAACATTTACTTTTGCGTCAGAAACTTCGTTTAATAACAAATTAATACCCTTGGTATGCTGTGTGATAATATAAACCATGTTTATGCCATATTGGGCAAAAAAATCAAGTTGAGTTTTAACAAGAGATTTTCCTTTTAATTTCTTCAATAAATTTTTTTGATGCTCTCCTTTTATCAGCAAAACCGCTGTATTGACAGACTGCCCCTGCAGTCCTTTTTTCAGAAAAAATTCCATTGCCTGGCTTCTTGACCGTATTACAGAGCCATCAACTTTGCTGTCAACTAAATCGAGCAAACTTTTGTCCAGACTTATTGCAATCTTAGGCTTTGCCATGGGTATGAACTAGTAGTATAAGTTCATACTTTTTATACTTTTCGGTTTATTTATATTCTGTAGAATATATTTATTAACGAAAGATTTAAATACTATGAGTATGAACTATTCATACTATGATAACAAAACATAAGGAAGTAAAGAAAGAGTGGGGAAAAGAGATCTGGATTACCAATAGAGGTTATTGCGGGAAAAAGCTCATATTGAACAAAGGCTTCAGGTGCTCAATGCATTTCCACAAGAACAAGGATGAAACATTCTACATATTAAAAGGCAAGGTCTTGATAGAATCAGACAATAAACAAGAGGTAATGCTTCCTGGGCACTCTATCCTTATAACGCCAAATACCAAACATCGTTTCACGGGCTTGGAAGACAGCGAAATAATAGAATTCTCAACGCATCATGAAGATTCTGACTCGTACCGGGATGAATTATCAGGAAAAATTAATTTGGATACATTGGAGCTGCCAAAATGAAGTGCTTAGTAACAGGTGGTGCAGGTTTTATAGGATCTAACCTAACTTTAGAATTAGAAAAGCAAGGCAATGAGGTTATAGTATTTGACAATTTATTAACAGGGAATAAAAATAATTTAGATGGTTTTAAGGGAAAATTCATTAATTTGGATGTCTCAAAAAAGTTTGAAATAAATAAAAAATTTGATGTTATATTCCATCAGGCAGCTATAACAGATCCCAGGTATCCAAATGATGATGAAACATACAGCAAAAACATCCAAGGATTCAAAAACATGATAGAATTGGCAAAAAAGAATAATGCAAAGTTGATTTACGCTTCAACAGCAGGATTGTACGGAAACAGCCCTGTTCCAATGAAAGAAGACCAGAAAAAAGAAATTCTAAGTGTTTATGGAAAATCAAAACTAAAGATGGATAATATGGCAGAAAAGTTATTTGATAAAATACACATTGTAGGTTTAAGATATTTCAATGTTTTTGGCCCAAGAGAAGCATACAAAGGCCGTCCAGCATCTATGGTTTACCATCTTGGCAAGCAGATTAAAGCTGGGAAAAAACCAAGGCTCTTTAAATTTGGAGAGCAAAAACGGGATCATATTTATGTTAAAGACGCAGTTGATGCAACAATTCTTGCTTTAAATGCAAAAAGCGGAATCTACAATGTAGGAACAGGAATAGCAACAAATTTCAATGATTTAATAAAATTTTTAAATGATGTTTTGGGAAAAAATTCTGAAATAGAATATTTTGACATGCCCTATGACCAAAAAACCTACCAAAGCAACACGCAGGCAGACACCACAAAAGCAGAAAAATTCCTTGGTTTTAAGGCAAAATGGCAGTTAAAAGAAGGCATTAAAGACTATTTTAGATGGTTGGATAAAAATAGGTGGAATAATGAATAAACTCATAAAAATTGTGGAGCAGTTCAAAAATAAAAAAATCTTGGTTCTGGGAGATGTGATGCTTGACAAGTACATATGGGGAGAAGTTTCAAGAATAAGCCCTGAAGCACCTGTCCAGGTTGTAAATGTTTTGAGTGAAAGCTATGCCCCAGGTGGTGCTTCAAATGTCGCGAATAACATAGCAGCATTAGGCGCGCAGGCATTTATGGTTGGAGTTGTTGGCAAGGATTCGACAAAAGAGAGATTAGTCAAAGAACTCAAAACAAGAAACATAGATGTTAATGGGCTAATTGAAAGTGAAGATAAAAGGACCATACTAAAAGTAAGGGTTATCGGAAGAAGCCAGCAGTTGATAAGGTTTGACTACGAAAAAAAAGGCTATGTAGACGCTAAAACAGAAAACAGTATCCTTGAGTTTATTTCCAATAAAATAGATGAAATTGATGCAATTATAGTTTCTGATTATGCAAAAGGTGTAATAACAAAACACCTGATGGAAAAGTTGATGGAATTATGCAGCAAAAAAAATAAAATAATAGTGATAGACCCAAAACCGAAGAATAAAGAATTCTACAAAAATGCCACGTTAATAACCCCAAATAGTTTAGAAGCGCAGCAGATGAGCAGCTTTTCAGAAGAAGAGTTCTCAGATTCAGATGTGGAAAAAATTGGCAAACAGCTATTGGAAAGCCTGAACAGCAATGTTTTGATAACAAAAGGAGAAAAAGGCATGTCTTTGTTTGAAAAAAATGGCAAGATAACAAGCATCCCGACATTCGCCAAAGAAGTTTATGATATAGTTGGTGCAGGAGACACTGTTGTTGCTTCTGTTGCACTAGCCTTGGTATCGCAGGCATCATTTGAAGAAGCTGCTATAATCGCAAACCATGCGGCAGGAATAACAGTAGGAAAAGTAGGAACCTCCACAGTTAGCACAGAGGAGCTAAAGAGAAGCATTGAAAATGGATAAAGCCATATTCCTAGACCGGGATGGTACAGTAGTGGAAGACCCCGGCTACGTCCATAAAGTAAAGGATTTTAAATTAATTGATGGGGCAATTGATGCCTTAAAATTATTGAAAAATAATTTCAGGTTTTTTATCATAACAAACCAGTCTGGAATTGGCAGAGGATTTTTCACATTGGGAGATTTTGAAAAGTTTAATAATCATTTAATAAGCACATTGAAAAAAAATAATATTAAAATTGAAAAAACATATGTCTGCCCGCACCATCCAGATGAGAAATGTGACTGTAGAAAACCAAATATAAAATTTATTAAAGAAGCAGAGAAAGAATTCAATATAGACTTAAAAAATTCATGGGTAATAGGAGACCTTCCCTGCGATATTGAAATGGGAAAAAACACAGGATGCAGGACAATTTACGTCCTGACAGGCCACGGGGAAAAGCATAAAAAGGATTTGAACAATATCAAGCCGGATTTCGTTGCTGAAAACATTTATGAAGCTGCAAAAATAATTATTGAACAATAAAAACAGGGTAAAGGCAATATAAGATGCCAGAACAAAAAATAAAGAAAATCAGTGAATTGAAAACAATAGTTGAAAGCCTTAAAAAGCAGAATAAAAAAATTGTGACAACAAATGGTGTTTTTGATATCCTGCATATAGGTCACATAAGGTACCTAAAAGAGGCTAAGAAACTAGGGGGTACTCTGATTGTAGCCATAAACTCCGATTCATCAACAAAAAAAATTAAGGGTCCTAAAAGGCCGTTAAACAATGAAAATGATAGGGCAGAAGCTCTTGCTTCATTAGAATGTGTTGATTATGTAACAATATTCAATGAAAAAGACCCGGTAAAAACTCTTGAAAAAATAAAGCCAGACATTCATGTTAAAGGAAGCGATTATAAAATAAGCCAGATAATTGAAAAGAATGTTGTTGAAAAAAATCATGGAAAAATAGCCCTGATACCAGAAGTAAAAGGCTATTCAACAACAGATTTGATAAAAAGGATTGCTGAGCTGTATAAAGATAGCTGATTCCGACCAATAACTTTTAAATACCCTTATTTATTCTACACTACGAATGAAACTTTCAATAATAATTCCAGCCTATAATGAAGAAAAGAATATTCTTGAAGTGCTTAAGAATGTAAAAAAAGTAAGCCTAGGCAGCATAACAAAAGAAATAATTATCATAGACGATTTCTCAACCGACAGCACAGAAAAAATATTATCAAAGCTGAAAGACAAAAACACAAAGATATTTTTTCACCAGAAAAACCAGGGAAAGGGCGCTGCAATAAGAACAGGATTAAAGCATATAACTGGAGACATTATTATAATCCAGGATGCTGACCTTGAATATAGCCCGGAAGAGTATCCTAAATTATTAAAGCCAATATTAGAGAACAAGACAAAAGTAGTCTATGGCTCCAGATTAGCCGCAATTAAAAAAAATTTAAAAAAGATGTACAAGCTGCATTATCTCGGAAATATATTTTTGACTGTAATGACGAACATATTATATGGGGCAAGAATAACAGATATGGAAACTTGCTATAAAGTGATGAGGAGGGAGGTAATAGAAAAAATAAAACTACGGGCAAGGCGCTTTGATTTTGAGCCTGAAATAACAGCAAAAATACTAAAGAACGGTTACAGAATAATAGAGATTCCAATTGATTTTGTAGGAAGAAAATTCAGCGAAGGCAAAAAGATAACATGGATAGATGGGATAAAAGCTCTTTATTACCTGGTCAAGTACAGGTTTGTTGATTAGGTGGCTAATTAAAATTTTAGATTTTATGCAATGTTCATGAGATTTATAATAAATAATTATAAGAAAGAATTTAAATAATTCTATTTCAATAAAATCTTTGCGCCTGCCCAATATCTCTTAATATCTCCAAAATTCCTTATGAGCAATGCAAATTCCAATATCTTTTTTGGCCTTAGGTAATATCTTCTATGAAGTTCTTTCTGCTTTTTTAAAAGAAATTCTTGTGTAAGGCCTGTTGGAGTAAATACCGGAAACATCTTGGAAAATTTAGATTTATTGCTTGTATCAAAAGTCCCGTAATCTTTCGCAATCTCATAAAGTTCAGTTCCCTTAAACGGTGTTGAAATTGTGAATTCGGCAGTATAGATTTTAAGGGATTTAGCGAAGTTTATTGTATCCTCGATAGTTTGTTTGGTTTCTTTAGGATGTCCAATCTGAAAAAATCCTCTTACCTTAATGCCCTCTTCATATGCCCAATCTGTGACTTCTCTTATTTTTTCCAATTTCACATCCTTTTTTATAAAATCTAGAATCTCCTGATTACCGCTTTCAATGCCCATGGCAATCATCCAGCATCCCGCTTTCTTCATGCGCTTAAGTAAATCTCTATCAAGGCAATCTGCTCTTGAAATGCAGCTCCAAGCTATCTTTAATTTTCTTTTTTCAATTTCATCGCACATCTCATAAATCCTTTGTTTGTTTAATGTGAATATATCATCTTGGAACGCTATTTCCCTTACACCATATCTTTTCTGCAGCTCTTCTATCTGGTCTACAACCTTCTTGCCACTAATATACCTAAACCTCTTTCCAAAAACACCCTGGTCGCAAAATATGCATCTATGTGGGCATCCGCGCGATGTTACCATAGGAATTACTGGTTTGTGCCTATAGGTGTGTATCTGTGGATGATACAAATCCATGGGTGGAAGAAGATGATAAGCAGGCATTGGAAGTTCACCCAAATCCTGTATTAGTTCTCTTGGCGGATTTTTTATTACTCTACCTTTTGTCATGTAGATAATGCCTTTTATGTCATGAATATCCTTGCCACCAAGTATGTGCCGAACTAATTCCAGAGTAGTATATTCAGATTCTCCAAGAACTCCGACATAAAAGCATTTGTTTTCTATTGTACTTTTTGGGTAAATCGATAAATGAGGGCCTCCAACAATTATCTTAAGGTTGGGGTTTTGCTCAATTAATACATTTGATAACTTCACCACATCATCATAAGTAGTTGTAACAATTGAAATCATTAAAATCTTAGGATTTTTCTTCTTAATTTCATTTATAGTTTGCTCAAATGTTAAATCCAAAATATCAGCATCTAGAATTTCTAGATCTATGCCATTTTTTTCAAGAACTGCAGCTATAAAGCATATTCCAAGAGGCGGCATTCTTCCTCCTGCTTCTGCATACTCTCCATAACTCTTTCTAAATGTCGAGGGGTAAAGAATTAAAACATTCATTTTATTGCGCATGAGCTTACATGAATTTATAAATTTTGCCTTTATACAATTTGGCTAAATTTTTTAGTTTTTATAGTAACTTAAAATTACTTTGCATAATCATAAAATTATTATAATGGCATAAAAATACATATTATAATGCAAATAAAAGATTTAGGGGTATTTCTGGGCTCAAAAAAAGGAATGCGCCTCCTAGTTAGTTTGATATTGCTCTTGCATTTTCTTTTTGTTGTATCGAGTGCGTGGAATACTTCCCCCACTGCAGATTTATCACAAAACATTGGCAAAGGATATAAGTTTTTTTCACAAGGAATTATTGCTAATGATCTGCCTGCAAATACAGGGCAAGCGCATCTTTTTGGTTTGGCGCCAATAATTTTAGGCATAGAGATAGATGAAAAAACATGGTTCCTAGGCAATTTTAAGGCTGGCAACAATAAAGGGCTTCTTGCTTACCACGACATGTTAGATAAAAATGATATGAATATTGAGTTTTATGAAGAAGCCAAGAAAGCGCAAAAAGAGGATATCTTAAGAAAAATTTTGCGAGTTGGTATTTTGATAGAAGCAATAATATCTGCCTTAACGGCATTTGTTGTGTTTATATGGGCTAAACACGCATTCGGATTAAAGAGCGGATACATTGCGCTTTTGTTATACTCTTTCAGCCCTTTTGTAACTTCATTAGTGCATGGCTTGCATGGTGATAATCTTGTTAGACTTTTGTCGATCCTAACATTTTTTTATTTGTGGAAATTTATAACATTTACAAATATGAAGAATCTGGTTTTTACTGGCATATTTTTAGGAGCTGCAATGGCAATTAAAATAACAACAGCTTTTTACCCAATTCTTTTATCGATTATTTTAATAATCGCCTTGTTTAAGAATAATAGCTTTAAAAGTAAAATAAAAACGCTGTTTGGAGTTAAATGGTCTAATGAATATATAAATGCTATCGCTGCCATCTTGCTGATAGGCATAACAGCAGTTTTTGTAATAAATGGTATATTCCTATTTAAAGATGTCTTTAAACCAATGTCAGAGTATAATTACGAACATTACCAGATCAGCAGCGAGTTTTTCTTATCCTTAAAAAATTCATTTCTTGGAAAGGTGCCTCTTCCAATATCTCCTTACTGGATTATGTCTATAGACTCTGGTAAATCTATATCTGGGGAAGCAGGAAATTTATTCTTTATGGGAGAATACTTCCCAGAAGATGCCCCAAAATCTTATTATTTGGTTTCTTTCCTGGTTAAAACTACTATCCCTGTACTTATTTTATTTCTTATTGCACACCTGCTGCTTATTCTAATTCTTTTATCAAAAAACAATGAGAAAATGAATACTATAAAATTCAATTTTATTTATTTGTTATTTATAATCTACTTTATATTTATTTTTATAACATTTGCTACTAAAATGGTTGCTGGGCTTAGGCATTTAGGAGCTATACATCCTTTAATATTTATCCTTGTATCTTCTATAATATCAATTAAATTTCCATTCTCAAAGTATATTAAAACTTTTATGTTAGTGCTGGTAAGCTGGCATATAATCATTTATTTATTTGCTTACCCTTTTTTTATCCCGTATTTTAATGAAATGGTTGGGAAGAATAACGGTTACCTTTATTTTAGGGATACGGAAATAGATTATCACGAGCTATACTATCATGCGATTGAATACAAAAAAGAACATCCTGAGGTCATCTTATTCCCTCAGTGCTTCATAGAAAAAGGAAGGGTGTCCATGTCTCCTAATGATCTTAATTTTCAAAGGGCTAATTGCTATGGTTGGTTAAAAAATTTTGAGCCAGTTAATTTTATTGGAAACAGCTGGCCTGTTTATGATATAGATGGCAAATGGGTGCAGGAAAATGACGGTCAGATTCGTTTTGTACCCTCAGAAAAAATGAAGCCGAGAAAAGCTAAAATAAATTCTTTTCTAAATTGGTTTATATAATATTGCTATTTAACAGACATTCCATAAAGAATTGAGCCAGAAATTACAACACCCTCATGTCAAAATAAATTTTTAATTACGGCCCATATATACTTAAATCCGTCTCTCGTTAGCGATATGTTTGATTTGCCGAATTTTCTTTTTAGCTCCCTGCTTGGAACCTCGACTATTTTAAATCCTTTCTTACAGCATTTCATGCACATTTCAGTTTCAATTTCAGTATGGTTTGAAGTTAACTTGAGTTTTTTTATGACATCTGCTTTTATAGCTCTAAACCCATTTTGAGTGTCCATGACAGATGTTTTAAAACGCCAATTCATGATTTGAGCAATACACATACTAAACAGCATCCTCAAAAATTTATTAAAATCGCCATGGAGTTCCTCGCTCCCTCCAAGATATCTTGACCCTATTACCATATCTGCTTTACCACTCCTAATTGGATCAAGAATTGTCGGAATATCTTCAGGAATATGTGATCCATCTGCATCAATAAAAACAATAATCCCTTCTTTTACTTCATTAATAGCGCATCTCATCCCATCTCCCTTCCCATTTCCATGATCAGTTATTACTCTTGCTCCGAGAGATTGCGCTATCTCTCCAGTTTTATCTCTGGATTTCTTAGCTAAAGCTATAATGATAGCATCGCAAAAAGGCTTAACTCTATTCACAATTTCTTTAATAGTCCTTTCTTCATTAAATGACGGGATTACAACAGTAATTTTCTGTTTCTTTTGTTTTATTTTGAACACCCTCTTAATTTAATAGTTATCATCATCCATTTATAATATTTTTTATTAGGTAGTAGCTGAAATACGTAATTGCTCATAAATAACTGCTACTAAGTATAAAACGGCATACAAATTAAATCAGAACTTATATCATTTTCTAAGATTGCTCTAAACGCCACCCATATCCATAATTTTTTAAATAGAACTTCTATACTTTGGGTATACCTCCTCAAAAAATTTATAATATTCCCGTATACAATGAAACCCAATGTAACAATGTTTTTTCCTGCCTATAATGAGGAAGGAAACATAAAAAAGTTAGTAAAAGATGCAGAGAAAGTCCTAAAAGAAGCTGCAAATAAGCATGAAATAATCATAGTTTTGTATGAAGGATCAACTGACAACACCAAAACAATAGTAAAAGAGTTAATAAAGAAAAACAAAAACATAAGGCTTGTTATGCAGCCAAGAAAATTCAAAGGTGTTGGTTATGCAATTAAGATGGGATTTGAAGCTGCAAAATACGACCTTATTTTTTATGCTGATTCTGACAACCAGTTTGACCTGAATGAGTTTAAGCTGTTGCTGCCTTATGCAAAAGATTATGATGTAATAGCAGGCTACAGGATAAGCAGAAAAGACCCTCTAACAAGGATATGGGTATCAAAGATATACAATATGATAATAAAAGCCGTATTTAATCTTAAAGGCAGGGATTTTGACTGCGCATTCAGGCTTGTGAAGAAAAAGATTTTTAAAACAATTAAATTACAATGCAAAACAGGGCTGGCTACCAGCGAACTATTAATAAAAGCCAGAAGAGATAGTTACAAAGTAAAGCATATAGGTGTCCATCATTTCCAAAGGTATAGTGGTGTTTCAGTTTTCGAGCAAAAAGGGTTTAGCATTCCGAAAGTAAGTGTGATATCGGAAATCGTAAAAGAGATCCTATCATTAAAAAAACAAGTTAAAAAATAATTTGGCAAAATGGTAATGAAAGACGCATATGAATCAATGTTTGGAAGAGAAGAAATTGCTGATGCAGACCACTTTATGCCGACTATACTTCCATTAACATTAAACAAGCCCTTGATAAAGTCTGTTATGGAACAGGCCAAAAAAGATCGCAAATGGGTCTTGGCTTTTGTGATTGGCACAAAACCCTGTTTCTATAAATTCTACGGAAGCATAGTTGCTGCAGCAAAAGCAAAAATCCCTTTTTTCATCATTAATTCAAACCAGCATTATGATGATATCCTTACTCACGGAATCAAAGAATTTAATTTCCAGGATAAGATAGCATCCAACCTCTCTATAAGGGGGGACTTAGCGCAAAAATCAGCAGAGCTGATGCTTAAGGTTTCATGGCTTGCAAAACATTTGAGGAAAAACTGGCCTAATGTAACTGTGATTCCTGTTGTATTGGGAGATACAATAATGACAAGCATCGTGCCTGCTGCATGGATGTTCTCTAGAAATGAAAAGGCCATACAGAACGAGGCTGGATTAAGAAGCATGACTCCTGAAGTAATGAAAAGGTATGATAAGGTAGATATTGAAACGTTCATTGACCAGCAGTTTTATGGCAAATGGATCCTGATGAGGAATGAGCCCTTCCCAGAGCAATGGGACACGTACACATCTGCTGCAGGTTCTCAATATTTATTTGCTCCTGTCCAGCTCAACAAAGAGCATCTTCTAAGAGAAGGCTATCCCGAAGAAAGCATATGGGTTATTGGTGGTGTAGTTGTTGATGCATTAGAGCTTAAAAGAAAAATGAAGCCTGAAAAAAGCATTTTCAGTATCTACCCCCAGCTTGAAAAAAACAACTGGATAAGGGTAGATATACACCGTAGAGAAAATCTCACTCCAAGAAGATTCAGATCAATAATTGGGGCTATAAAGGACTTGGTAAAAAAAGGATACAATATAAATTTCATTGAAATGAGCGCAACAAGAATGGCCCTTGATTTTTACGGTTTGAGAAAAGATCTTGACAAGTTAAAGAAACATAGGAATTTCCTCTACACATCTGTCTGGCCTGAGTATGGCCATGTAATGGAATTCTTTGAATCAGGCAGTTGCATTGCAGCTTTGACGGACTCAGGAGGTGTCCAGGAAGAGCTGAATATCCTTGGAAAAGCATGCATGACATGTAGATTAACAACAGACAGGCCTGAAACTGTATTTGATGCAAAAAGCAACATAATTGTTCCTCCTGCAAGCAAAGACCTCATAGTTAAAATGGTAAAACATATTACAATCAATGATAATTTAAGAAAAACGATGGAATCCTCAAAATCACTGTATGGTAAAAATGCTGGTGAAAAACTTATTTCAAGAGTCTCGCACTTAATGAAGAATGATGACAAGCCTTTCAAGTGGGCTCATGACACTTTAAAATTATGGAGAGACGATGAAAAGGGAATTAATTATCTCTGAATTAAAAGGCTTAGTGAAAAGGCATTTTTATGTCATAGTGTTATTTCTTATAACATTGATTTTCTTTTCTGGCATATTAAGCTCTTCAAAAATACTTAACAATATACACTACATAAATGATATGACTTTTCAGTCAGAGAACATAAGAAGATATCTGCACGAATCTGGGTCATTTCCCCTCTGGACACCATACTTCTACAGCGGACAGCCCTTCATGGCAATTCCGGAGCATTACATATTCGACCTGAATTTTTTGTATATATGGTTGTCTGGAAACGTTTTTCTTTCGATGAACCTGGCTGTAATAAGCTATTTCTTTCTCTCGGGGCTTGGAATGTACCTTCTTGCTTATGAGCTGACAAAAAAGCAAAATTCTGCATTTATTGCATCTTTAGTCTTTATGTTCAATGGATTAATGCAGAAATTTATACTTCACGGTCACCTCAATATCCTAGAAAGTTACGCATTGGTCCCGTTTGTTTTCTTATTTGCATACAGGGCATTGCATAGAAAGTCATGGCTGAGCAATTCCATAATCGCTGCCTTGTTCTTCTCGATGATGATTTACGCAGGTGGCATAATATTCTTTCTGTATACAGGATTGCTAATAGGAATATACATGGCTTGGAATCTGGTAAGCGGCAATTTCAAAAAGGTTATTGTAAAAACCATACTGGTTTCTATAACCCTTGGGATTTTATTATTTGGCCTTTCTGCACTAAAGCTATTGCCTGTTCTTGAATTTACAAAGATGTCCAGCAGGGGCTCCGGAGTAAATTATCAGGAATTTTTGGGTGAGCCGATAAGCCTGGGCAATTTATGGATTCCCCTGGTGGATTTATCATCCAGCAGCGGGTTTTCAGGAGCAATAGGAATAACATCCTTGGTGCTACTGATATTTGGCCTGTTGTCTTTCAGAAAAAAGATTGTTATGTTTTCCACTTTGTTGATAATATTTTCCATACTGCTTGCTGCAGGAACATTTGCTGCAGAATTTTTCTACAAGCTCCCGGGATTTGGGCAGATGAGGCACATAGAGCGTGCTTTAGTAATTTTTGTTTTTGCTGCATCATTAATTGCTGCATACGGTTTTAATAATCTAGTTGATGTTATAAGAAAATATAGAAAAAACATCTGGGAATGGCTTATATTTTTAGTTGTACTTGCAGTATTGGTCATCGAGCTTATAGCTATGCAGGGATTCTCTAAATCTGTTGAAGTCATAAAGCCAAATAATATCCCTATTGTGGATGAAGTAAGCAAAGATCCTGGCGATTTTAGGATTGCAACCTATTCCCTTTCAACCCCAATAGGCGCATCAGGGTATAATTATTACACGCAGTTAGGGATACCTGAAATCAAAGGTGGAGGTGGAATATGGATAAATGATTATGTGCAGTACCTTGCCATTGCCCAGCAGGTAGCACCTTCAAAAATGTTTGGAATCCTAAACGGGAAATACATAATTTCTGACCGAGAGATTAACGATTCAGGGCTTTCATTGAAAGGAAAATTTCAGGATTGCAAGGAATGCTTTATATGGGAAGCCTATGGGCCATATCTCTATGAAAATAAGAAAGTTATTCCAAGGGCTTTTATCGTTAATAACGCTGTTTTACTTTTAGGAAATAACAATGATAAAAGGGATATCTCTTATAGTGTCATAATAGAAAACCTTGAGCCTTTATCGACTGTATTGATTGATGACAAAAATTCTATAGCAGATTATAATATCAATGAGTTAATGGAGTTTAACAGTATGATATTGCTGCAAGGCTCTGTTACACAAAATGATATCCCAATATTGCAAAAATATGTTGAAAATGGCGGAAAAATACTCCCCGACTTAATTAAAGGGGAAAATTCAGTAACGCAGCAGGAAATTGCAGATGCTCTCATCTCCAATAGAATAAATAAAGAGCTAAAGTTAAATGAAATTTCTGTCAATGAATTTTCTATTGATATTAACGGAGAAAAGGGATGGCTTGTCCTAAGCGAAAGGTTTGCACATTTCCCAGGATGGAAAGCCGCGATAAATGGAAATGAATTAAAGCTCTATAAAGCTGATAATGTCATAAGCGCTGTATTTTTGCAGGGAAAAAAGGGAGAATTAATATTCAAATATTATCCAGACTCTTTCAGAAACGGAAAAATGATAACATTAATAACAATTTTAATACTGCTTGTTTATTGCATTTATTTAACTTATTCAAAATTTGTAAAAAAATAAAAAATGCCAAAAATAGACATGGAAAAAATAATGCTTTTAATTTTCTTTGCAGTAATTCTTTTCCTAGGCCCGGGAGTTTTGTTTGACTATAAAATAAAGCATGATTTCCCTTTTGCCTACAGCGCATCTGATGCTTTCCAGCACCAGGTAAGGGCAGATGCAATCAAAGACATGGGAAATTTCAGGTATGAAGCATTTTATATATCAAGTGGCCTTGAAGGGACAGTTGGCAGATACCCTCCTGCGTTGTATCATCTGGCTGTAATATTGTCATATGGCGCAGGGATAGAGACCTATGATTCCGTATATTTTATTGTAACATTTTTTGCCATTATCGCAAGCCTTGTGATGTATTTTATAATAAGGAATTTCAACAAAACAGTGGCTTTGATCTCGCTTCCATTATTAATGCTTATTTTTTCCTTTCCCGTATCAATAGGATTCCTATGGGGGCACTGGCCTTCTATTTTATCGCAATCATTCCTCTTGCTTTTTTTCTGGAGCATTATGAAAATAGACATGAAACATGGGTACATACTTGCAGCATTGTCACTTTCTGCAACTGCCTTAACCCATACATCTGAAACAATCTTTGCATTTATATTTTTGGCACTATTCTTTGCAATAAAATTAATTGTAAAAAATCTCAACAAGAATGACATCAAAAATATTGTATTGGCTTTAGCAATCTTCCTAGTAGTATCCTTTTACTATCTAATAATCTTCCAGAATACCTGGGCACAAGGACAGCCTTATTCTTTTGCTGTCCAGCCTGTATGGGAAGGAAACCCTGGATTCTACATAGCAGGATTTGGCCTGCTGTTAATACCAATAATTCTTGGATTTGTTTTTTCCATCCCTAAACTGAAAACCCTTGATGTCTCTATAATTTTAGGCCTTGCAATGCTTATTAGCGGATTTCTTAATTATATTGGGTTTCAATTAAGATCATTCCAGATAAGATTTTTCTGGCCAATCTATCTCTCTGTATTTATGGGGTTTGGACTTTATGTTCTCCTTAAGTTTATAGTAAAAAAATGTAATTTTGCCTATACCTCAGCGATATTCATCCTTCTTCTCATTTTGCTTGCCGGAGCAGTAAAGCTCCCTATGCTAAAGCAAACAGATATGCAAGTAATACCTTCAATCCCTTACCTCAACATGGCAACCAGCCAGGGAATAATGGACCAATACCATTGGAAGGCTTTAAAATGGCTGAGTGAAAATACCGAGCAGGAATCAAAAATTTATTTTTTCTATGGAGACATATACGGTCAGGATGCCCTGCTAAGAAACTCAAAAAGATTTCATTACCAGGTTGACCCTGATGATTTTGTAAAATCTATCCAAGACAGGAAGATTAAAAAGTCCTATATAAGTGAGCTGCCTGGTGACACTGGTGGGGGGATAACAATAAGGAAAGACTTATTTAATTTTGAATCTGCCACAGAATCACTGCCTACGGAATATTTTCTTGGACCAAAGGGCATCTGTACATTCAACTACCTTGTCTTTGACAAAGTCTCAAGGCAACAGGTGCTTGCGCAATACAATGTTTTGATAGCCAGTGAGATGGTGAAAAAAAATGCCAGTGTAGTTTTTGAAAATGATGTTGTAATCATATTAAAAAATAATATGTTGGGAGCTGATTGCATTGAAGAAAGAAGTTTTTGAGCTAGTAAAGAAAGAGCTGCAGTATATTGGAATATTGTTCCTGATAATTTTAATGATATTCAAGATTGCATTTTTTAAAGAGGATATATTTGTTTTATTCAGGAATGTATTATCATTATTCTGGCTCTTTGCGCTTCCAGGCTACTTCATAATGCTTTACTGGGAAAAAGAGTTGGGATTTACAGAAAGGTTTGTAATCGGGATTGCAATATCTGCAGCTATAATTGGAATCTTCAGCTATTACCTTGGGTTAATTGGGTTAAACATAAAATATCATGCAATTATACTTCCATTGATTTTGATATTAATAGGGGTTATAATTAATTTTAGGAAATAAATAAGAGTTTATTTTATTGAAAAAAGGTAATATGCAGGTTACCAAAATCCTTTCTTTATCTTTATTGATTCAGGATCTTTATCATTTTCTGTTACCCTCTTAGAAACCACAACTACAGCCTTATAAAAAGGTATATGTATGGAAAACAAATTGCGAAATCCGTTTCTTCTAAACATCCACCTTACACTTATCTTTGTTGCAGGTCTTTGATGGTCAGGAACATTATAAAAATCCTTTGAAAGGTAGGCGCTTATAGTTATTACGATCTTATTGGACAAAGATGCAAGTTTCTTTGCAAACTTTTCCTGGTCTTTCATATGCTCCATTATCATGCTGTTAAACACAACATCATATTTGCCTTTAACATCCCACAAATCATCTATTATTACATTTCTTGCTTTATACCTCTCATCAGCATCTACCCCAAAGGATTTGAATCCCAGCTCGCTTGCAACATTCATAAACTGTCCAGGGCCGCAGGCAACATCTAATACAGTCTTGCAATCCTTGCAATATTTTTTCAAAAGCCATTTATAGAATCCACTTCTTATGAAATATTTTACCTTGCTCTTAAATCCAACTCTTGACTTCCAAGGGTTGCTGTATAATCTTGCCATGTTTAGTCGAGAATAATATTTTTATATAAACCTTTCTAAAGTAGGATGTAGAAAAATAACTAATGTCAATAAATATTTATATTAGCCTCTCTACATGTTTAAAGGGTGGTAGATATTGGCTTTTCTTAAGAAAGACATGAATCTTAAGCTGGTTTTTTTAATACTGGCTCTTGTAGTAGTAATTACAATATTTAGTGCTTTTTACCAGACTAAATTAGAATTTATAAAAGCTTTTCTGACGATAAAGCATATTTTTTATAAAAAGAACTTTACGTATCATTAACAGTTGCTTCCTTTTGACCTTGACCGTAATTTTCTTCTATAACTACAATTAATGATTCATTAGTGTCTAATACTGTAGTGTTCTCTATTACAGGATTGGAAACATTCCAAAAAGCGAAAGGTTTATATATAATATACATTTATACTATGGTATAAGTATATAAAGTTGATAAAAATGTTGAACGAACCATTGCATTATCCAAGATTGGATACAATATTGAATGTGGAAAAAGTAATCAAAGGATCAAAAGACCCTTTATCCAAAAACGAGGTAGACAGAAGACTTAAAAAGCAGATTATGAGGCCCACTCTAAATATAATTCTTGAATACTTGGAAAATGGCGGCAAAATAGCTATATTAAAAGAGGGTATCATATGGATTTACCATGAAGACATTAGCAATAAGCTGAGGGAGAAACTCAAGAAGGGAGTGGTTGTTCTGTGAACAAAGAAGTGGTTGTGCAGTTTGATAAGGAAGCCTATCATGAATATCGGGAATTGCAGGACTTTGTAGCTCAGGGAAAGAAAGCTAAGAAAAAGCCAACATATGAGCAATTGCTGTCTTCAATCAATACTGCTATAAGCAATATTAAGGCAAATCCTTACTATGGAGACTTAATACCGCGAAAATATATCTCTAAAGCAACAGTACACAAGTATGGCACTGACAAGATTTTTCGTGTTGAGCTTGTAGGATTCTGGAGGCTGCTGTATACTCTAATAGGGGAGGAAGCAAAGATAATCGCGTTTATCCTTGAGTATATGGACCATGATAAATACAATAAAGTGTTTGGATACAAGGGGAAATAGATTCATTTTCTTCCTAAGTCATTCCTGATGGGTGCATAAAATCACCTCAAAATTTTAGAAATTATAAAAGCTTTTCTGACGATAAAGCATATTTTTTATAAAAAGAACTTTACGTACCATTAATTGATCTGTGTTATTTAATCTCCAAGATATATTCAATGGGTTTATTTCTTACAGTATTTCTTAACCAAATAACCCGCAACAATCAGCACAATAAAAGTAATGAAAATAGCAATCCTGAATGATATCAGCATTCCTAACCAATAGGTTATTGCTGGAAATACCCCCGCACCAATAAAAAAGGAGAATATTATTTTCTCATCTTGCCCAAGATCAAAATTATCCAATATCAAATAGAACGGAACAATAAACAGCAAGATTATTCCTAATGCAGACATCATCCCAGAAAAACCTAGTATAAAATAGAAAAAAACCAGTATCACAGCCATAATAATTCCAATAAATCCGAGATTCTCAATCTTAGGAAGGCTCATATTTGTACACCCTTATGTTATTTTTATTATAAAGTAGGGTATGGTTTCCGAAGTTTTCTTTTTCGAATGCCAACCATTTCTCAACAAAGCTCCTGTCGCTCAATAATGCAATATCCGAATAGTCAAATACAACATAATCATTAAGAATGTGGTATTTTATGGTTTCATTCCTATTTTCCTTGTAAGTGCCCCATGTCAAAAACCCTTCAAAATAATGGCTTGTCCTGTGTGAATAAGAAGCCATCCACCAGACTTTCTGCATTATTTCAGGTGGAGGTCCAATAACTGATACATTATCATTCTCACCTATATTGTCTTTTAGCCATTCGCTAACCTCAACCTCTGCTGGATTAATTCTTATAAATGGTGAATCATAAGCTTTGTAAAGTGTTGAATATGCTGCAGGAAAATTATAGGCTAGGGTTAATGCGATAACCAATATTGCTGCTCCATACCTCAAAAAAGATTTGTATATATTCGGCAATTTAATTAATGAAAATAGTGAAAGTGCTCCAATAACAGTTATTGGCACAAATATATGCGCAGTTGCAGAAAGAGACCTGTGCAAAAAAGTAAATTTTCCAATTAAATCCCTATGCAGCACCAAATACAAGCTTATTAACCAAGCTAAAAGAAATATATCTCTGTTTTCTCTTCTTACTGCTAAAATTAAAATTCCTATCAAAAGGAAGGGTAATGTCCACAAACCATGCATATCTTTAAAAGAAAAATAGGACTCTGGAACAGAGCCTACAAAATCCTCTGGATTCGGAGCCCATTGAAGCAGCCTGGAAATTATTGTGTGCTTCGGTTCTTCCGGACTGCTCCTGCCAAAAGATGAAATAACATTTCCTGTTTGATAAGGAAATATTGCGAACAAAACCAAAAAAAACAGTAAAGCCAGTCCTATATGCTTCCCATTAAATGGTATTTTTCTCTGTTTTATAGCTAATGCCACTCCAAGCACAAAAACACCAGCAAAAGAATGGAAGAACACTAAGGGATGTATCAACATATCAACTGCAAGAAGCAAGGACATGATATACAAGTAAATTGGCTTGCTGTTTTCTTTAGAGTAAGAAGTGAAATACATATAAAAGCAGTATAAGATTAAAGGAATAAACGCGTATGCAAACCTCTCAGGCCACTGCCCCCATAAATAAGGCAGTATATCCCTCATTGAGAAAGTTAGCATAAAAGATGATAATATCGCAGGCAAAAAACTAAATAGCTTCTTTATGACAAAAAAAACTGAAATTAATATTGAACTTGCAAATATTGCATTCGTAAGGTATATAGGCACCATCCTATCATTGGAAAATGCAGATATTATTGCAAAATCAGTATGGAATGGTGGATGATACCATAATGTATGGGGCTTAAACCTGTTGTCATCGCCATACGAATAATCCAGAAAAGCAGGCAAATAAACAAATGTCCTGTCCCTTTGGGCAATGAAATCTCCAAGCTCCCAGTGTGATATTGCATCCCATTCCCCATATGGAACTTTATTGTCCTGGAAAGGCAAAGTCCACATGTAAATAGCAAAAAGGTAAACAGCCAGAAATATGGATACTTCAATGTATTTTTTATTAATCCTCATATGCCTTCGTAAAAATAATTATCTTTATAAATCTTTATCCCTTGCCTGCTCTGAATGATGGATATACTGGTAATAAAGCTTGGTGCAATAGGAGATGTTATCAGAACCAGTTCTATACTTCCAGGGCTGAAAGGCAGGTACAAAGGCTGCACAATAGGTTGGGTAACAAAAAAAGAGTCTTTTGACATTCTGAAAAATAACAATCTTATTGATAATGTGTATTCAATAGAAGAGGATATTGATGAAATTAAAAACAGGGAATATGATTTAATAATAAGTTTGGATGATGATTCTGATGCCTGCAAATTAGCTGCTGAAATCAAGCATAAAGAGCTTGTTGGCGCTTATTTAAAAAATGAAAAAAGAGTTTACACTGAAAATTCCTCACTGTGGTTTGACATGGGATTAATCTCAAAATACGGCAAGAAAATGGCTGACGAGCTTAAAGCAAAAAATAAAAAGACATATCAGGAAATAATTTACAAGATTCTTGGTCTAGAATATAAAAAACAGGAGCCAATATTAAATTTAAATAAAAATGAATTGAATTTTGGACAAAATTTTGCTAAAAAGAATAATATAAAAGATAATGAATTAGTTATTGGAATTAATACCGGCGCAGGAGGAAGATGGCAGGACAAAAAGCTATCAATAGAGAAAACTATTGAATTAATAGATAAATTAAATAATAAGTTAAAAACAAAATTAATCTTATTTGGAGGTCCTGAGGAAGAAGAAAGAAATAAAAAAATAATACAAGGAATAAAAACCTCAATTATTGATGCAGACTGCAATAATTCATTAATGGAATTTGCCTCTTTGGTAAACCTATGCAACATCTTAGTTACAAGCGACAGCCTAGCATTGCACATCGGAATTACATTAAAAAAGAAAATTGTTTCGTTTTTTTATCCAACATCGAGCAATGAGATTGAATTATACGGTAGGGGAATAAAGCTCATTGGAAAAGGGAAAGACTATTGCTCCTATAAATCTAAATGTGATATTCCCCTAAAATGGGATATTAATGAAATGGTTGAGGCTGTTAAAAAATTGGTTTGAAATTTTTATAAGAATTTTTTGTCTATTTAGCTTTTTTACGTTTGCCTTTTTGTACTTTATTTTTTAACCTCATACGGAACAACAGTATCGCTATTATTATAACCCCTATGATAGACAAATCTAACCCGACGCTTCTGCCCTTAGTTGCAAATAATTTCCCAATAACTGCACCGGTTATTGCTCCTAAGCCTCTTGGTTCTTCAGGTTCTGTTCCTGCTTTAGCTTTGGGTGATATTTCTTCTAATTTGGTCTCATTTTTTGGTTCTGGTTCAGGTAGAAAAGTTTCTTTAAGAATTTCGCAAGATTTTCTGGTTTCAGGAACTTTAGATCCCTCGGGACATGGTATACTTTGAGTATGTTGGGCAACTTTAACAAAATTACAGTCTCTTATCTGAACACCTTTTATACAATCAGACCAGTCTGTGCAGTTCCAGTCCATGTTGCAGACATAAAATGCTCCTGCACCTCCACCACCTCCTCCTCCACCGCCACCTCCGCCGCCATCATTTGACGAGCCCCCATCTAAGGATGGTTTCGAATAGTCAAATTGCTTTACTCCGGAATGCTTCAACCCGGTTATGGCATATAAGCTACTTGAAGAGTTATAAGCACAAGTATAGCTATTTTGTAAACTTCCATCACATTCAACTTTGAACTCATTTATATCATTACAGGAAGAGGTTATATTGTCAATCCATGTTATCTCTTCATCTTTAATGCAAATTCCATTAATTCCTGCATCAACTTTTTCCATGTATGCAGTTTTTGTAAAATCATTCCCTAGCAAATTTATTCCAAAGATTATCACTCCACCTAATGTCGAATTTGAGGCATTTAAGATAGACAGGTTAGTTAAATCCAGCTTTGAAGCATTACCAAAATTATAGTCAAACTCCAGTAATTTTTTCCCGCCAAAATAAAACTTGACTTTTTTTGTCCCATTAAAATGCTTAGATGTATTTTTGTCTTCGTCTATTTCCATGCTTAAGTTATTAAAATTGCTGTTGATATTGCTCAAATTTCCCCATAGTGTGTCCAAATTATCATCAATCCCATCATTGTCTAAGTCATTATCTTCATCATCAAGTATGCCATCATTATCAGTGTCTTTCAAAGCGGTTGTAAAATTCCAAACATAATCCTGCTCTAAAGTATTGCCAGCTAAACCCTTAATATTCTTATTTATGCTAACTATATAAGTCGTGTTATATTCAAGCAGAATGGGGTCAAATATTAACTGGTTTATTGTGCTATTATAATACAGTATTCCCTTAACATTCTCTCCTGATAACTCTTTTACAGTTATGTCCTTATTAGAATATTTGCTTATGCTATGGCTGAAATTAACTCTGATATTTTCTCTGACACTCACATTCACACTGGCATTTTCAGGAAAATTGGATTCTACATTAAGTTTAGCTGCAACAGTGAACTTTAAGTAATAGCTAAATGTCTTTCCAACCGAATCTTTGCAGTTTATATCAATGGAATGTTCCCCATCTCTCAAATTGTTTAACATTTTTTCATAGCTGTTTTTGGTTTTTTGTGCGGTCATATAGACTAATGCTTCTCTTTGATTTCTAGGATAATCAATCTTTAGTGTTGCTGGCTCATTTAATGGAATGCTATGAGTTATGAATGCACCATAGCTTGTGTAAGCATAAGTTGAGTTAGTCTCTGCATCCGGAGTCTTGAAATGCAAGTTTCCTGTTCGCTGAAGATTAACCATTCCAGAACTTGTAGTTATATAACCTGTCAAATCTGTAGCCTGCAAAGTTTCAATATTGTCTTCTGCATTTTCATCCCTGTCATCATCCGGAGTTTTAATGCTGAAATCTATCCTGTCAGCAGTCCCATTCGTGATATTTATTTCTGCTCCATAGTATGATGTAATAGGTATATACTCACCTGATGTTTCTAAAGTGCCATCCCCGTCCAAATCAACCTGTATATCAAAATCATTTGCAGAAATATCAGCTCCAGGCGCCCTGTACACTCTAAAATCTGCACCGCCTAATTTCAGGGTTGCTAACGGGCTAAAGTCACTATAAGTTTGGATTATCGTCTCACCGCTTCCAAGATCCTTAAATTTCAGTAATGGTATATCGGCTGTTATTTTGTCAGCACCCTTATATTGCAATGCATATGTTTTTCTTTCTCCTCTCTTTTTACTGCTGTCTGTAACAATCAGGTAATCGTCTTTTTTTATTGTCTTGTTTTCCGTATTAATCAATGCCTTACCTTTCTCTCCAAATTTCAGTTTAGAATCATCTGCTTCAGCTAATGGAAGATTTGCATTTTCTCCATTTCCGTCTTTAAATTTTAAAATATACTTACTAGGACCGCTTGTTGCAATTTCAATAGTTTCTATTGCATCTTGTTTTAGGCCTTCATACTCAATATCCCAATTATTGGTAAATAAAACTGCTGGCTCGTCTAAGTCTGGATTTTCGCTTAATTTACCTCCTGCTGGCACGTAAAGGTCATCGTCTGCTGTCATATTGATATGTATTCTATCCAGTTTAAAAGTGATGTTATTATCTCTTCCCTCTATAATTGCCCACGCACTACCTATTGTTTCATCATCCACTCTTAGATTATTAGTTGGAGCTACATCCTTGATATTTGAATCACTTAATTCTGTTTTTTCTTTTCCTAAATAGAATGTAGCACTGTGAACACCTCCTGCATAATCTTGGTACAGGACATTAGAGAGGACAAGGAATGTCCTATCAGCTAACCCGTAGGAGTCTCCAACCTTCATGTCTGGTGTTGAAGAGCCATTTATTGTAAATTTAGCACTATCATGGTCCACAAACCCTAATTTAACTGTGTATTTTTTATTATCTATACTATAGGTTTTTGTAGTGCCATCTAATAAAGTATCTTTAACGGTATTTATCATTAAAATTAATTTTATGCTGTTGCCAGCTGTTGACAATCTTTTTGCACTAACAATAGTATACTGCTTTTCAAACATATCTAAATTTACATCCTCAAAATCGCCAAGATACAGTCCATCATTTGCTAAAGATCCCGAGCTATCCTCAACATCTGATTCAAGAGAAGTTATAAACTCTAACAAATATCTCCCAATTTCTTGCCCTGATTTAAAATACAAGAAATCTGCTGTAACATCCTCATCATTTTCTGCATATATAACATAACCTGATGCTACACCGCTACCAGGTCCTAACAAATAGAAATACTGATTGTAAGGCGCATCTCCTTCGGAGTTTGAAGCTGTTCCGGATGCCAAAGCGTTTAATTCTGAACGGTCTATAAATGTAGTAATATTCCTTAAAGTTTCTACGTTACTTCCTGAATTAAGATTTTCGCTCATCTCTAGCATTTTGGTGCTTGTTCCAACTTTCCATGCGTCAACGGAACCTATAACTTCTCTATCTAAAAAATTAGATGCAGTGGAGTCAAGGCTGTATTTGCATACTGCATAGCTATCTGTTGATAAGTTAAGCCTAACAGAGCTTGTATTAAAGATGGAATTGTTTAAGGGGGAATGTACGGTTATTGTTAGATTAGAAGTATTGCTTATGTTTCCTACACTGCCTCCACCTCCACCGCCAGAGCCCGGCTGGGGAAAGGCAACATAGAACATTACAAATGTTGAATTTGAATTTTTAAAAGTATCTTGGCAATTTACAGATATGTTATAAGTAAAATCAGCTTTGAGATTTGTTATATTTTGAGAATGAACGGTTCCATTTGTTGTAGACATATTTTTAAAAACAGAGACTTCACAAAGCCCAATTCCATTTTCATAACATTCACTTTTTTGATAACTGCAAACAGCATTCTCATTCGTTGTAACATTCAGCCAAGTTGAATTTGTTGTTATTGTTGAGCCATTGATTGGAGTAGTAATGCTTATATTTGGCGGTGTTATATCTGTAACATTTCCATTTGATATAATCAGCCAGCCAATAGCCGTAGTATTTTTTGGATTTAGATGGTTATTATCAGCAACAGTGACATTAAATTTATATGTTCCATTTGTCAAGGGTGTAAAATTTATTATACCACTATGTGTATCAATATCAAATAAGGGTGTATAATCTAAAAATGTCAAACTGTCTCCCTCAGTGTCATAAGCAACTATTTGTTTAGTAAAAATTTGACCTACTGTAGCTGTTAAATTGCCAATTGGTTCTATTACCGGAGCGTTATTTACCATTTCTATATTTAGGTTGTATATCTGACTTGCAGTTAAGGCCCCGTCATATACTGTTATTTGTATGGTATAATTTCCTCCTATCTTCGGAGTAAAATTAATCAAGCCTGTTGGCCAGTCAATATTGAATAGTGTGGTATTATCCCAAAAATGCAGATTATCATTATCTGGATCTGTTGCAACTACCTGATATGTATACAATTCTATCTCTTTTCCAGTTGTTACTGGTGTTGAAATTATTTCTGGAGGATTATTGTAGTCTACTAAAAATTTTAGGTTATAATCATCTTGATTAGTGCCAAATTCAGAATTATCACATTTAATGAAGAAACTGTAATTTGTTACATCAATTGCGTCAAAACTAAAGCTATGTGAAGTAGAGTCAGTATTTGTGAAAAGGGTCATATCATTAAACTCCAGACCATGTGTATCTGAATATCTACATGTTGCTGGAATATCCGTGGTTATGCTTACAGTAGGAGTTTTTGAGTTTGAAGTGGAGCCATTTGAAGGGCTAGGAGATTTAATAATTGCCGCAGGACATGAGCCACCTGTGTAAAAATTATGGGGGACTGGGCTACGTGCCCTTTGAAAACTTTCTGTTTGGTATTGGCTATAAGAATATCCATTAAGAGTTGTGGTTCCATCGAACAGACCAGTTGGCTCCCAACTTGGGTTTTCGGAATTTGTATGTACACCTGTAGCTTTATCAGTACTAAAGTTAAATCTTGCACAAGACATCCCCCCACGGCAATTGTGATGGTTACCATCGTTACCTCCATCAAATTGACTAATACACTCTAATTTGATATATGAATCAGCAATATCAATAGCACCACAAGGCCAAGAGTCAGAACCAGTATGACTAATTATAAAATTATAAGTCACGTCGTTAAGATAAAAACAAATATGATGATAAGTTCCAAAATCGGCAACCCTGCCAAAAAGAGCTGAAGCAGATATAGCAGAAAATAACAAAAATAATACACTTATGATAACTAATGGCGGTTTTTTCATTTTTTCTAACTTCTTGCTGGTACGCAAAAAATAATGATACCACCACTTTTTAGTATATAAAAATGCATATATTTATTTAAACCTTCCTAAAAATCAGATAACAACTAAATTTATAAATGCTTCTTGTATGCTATTAAGCAATATGAAACCCTTTGTAATGATTCCAACATACAATGAAAAAGAAAACATTGCTGATTTAATAAATAAGATTCTAGGCTTAAAAATAAAAAACCTGCACATA
>Ga0209211_10001499_pt1 | contig 43859 bp, 35 predicted proteins | sample RifGroA2_FD_183992 | JGI IMG/M metagenome (GOLD analysis project Ga0209211, IMG submission 183992) | Groundwater microbial communities from Rifle, Colorado, USA - Groundwater A2 (SPAdes) (version 2) | ecosystem: Environmental > Aquatic > Deep subsurface > Groundwater | place: Rifle, Colorado...
GGCGACACCGGCCGCAAAATTCACACCGGCCGCAGCCGCAACGATCAAGTCCTGGTCGCAAGCCGGCTTCACCTGCGCGACGCGCTGGAGCAATTGCAGCGCCATTGCCGGGCGATCGCCGAAGTGGCGTTGACACGTGCGGCCGGGGACGCGCAATTGCCGATGCCCGGCTACACGCACCTGCAACGCGCGATGGTGAGTTCCGCGGGCATGTGGTGGTCGGGTTGGGCCGAGGCCTTCATCGACGACCGACAGCTCGCCAAAGACAGCGCGCGCTGGGTCGATGCCAACCCGCTTGGCTCCGCTTCCGGCTATGGCGTCAACCTGCCGCTCGATCGCGAATACACCACCCAGGCGCTCGGTTTTTCCCGGCTGCAGGTCGCGGCGACCTATGCGCAACTTTCGCGCGGCAAGTTCGAGCTGCAGGCCTTGTCGGCCTTGTCGCAGGCCTTGCTCGACCTGCGCCGCCTGGCCTGGGACCTGAGCCTGTTCGCGAGCGCCGAGTTCGGTTTCATCAGCCTGCCGGCGGAATACACCACCGGCTCTTCGTTGATGCCGAACAAGCGCAATCCCGACCTGATCGAATTGCTGCGCGCCAGCTACGCGGTCGTCGCCGGCGCCCGCAGCGAGATCGAGCAGTTGCTGTCGCTGCCATCGGGCTATCACCGCGACCTGCAATTGAGCAAGGCGCCGCTGCTGCGCGCCTTTTCACATGGACTCGACGCGCTGGCGCTGGTGCCCGATCTGCTGGCGCGCATGCAGTGGCGCCCCGACGCGATGCGGGCGGCGATCGAGCCGGGAATGTTCGCCACCGACAAGGCCATCGAGCTGGCCGCTCAAGGCGTGCCATTCCGTGAAGCTTATCGGCAGGCGGCGGAATCGCCGTTGCCAAGCTTCGGCGCCGATCCTGACGCCAGCCTGCGCGCCCGGGTTTCGCCCGGCTCGGGCGCGTTGCTGGGCTTGGATGTGCTGCGGGCCAGACTGGAGGCGCAGGGGTAGGCAAACTGCTCTATGGCGCGGCCAATATCCTGCTGCTATAAGAGTCGCAAGGGAACCAGTCATGCCAGTCCGAGTCATCTTGGAGCACTGAGCGTTGGCCACAACACCACCAGTTCAGGGGCCGCCTCAGGGCGAGGAACCGCATTATCGACTGCTGTGGGAAACCACCACCGATGCCGTCATCGTCATCGACGAACAAAGCATCATCCGCTACGCCAATCCCGCGCTGCTCGAAGTCTTTGGCCACCGGCCCGAGGCGCTGGTCGGTCAGTCGCTGGCCGTGCTGCAGCCCGAGCGCTTGCGCCAGGCGCACAAGGACGGCGTCCGCCGTTACCTGGATTCACGCGGCAGGCGGCTCGACTGGCGCGCCGTGGGAACGTCCGGGCTGCACTGCGACGGCCATGAGTTTCCGATCGAGGTCTCCTTCAGCGATATCGAAGTCGGCGGCAGCCGGATGTTCGCCGGTTTCCTGCGCGACATCAGCGCGCGCGTCCGGGCCGAGTCCCTGCAGGCCGCCCTGTACAAGATTTCGGAAGCAGCGCATTCGGCGCCCGACCTGCCGGGGCTTTGCCAGCGCATCCATGAAGTCATCGGCGAACTGATCCCGGCGCGAAACTTTTACGTTGCGCTGCACGATCCCAGCACCGACCTGATCCATTTCCCGTATTTCGTCGACGAGTTCGATCCCGCGCCGGCGCCGCGCAAACTGCGCGAGGGCCGCGGCCTGACCGATGCCGTGCTGCGCAGCGGCGAGCCCTTGCTGGTGTCGCCGGAATCGGTCAACGAAGTAGCCGCGCTGCACGAGGTGGAACTGATCGGCACCGCCGGCGTCGACTGGCTCGGCATCCCGTTGCAGACCAGCCGCGGCACCATCGGCGTGCTGACCGTGCAATCGTATTCCGGCTCGACCCGCTACAGCGAGAAAGACAAGCACCTGCTGCAGTTCGTCTCCGACCAGATCGCGGCGGCCGTGGAGCGTGCCCAGCACAATGAAGACCAGCGCCTGGCGAAAGTGGTGTTCGAGCAGAGCATCGAAGGCCTGATGGTCACCGATATCGAACAGCGCATCCTGATGGTGAACCAGAGTTTCGAGCTGCTGACCGGATTCAGCGCGGCGGAAGTGGTCGGGCAGCCGCCGAATTTCCTGGAGAGCGGAAGCGATGACCCGGCCGTGGATGCGGCACGGCGGGAAAGTCTGGCCAGCAGCGGCCGTTGGAAGGCGGAGCTGTGGGGAAAGCGCAAGACGGGTGAGATCTATCCGCTGTCGATGTCGGTCACCACGGTCAACGACGCCAGCGGCTCGCCGAGCCATTTCATCAGCATCCTCACGGACATCAGCGATCAAAAACGACAGGCGGCGCGCATCGAACAGCTGGCCTTCTACGACTCGCTGACCGGATTGCCAAACCGCGTGCTGTTTCTCGACCGTTTGGAGAAGATCCTTTCCGCCTCCAAGCGCCATGGCGGCAGTGGCGCGATCCTGTATCTGGACCTGGACCGCTTCAAGGAAATCAACGACAGCCAGGGCCATGCAGTTGGCGATCTGGCGTTGGCCGAGGTGGCACGACGCTTGCAGGGCGCCTCGCGCAAGGAAGAAACCCTGGCGCGTCTGGGCGGCGATGAGTTCGTCATCATTGCGGAAGACGCCGACCATCAATCGGCGGTGCGCATCGCCAGGCGCTTGCAGCGCTCGCTGGCCAAGCCACTGGACCTGATGGGCAATTCCTTCACGGTCGGCGCCAGCATCGGCATCGCTTTTTATCCGGCCGACGGCCTGACCTCGGAAGACTTGATCAAGCGCACCGACATCGCGATGTATCGCGCCAAGGCCAGCGGCGGCGGTTATCGCCTGTATCACACCGAGATGGGCGCCGAGCTGGAGAAGCGCTTGCGCGTAGCCCAGCGCCTCGGGCATGCGCTGGAGTCGGGCGAGCTGCAACTGCACTACCAGCCGCAGATCGATCTGGACACCGGCCGCATCATCGGCGCGGAAGCGCTGTTGCGCTGGCACGATTCGGTGCTCGGCTGGATCAGCCCGACCGAGCTGATTCCGATTGCCGAAGAGCGCGGCATGATGGGCGCGCTTGGCGACTGGGTGCTGCGCGAAGCCTGCCGGCAGGTCAACGCCTGGGCCGAACTCGGACTGCAGCTCGAGGGCAAGATGGCGATCAATATTTCGGCTTTGCAGCTGGAGGATCCGGATATCGTCGGACGCCTGCTGGAAATCGTGCACGAAGCGAATCTGAATCCCGACCGCTTCGAACTCGAACTCACCGAGAGCGCGATGATGGTCGATCCCGAGCGCGCGGTGGAAGTGATGGAGCTGCTCAGCGCCGCCGGCTTCGGCCTGTCGATCGACGATTTCGGCACCGGCTATTCATCGCTGTCCTACCTGAAGCGCTTCGCCGCCGACCAGATCAAGATCGACATCTCGTTCGTGCGCAACATGCTCACCGATGCGGACGACCACACCATCGTCACTACGATCATCGCCATGGCGCGCAGTCTCGGCCTGCAGACCACTGCCGAGGGTGTGGAACACGCCGCGCAGGCCGCGGCATTGCAGTCGCTGGGCTGCGATAACGTGCAGGGGTTTCATTTCGGCCACCCGGAATCGGCGCAGGCGTTTACGGAGCGGTGGTTGGGGCGGCCGACGATTGTTTGAGTGGGCCTGAAACGGCGTCCCAGCGCGCTGTTCGGGCCAAAATGCGCCCCGGCGGGTCATGGGGTAGAATGCGTGGCAATGGTCGGCCTCAGTCCGGCCCTTTTTTTTGCCTTTCGGCAAGTCCGAATCCACGTTAAGGGCCCAATCATGAAATCGTTTCTTGCCCTGATTGCTTTTGGCGTTCGCGCCAACCGGTCGCCCAATCCGTGTGCCGTACCAGCGACTTGCTGCGGCAATCCCATCAACTCCGCGATCGGCAGCGCGGTGGTTCGAGGCCTTGATCATGAGTAACGCACGTTGGGCAATGGTCGCGTTGTTGGCGGCGTTTGGCTTTTCGAACCAAGCGCATGCCAACTATTACGACCCATCGACGACGCAGGAGCTGGCGTCGCAAAAGTGTTCGTCTTGGACGCAAGCGGAATATGAGCGAGCCGTTGCGGCCTATGGGTCTGCCACAATTCTGCAAAATTGCGTTTGGTATGACCCCGATCAATATTCGAACTACAATCGATTCATAACGGAGTTTGGCGGTGGGTTCGCGGGTGTGTTTTCGTGGGAAGGTCCGTATTGCGCACCGCCAACGGTGTACGACCCGGCCACGCAGGCGTGTACCACTCCGAACGAGCCGCCATCGGAATGCGTCCCTCCCACGGTGTACGACCCGGCCACGCAGACGTGTACCACTCCGAACGAGCCGCTGCCGGATGAGAACCTGGGCAGCTGCCCCGGAACGGAGCAGCCGGGAACAGCGCCGCCAATTGGTTGCGGGAACCCGATAAACTCCAGCACCGGCAACAAGTTCCAAACCGAGTCCGACTACGCGGGCAGTAACCTGCTGCAATTCGCGCGCTACTACAACAGCGCGGCGGACGCGCCCACGCACCTGCTCGGCAGCCACTGGACCAACACCTACACCCGTCGCATCGGCTTCGACGCAAGCACGCCGTCCGTCGCACTGCTGTGGCAGCGGGACGGCCACGGCACCACCTTCAATCTGGTCTCGGGTATGTGGCGGGCCACCGCGCATCCGGAAGCGACACTGTTGCGTCTGGACGGCCCGTCCGGCGAATTGCTCGGTTGGACCTACATGGCGCGCGATGGCAGTCAGGTCGAAGACTACGATGCCCTGGGTCGATTGATCGGCATCAGCCGCGCGGACGGGCAGTCCGTCGTGTTGGTCTACAACAACGGTCTGACCGAGAACAACGCCAACGACTACCTGCTGACCAGCGTCGCCGCGCAGGACGGCCGGCGCCTCGCGTTCACCTATGACACCTCGCTGCGGATCAGCCAGTTCACCGACCCGACCGGGGCGACGTACGCCTATGGCTACGATGCCGCCGGTCGCCTGCAGTCGGTGACCTACCCGGGCGGCAGCAGCAAGACCTACCTGTATAACGAGGCCGCCTATACGAATGCGGCCGATCTGCCGACGGCCTTGACCGGCATCGTCGACGAGAAGGGTCAGCGTTTCGCCACTTTCACCTACGCGGCGGATGGCCGCGCGATCGCCACCGAGCATGCCGGCGGTGTCGAGAAGTTCTCGATGGTGTACAACGCCGACGGCACCACGGCGGTCACCTCGCCGACCGGTGCGGTGGAAACGCGCGGTTTCGCTTCGCCGACAGGCATCAACCGCGTCGCGGCCACCTCGGTCACGGTCGATGGCATCACGCATACGGCGTCCTATACCTACGACAGCAATGGCTTCGTCGACGTCACCACCGCCCCGTTCGGCCCGACCACGCCGGTGGACGTGACCACCGACTACGACTTCAACGCCCGTGGTCTTTTGACCCAGAAGATCGAGTCGGCCAACCAGGCCGCGACCCGGCGCACGATTCAGACCGACTGGCATGCGAGCTTCAACGTGCCCACCGAGCGCCGGCTGCTCAATGCAGCCGACGTGCTGGAAGCCAAGACCACGTGGACCTACAACGCGCGCGGCCAGGTGCTGACCGCCACCCAGATCCACCTGACCAACGCGGCGCTGTCGCGCACGGCGTCCATGAGCTACTGCGAACAGGCCGACGTCACTGCCGGTACCTGTCCGCGCGTGGGCCTGGTCACGGCCGTCAACGGCCCGCGCACCGACGTCAGCGACGTCTCCACCTACGCTTACTATCAAACCGACGATGCCAGCTGCGCCAGCGCGCCGACCAGCTGTCCGCACCGCGCCGGCGATCTGTGGAAGGTCACCAACGCCTTGGGCCAGGTCAGCGAGTACCTGCGCTATGACGGCACCGGCCGGCCGTTGGCGGTCAAGGATGCCAATGGCGTTATTACTGACCTGAAGTACGCGCCCCGCGGCTGGCTGAGTGCGCGCAAGGTGCGCGGCAGCAACGATAGCACCGAAGCCGATGATGCCATTACTCTGCTCGAGTATGACCTGACGGGCGCGGTCAGTAAGGTGACGCAACCGGACGGCTCGTTCGTAACTTTCACCTACGATGCCGCCCATCGCCTAACCGACCTCACCGACGCGCTGGGCAACACAACGCATTACGTGCTCAACAATGCCGGCAACCGCCTCCAGGAAGACACCAAGGATGCCGGTGGCGCGCTCAAGCGCACCTTGTCGCGCATCTACGACCAACTGGGCCAGTTGCGCACGCTTGCCGATGCCTTCGCCACGCCGACGGATTTCACCTACGACTTCAACGGCGGGCTAAACAAGGTCATCGATCCGCTGGGTCACATCACCAACGACGATGTCGATGCGCTCGGTCGCCGGATTCAGACCGTCGGCAACGCCACCGGCAGTGGCAGCGACCGGGCCGTCACCCAGTTCCAGTACGACGCCCGCGATAACCTGACCGCGGTCATCGACCCGAAGGGGCTGAGCACGACTTATGGCTATGACAACCTCGGCAACCTGGCCAGCCTGACTAGCCCGGACACCGGCACCACCACGTACAGCTACGACCTGGCAGGCAACCGCCTCAGCCAGCTCGATGCGCGCGGCAAGACCATGGGCTACACGTACGATGCCTTGAGCCGATTGACGTTCCAAACCGTGCCGACGGCCGCGCAAAACGTGTACTTCGACTACGACGTGCCCCAGGCCGATTGCCAGGCCGGCGAAACTTTCGGGGCCGGCCGCCTGGCGCGCATCCGCGACGAGTCGGGAAGCACGCGTTATTGCTACGACGCGCGCGGACGCCGTGTGCGCCAGGTGCAGTACGTCAATCAAGGCGCCACGCTGACCTTGGGCACCACCTTCAACGCCGCCGATCGCGTGGTGGCGATGACCTACCCGAGTGGGGCGATCGTTACGTACCTGCGCAACGCCAACGGCCAGATCAGTCGCGTTGACGCCAATCCCAGCGCCGGCGCACCGCAAGTCACGCTGGTCTCGGCCGTCAGCTACCTGCCGTTCGGCCCCCTGACGTCGCTGACCTACGGCAATGGCCGCGTGCTGACCAAGGCCTACGACCAGAACTACGGCATCGACAGCGTGGTCGACTCCTCGGCCACCGGCCTCAGCCAGGACGTCAGTCTGGATGCCCTCGGCAACCTGACCGCATTGACCGAGCGCACCGGCCCGAGCAGCAGCGTCAGCCGCACGTACACCTACGACGGGCTCGATCGCCTGACCGCGCAGAAGAACGGCGCCACCACCGTCGAGGGTTTCGCCTACGACGCCACCGGCAACCGCACCAGCCAGACCGTCGGCGGCACACCCTCAACCTACACGTACTCGGCCAGCAATCACCGGCTGAGCAGTGTGGACAGCACCGCGCGCACTTACGATGGCAACGGCAACACCACGCTCATCGGCACCACCAGCACCGGCATGTCGTTCACCTTCAACGACCGCAATCGTCTGCGCGAAGTGCGCGTGGCCACCATCCTCAAGGCCACCAACCTGTACAACGGCCGTGGCGAGCGCGTGGGCAAGAAGACGGCTCCGCTGGCGAATAGTCGGCAGTACGTTTACGACGAGGCCGGCCACTTGATCGGCGAGTACAAAGCCGGCGGCGCACGCGTGAAGGAATACGTGTGGCTGGACGACACCTTGGTCGCCGTGCTCAGCAGTTTCGACGCCAGCACCTACCAGTACGTGGAGACCGACCACCTGGGCACCCCGCGTGCTGTGGTGCATCCGAGCAAGAACACGATTGCCTGGCGCTGGGACGTGAACAACACCGCGTTCGGTGAGCACCTGCCGAACGGCAATCCGGATGGCGATGCGTTGACGTATGAGTTGAATCTGCGTTTTCCGGGCCAGTACTACGATGCCGAATCCGGGCTGTATTACAACTACTTCCGGGATTACGATCCGGCGACGGGTAGGTACATCGAGAGTGATCCGATTGGGTTAAACGGAGGAGTCTCGACGTATGGTTACGTCGGCGCCAATCCATTAGGCGCCATCGACCCGATGGGACTAGTAAACCCAAGGAAAAAGGATCCGAACGGCCAGGAGTGCAGGGCCTTGTTGCTTAGGATCGAGAATATCAAGCGGGGTCTTAAGGAAAAGTGGAGCGAATACTGGGGCAATCCAGGAAAGTTGCCCGAGCATCGAGTGCCGGGAGACAAGCCTCGGGATTCCCGCGATGGGCATCTAGAACTAATTAGAACAGCGGAAGCAAACTTGGCTAAGCTTGAGGCACTGTATGCGTTTGAATGCGGTTCAGCGACGGAAGTGTGCCCAGAAACGGCACCGGGTCCCGCGTCCGAGCCCAATGGATTTGCGATTCCCAAAGATATGCCGCTGTGGTTGTTGCTTTTGCTACTCGTAACTCCATCGCCGAAGCCAATCTACTGAGAATTCGATCTGAATTCACCGGATTGTGAGGACTTAGATGAAGCGGATTGAAGACTCCAAGGGGAATCTTTTGGTTGACCTGACTGGACAGGACTTCAGTCAATACCGATTGTCCGGTGTTGACATGTCTGATGCGCAACTTGAGGGAGCGGATTTCTCATTCGCTGATCTTGAGAGGTCAATTCTCAAGAATGCCGATTTGTATTGGGCGGTACTTTTCCGTGCAAACCTAAGAGGCGCCAATTTGGAAGGCGCGAATCTCTGTGGCGCTGACTTAAAGAGCGCTGACCTCAGCGACGCCAACCTGCGCAACGCAAATTTTGGCCGGAGCAACCTCGGCGGCAGCACAAAGATGCAAGGGACAAATTTGACTGGCGCGATTGTCGAGGGGTGCAATTTCGAAGGGGCCGAATACAGTGCTGCCACCCGATTCCCTAGCTGCTTCGATCCAGTGGGCGCCGGCCTAGTCTTAGTTGATTTCGAAGAGCCGCTTTAGTCTACAACTACTATCGCGACTACGACCCTTCTACCGGGCGCTACATTGAGAGTGATCCGGTCGGACTTCGGGAAAGCATCTCGACCTACGCGTACGTTGACGGAAACCCGTTAGTGGATTTTGATTTCTATGGGCTTGGGCCGGAAGCGAGGGCAAACGCAAAAAAGCGGGCGATGCAGGATCAGTCTGAGAGCCCCGGGAAGGGCGGGGCTGGCGCAAAGGCCCCTATCGGGCCCTTCCCAGATAACCTGTGCTTGGAGATGAAGTGCTGCCCAACGGAGTTGCTGGACTGCCCGGCTCGCGAACCATGCTACTCAACTGGCTTCATTAGCCTACCAACGGTGGACCGGGTCGATTCCGGCGCCCTTACCCCACCAGGCTACCGCTGCCAGTGCACTAAGTCCCGCTATTATGTTCCCCGAGATACCGGTTCCGCAGACAGCGCAGGTGCCGCTGACTACGCTGAGATGCTGCGCCGAATGATGAGGGCGAGAGGAAGATGAAAAATTTGCTTTTGCTCGTTTTTTTGACTTTTTGCTCTTGCGCTTGCGTCGCGGAAAATGCCGTCGAGATTGGTGGTTCGCGTAGCTCTAGCCCGAATCCGCCGACGGACGCAAAGGGTCAAGTTGAGAGAATCCAGCTACCAGAGCTGGAACTTTGCCTGTTGGACACGGCTACAGTGCCCCCGTCCACACTCGGCGGTCCCAGCCCCGGATGCGTTTCGCGAACCTCGTTTACGCCTAGCGGAATCGAGCCTGAGCGAATCGACGGAGACTTCGGCGTGATCCTTCGGCTGAGTCCGGGCGACCAAGATACGCTCTCAGATTTCAGTGCGGCGCATGCGAATCGATCAGCAGTGCTTCTGAAGTCCGGTACCGTCGTAAGAAATCTCCGAATTACTGGGGCGAAGGTGACTGACCTGCATATCACCTTCGCGACCGAATCGGAGAGTGATTTGTTCTTTCGAGCGCTATTCGCTGAATAGTCTGAATCGGGGTTGGCTAGGCAGGGACATGGGGCACATTTGGGGGCATCTGGCCCAATCTGATAGGCCATAACCCATCAGCCATGCGGCTTTCAGGCCCCTGATTTAGGGGCTGGTGGGCCCACCAAATGCTTCGGGCAGCGCGCTAGTACGGGGCGCTGCCGATGCGATTGCCGGAGGGGCTGTGGCGGCAGACGACGACCGCCCTGCCTCCGCAGGTGGCGCGGTCGAGCTCTGGGCGAAGGGGATCTGCGCCACAAGATCCTGGCCATTGCCGAGGAAGAAGGCGTGCGGCAAGCCGCGTATGCGCTGAAACTGTTGCAGAGCCAGGGCGGGCTGACCATTGCCTCGACCGGCAAAGACCCGGTCACCGGCAAGCTGGTGACCGAGGAATACCGGGTCGAAGGGCCGGTGATGTTGTTGCTGACCACGACCGCGATCGATCTGGACGAAGAACTGCTCAATCGCTGCCTGGTCCTGACTATCAACGAAAGCCGCGAGCAGACCGCCGCGATCCATGTCCGTCCTCTGGGGTTGACGGACTTTACAGCTTCACGTGGTATGGCTCACTGGGGGCAGGTCACCGCCTGGAAAATTGCGATAAGAACCGCCATAATTACCGCAACGATTGCTGCCCACTTAGCCAAATTGTAATTTCGGCGATTGTGGTAGATCGAAAGGTAGTCCGCAATTGATGCGCCATCAATCCGCAGAGACCAGTGAGAGCAGGGCTTATCGTTCTTTAGCCACGCACTTGATGAGACAGCACAAAAATGAGTGGCGCCGAAGTCACGTCGATCATCTGATGCGGCGACAAGTCGTCGAAATACCGGCTTGATTATTTTTCTGTCGTGTAGCACGCGCAGGTTTGTAAACGCCTGGTCACTCTCTGCGGTTTCATTTGAAGAGCGAAACGTATACTGCACTCTGAGACCGCAATACTCGCATTTATTGGGAAGCGGTGCGTCAGTCATTATGCTCTCCTTGAGTTGCTGGCAACCGCACAAATGAGCAGCTAGTGCCGCACATTGTCACGGCGATCGACAAAGAGGCACGCCATACAAGGAGGTAATCAGGTCGCCGAACGCCCAAAGAAAAGTGCCGAACCCGGTGACGAAGTACACCATATGCATGACGCGCCGCTCGCGTGTGATCCGAAACCTGTCTTCCTCTGCGAAATCGTCCGGATTGGCCGCAACATAGCCTTGAACGAATATTGCAATTCCGATCATCGTTCCTCCTATGCGCGGAGCCCAACAAAGATCACCAAAGTAGTGCGTGATCGTAGCGATTAGCCCACAACTACCGAACACCAAGACGAATGCTTGCAAGGTGCTCTTCAGAAGTTGTGCACGGCCAATCATTGGAAATAAGCCTGAGGTTAGAGGACGAGAATCAGCACGATCCTCACCCCATTTAATGAATAGTTAGGTTCCGAGAAACGCCGACCAAAGGCCGTGAATAAGCGCGGAAAGCAATATAGCCATGGCCGAAAATCCGGTGACTAGGGTAAATACCAGCACCACGTGCCACAGCTTCCCAAGTGCGATGGAGCGAACTTGCTGATCCTTGCGGTGCTGCATGATCAATTCTTGGTAACGCGATGGTTCGTCAACCGCCTTTGCAATACCCATTAGTGCCCTGCTGCGGTGGATCATGCCGTAAACCTCCCATGCAACAAAAGCTGCGATGGAGAGCGATATCAACAACGCAGATGAGAAGACGGTAGCGTCGGTGAGTTTGTCCTTGACGAGGCTCCATATTCCAAAGTATCCGGCAAAGCCAGCGAAAATAATTACGTTGGTGTATGCCTGTGCTTTGTCAAAGGCACTTGCCAGAATTTCTTTCTGAGCTTCTATCTGTTCCGTCAAGCGTTCGTCTGTCATGGGCGTCGCGCCTAAGTGAAAGGATGAAGATCGGGGCGGGTCTCAGCCTCTTGCCTCACGGCCTGGCTCATCTTCCTTGCATCGAAATCGCCAGTAACGATCCGGCTTTACCCAAACGACAGAAGTTTCGGTGATGCTCTTAAACGCCTCGAGAACTTCCCGGCCCACCACCAAGTTGCCATCGCTGTTCTCCCTGAGAAGCGGCTCGTGCTTGCCCTGGGCTAGGTGATCGACAACGTCGTCTTGGTAAATGCAACCATGGCGCTCAACTTGCGAAAGCATCCATTGCGCAATAGAAGCTGCGGTGTTCACGGAGAGTTGGCCTGAGCGTTGTCCATAGAATCCTCGGGAAAAATCCCGGACTCAAGTTTCTTTCCAGCGAACCACTGGCATTTGTAATACTTGCCAGCACCGTCAGGAACGGTTTGCACGGTCATGTTCGGACCACCGGACTTTAGCTTCACGATGTCACCAATAGCGAAGTGATTTGCCACGAAGCAGCTCCTACCGTTGATGGGGTACCACTGTTTATACGCCAAAGTTGTGGTGCAGCGGCCATATGGACCGCCAAGCGTTAGGCTGCGACAGTCGTCATTAGTTGATTGCGCAACGCTTGGACAGGCCGGTCGATATCGACGGCGGCGCCCTGACCATCGCACAAGCGCACGAGAGCTTCGCGTAGCCCTGTCGCCTGCCGCTCAATCGTTCGCCCCCGTGTTCTGGCATCGGTCCATTGGGTGCGCCGTTCGGAAGTAGTCATGGGCTTAAGCGTAGGCGCGCCCCGGCTCACCGACTGAGACGGCGGGCAAATCTGCCGAGCCCAACGCCAGATTCATCCCGCTCAACCCTACGAATGAGGCGCCGCCTTGAGCAAGCGGATCAGCTGTGCTCTGGTTTCTTTGCGATGCGTCGAACCTGCGAGCGGTGAATGATCATGTGCCCGCTTAATACTGCGGCAACCTGAAGAAATCTGGTCCTCGCAGAGGGGTCTGTTGGAAATTTCATGTTTGCGAAAGGCAATGTCAGCCTATTGACCTGTGCGACAATTTCAGGTGATTCGAACGATAGCTTCAACGTTGCTTCGTGAGCAAAATCATTCCTGATCTCGGCGAGAAGCTTAAACTGGGCGGCTTCCCACTCGTTTAACAGTCCGAGACCAAACGCCGATTCGATCTTTCTTGCAAGCCAGCCTCTCGGGGCAACATTTTTCACGGACTGCGCAGGTAACAATGCCTTAAACAAATTCATCAAGCTTTCTTCAAGGGCACAGAGGGTGAGTACAGCGCACCCACGATCCGATTCTGCCTTGAACTCCTCCACGAACTCAGCGAACCGACTCATGTCGATTTGGAAGTTCGCTAGCAATTGCGCCGTCACTGGATTTTCAGAGTTCATTGCCATGGCGCTCCGCCAGAGTTTCACTTTCACTGCACTGAGCTTGTAGACGGCAACTGTACCAAGGGGCGATTGGTGACGTTTTGCAGGACGGGTGCAGGACAAAAAGAAACCGGCGCAAGGCCGGTTTGTCTTAACTGCTTGAATCTGTTGGTCGGGGAGACAGGATTCGAACCTGCGACTTCTACGTCCCGAACGTAGCGCTCTACCAGGCTGAGCTACACCCCGAGGGAGCCGCTTATTCTAGTGGCGAGTGGGCGATCAGGCAAGTTCCGGATGCGGGCCGCGACGCGGATGCCGACGGCGCTGCCTGACAAGGCTAAAATGCCCGCTTTGCGCGACTTTGCGTTGCCTGGCGTCCAGCAGGCGGGGCCGGCGCGGTAAATCCACGCATTTCCCAGGAGTTTCGGTCTTGATCAAGCCCCGCACCCCGCCCGGCGTCATGGAGTTGCTGCCCCGTGACCAGATCGCCTTCCAGCGCATGCTGGACGTGGTCCGGCGCAATTTCGAGCGCTTCGGCTTCGTGCCGGTGGAAACCCCGGTGTTCGAGCTGACCGATGTCCTGCTGACCAAGACCGGCGGCGAGACCGAGCGCCAGGTCTATTTCGTGCAGTCGACCGGGGCGCTGGAGCAGGGCGGGCAGCCGGAGCTGGCCCTGCGCTTCGACCTCACCGTGCCGCTGGCGCGCTACGTGGCCGAGCACGAGCACGAACTGGCCTTCCCGTTCCGTCGCTACCAGATCCAGCGCGTGTACCGCGGTGAGCGCGCCCAGCGCGGCCGGTTCCGCGAGTTCTACCAGTGCGACATCGATGTGATCGGCAAGGATTCGCTGTCGGTGCGCTACGACGCCGAGATGCCGGCGGTGATCTATTCGGTGTTTTCGGAGCTGGGCATCGGCCCGTTCACGGTGCAATTGAACAACCGCAAACTGCTGCGCGGCTTCTTCGAAGGCCTGGGCATCGCCGATGGCGAGCGCCAGGCCCTGGTGCTGCGTGAGATCGACAAGCTGGACAAACGCGGCGCCGATCACGTGCGCGCGGCGCTGATGGGCGAATCGTTCGGGCTGTCCGCGGAAACTGCCGAGCAGATCCTGGCCTTCGTGCAGTCGCGTTCGAGCTCCCATGCCGAGGCGCTGGCGCAACTCGACGCGCTGGGCACTGGCAGCGAGATGCTGAACCAGGGCATCGCCGAGCTGCGCCAGGTCGTCGAAATGTTGCGCGGTTACGGCGTCCCGGAAAAAAACTACGCGATCAACTTCTCGATCGCCCGCGGCCTGGACTATTACACCGGCACCGTCTACGAGACCACGCTCGACGATTTTCCGCAGATCGGCTCGATCTGCTCCGGCGGCCGTTACGAAAATCTCGCCGGCCATTACAGCAAGTCGCACCTGCCCGGCGTCGGCATCTCGATCGGCGCCACGCGCCTGTTCTGGCAATTGCGCGAGGCCGGCATCCTGTCCACGGCCGAAAGTTCGGTCGAGGCGCTGGTCGGCCTGATGGACGAGAGCCGCCTGCCGCAATCGCTGGCGCTGGCCCAGGTGCTGCGCGCCGGCGGCATCAACACCGAGGTGCAGTTGGAGGCGAAGAAACTGGCCAGGCAGTTCCAGTACGCCGATCGCGCCGGCATCCGTTTCATGGTGCTGGTCGGCGAGGATGAGGCCGCGCGTGGGGTGGTGACGGTCAAGGACTTGCGCCGGCAGGAGCAGTTCGAAGTACCGGAGTCGGAACTCGTCGCCGCCCTGAAAGTGGAACTCGAACAACAACGCGCGATGCAGGACCGCTGAGATGAAATCAATTCGCCTGGATGGACAGTCCCTGACCCGCGAGCAGGTCGTCGCCGTGGCCTACGGCGCTACGGTCGAGCTCGACGCCGAACAGTTGAAGAAGGTGCAGGGCGCGGCGGATTTCCTGATCGAACAAGTGGGCCGGCAGGAGCCGATCTATGGCGTGTCCACCGGCTTTGGCAGCAATGCCGACAAGCTGCTCGGTGCGCACCGCCTGCGTGCCGGCTCGCCCGGTGCGAAGTCCGATGACGAAAGCCTGCTCGAGGAATTGCAGCGCAACCTGATCGTCACCCACGCGGTCTGCGTTGGCGAACCGTTCGGCGCCGACGTCGTACGCGCCATGCTGGTCATTCGCATCAACACGCTTATGCGCGGCCATTCCGGCATCCGCGTCAGCACGCTGCAGGCGCAGACGGCGATGCTCAATGCCGGCGTCGTGCCGGTGGTGCCGCAGAAGGGCTCGGTCGGCGCCAGTGGCGACCTGGCGCCGCTCTCGCACCTGGCCATCGTGCTGCTCGGCGGTGGTGAAGCGTTCTATGAAGGCGAGCGGCTGCCGGGCGCGGAAGCGCTGCGTCGCGCCGGCCTCGCGCCAATCCGCCTGTCGCACAAGGAAGGCCTGGCGCTCAACAACGGCACGGCGCAGATGCTTGCCACCGGCGTGCTGGCCGCCGCCCAACTGGAAGACTTGCTCGATACCTCCGACCTGGCCGCGGCCATGACTATCGACGCCTTCGCCGGCCGCATGCGCGCCTTCGACCAACACGTGCATGCACTGCGCCCGCATCCGGGCCAGGTCGCGACCGCGTCGAACCTGCGCCAGCTGCTGCACGATTCCACGCTGGCCAATATCGACTACCACCTGGTGCCGAAATTCCGTTCCTGGACGCCCGGCAGCTGGACGGCTCCGGCGCAACAGGCGCTCGCCTTCGACATCGGCTGGGACTGGGTGCCGTTGTCGCAACGGCACGGCCGCGAGCGCTTCTACGAGCGCTTCAAGCCATTCCGCGGCGGCAAGAAGCACCAGCCGCAGGACAGCTATTCCATCCGCTGCATCCCGCAGGTGCATGGCGCCGTGCGCGACGCCTTGGCGCAGGCGCAACGGGTGCTCGACATCGAACTCAACTCGGTCACCGACAATCCGCTGTTGTTTCCGGACCTGCCGGGCGCGCGCAATATCGAGGACCAGGTGGTTTCCGCCGGTCACTTCCACGGCATGCCGCTGGCCTTGGCGATGAGCTACCTGAAGGCGGCGATTCCGGTGCTGGCGTCCATCTCCGAGCGTCGCCTCAACAAGCTGGTCGATCCGGCCACCAACGACGGCCTGCCGGCGTTCCTGATCGGCAACGAAGACGGCACCGAGAGCGGCTTCATGATCGTGCAGTACACGGCGGCGGCGATCGTCAACGACTTGTGCAGCCGCGCGCATCCGGCCTCGGTGTATTCCATTCCGACCAGCGCCAATGCCGAGGATCATGTCTCGATGGGCGCCAACGAAGCGCGGCATGTGCTGGAAATGGCCGACGACCTGGCGCGCGTGCTGGCGCTGGAAATCTATACGGCGGCGCAGGCGCTCGATTACCGGCGCGACATGATCAACGCCGCGCGCCAGCTGGCCAGCAGCGGCGATGCCGAGGCGCTGGCAATGAAAGTGCAGGGCGCACCACTGCCAGGTTCTCCCGAGCGCAAGGAATTCCTCGCGGAAGTGGAAGCCTTGCGCGTCGAATTGGCGGAGTCCAGCGAGTTCCAGCCGGGCCGCGCGGTGTCGGCGGCGCTCGAACGCCTGCGCCGCGACATTGCTTTTATGGACTGCGATCGTGCCATGGATGCGGAAGTTGCACTGGCCGTGCGGTTGGTTGAGCAGGGCGAGATTCTTAGCGCCGCGCGCGCCGCGCTATAGCTCGGGGGGCGTCCATCAGGAGGCCTGCCCACTGTTGGAATAGCTGGATCGACCGCTTGCCTATGGGCTCGCTGCCGGAATGGGAGTTATGAAGTAGCCTTCAACGTCCCATTCCCCTTTCGACAGATTCAGGATCACCTTCTCCTCCACCTTGGCCCGCTCGAACTGCGAGGTGAAGAAAACAACATAGTAGTGACCGTCCGGTGCACCGTCGATAACAGCGGTGAATGCGGCGGCATCCACGGTTCGAGCCTTGAGTTTTCCCAGAGGCAACCGCATCGATTCCAACCCGGCTATCCAGCTCGTGCGTGTGACCATGCCTTGCAGAAGGGGACCGGTTAGCGGCCAAGTCTCGGATTTTTGACCCTTGTCGATGAGCTGCAGGAATTTGGTGGCGAGCGCGATCGATGATCGGTTTTCCGCGGGATCTCCGGGTTCGCTGACGGTCTGGGCCAGACCGCTGAAGCTGGCGCAGGCGAGTCCGAACCCCAGCAGCAGCCGCGACATAAGAGTTTTCATGGAGATTCCTCGCCGCCCTCAGGCCGCGTGCACCCGGTTGCGGCCGGCGTTCTTGGCCGCATACAACGCATCATCGGCCTGGTGCAGCACCTCGTCGGCGCTGGCGGCGAAGCCGGTCGGCACGCTGAAGACGCCAATGCTCGCGGTCATGGTGATTTCCTTGCCGGCATAGCGCACCGGTAGCGAACTGATGTGATGGCGCACGCGCTCGGCGATTTCCATCACGCGCGCGGCGGAAACGCCCGGTAGCACCACCACGAATTCCTCGCCGCCGAAGCGGGCGATCACTGCGGTTTCCGGTGCCAGGCAATCGTTGAGATTGCGCGCCAGCGTCCGCAGGCACTCATCGCCGGCCAGGTGCCCGAAATCGTCGTTGACCTGCTTGAAGTGGTCCAGGTCGATCAGCAGCAGGCTGATCGGCTGCCGTGTCTCCGTCGATTGCTGCAGCATCTGCTCGAACACTTCGCGGAAGTGTCGGCGATTGAACATTCCCGTAAGCACGTCGCGGCGATTGGATTCGCGCAGGCGCGAGTTGGCGTCGGCCAGTTGTTCCAGTGCCGTGCTCAGCTCGGCGGTGCGCCGCGAGACATTGCGTTCCAGCTGTTCGTTGGCTTCGCGAACCACATTTTCGTTCTCGCTGCGCAAGTTTGCGTAGCGGTAGGCCAGCGCGAAGGAAAGCAGGATCATTTCCATTGCCGAACCTATCTGTATGCCGTATTCGGTGACGAAGTTCTTCGGCAACAGGTTCGACGACACCGAGGCGTACATGGCGGTGCCGAGCAACAGCATCGTCCACGCGGCCAGGAAGAGTTGGGCGGGGCGGTAGCCCTGTCGGATGGCCTGGAAGGCCTGGTAGACGATCAGCAGCACGCCTGGAAACACGCTGTAGGTACCGATCTGCACGGCGGTTCGGTAGTCGACCCAGAACGAGGCCAAGCCCAGGGCGGCGTAAAAATAAATCAAAGCCAGCGAAATCCGGTCGCCCAGCGGCCAGCGCACTTTCAGGTCCAGGAACAGGCGCGCGAACTGATGCATCGCCATTTGCGAAAACGACATCGACAAGGGTATCGCGTGATTGGCCAGCCACGGTGAGCCCGGCCACAGGTATTCGAAAGATAGGCCGTTGAGGCAGAACATCACCAGGCCGAAACCGAAGATGTGGCACATGTACCAGAAATGGCTGCTGTCGCGCAGCGACACCCAGAGCACCAGGTTGTAGAAGAACAAGGCGAGCAGGATGCCGTCGTACAAGCCGATGCCGATCTGCGCGTCGCGCTCCATTTCCGCGAACGCGCCGAAGGTATAGATCATCAGCGGCGCCTGCATCGAGCTTTCGCTCTGCGCGCGCACCAGCAGCTCCACCTCGGTGCGTTGCGGCAGGCTGAGCCAGAAATTCGGATGCCGATAGCGGATGGCCCGGGCCGAGAACGGCAGTTTGTCGCCGGACGCCAGGTGGTCGACCCGACCGTCCGGATAACGCATGTAGACATCGACGTTGTCGAGCAGCGAGTACTGCAACACCAGCAGCCAGCGTTCTTCGCTATTGCCCTGGTTGAACAGCCGGGTGTGGAACCAGAGCGCTTCGTCGCGAAAGCCGAACGTGGCATTGCCGTTGGGCAGCGGCTGGAACCGGCCCAGGCTGGCCGCATGGAACATGCTGGAGGCGTCGGCGCTGCCGTCGGGGTCGACGAAGTAAGCCACGTGCGGTGACAGGGCCAGGTCGGTCAGGCCGGGGGTGATGATAACGCGGTCGTTGGCCGCCCGCGCGGGCGCCAGAGCGCCCAGCATCAGCAGCAAGATGCAGATGAATCGTAAGGTCGCAGTCACCGGCACCTGAGCTCCCCAGCCATCCGCACACCTTAACCACCCACGCCTGCCTTGGCTACGGGGGTGGGCAGGTCTTGCTAATGTAATAGTGCGCTGTTACATTAGCTCATGAAACGAAAAGACCCCCATCAATTGGCCAGCCACGAATTGCCTGATCGCAGCGAGGCGCTGGACGCGCTGCTCGCCGCCCTGTTGGCCATGCGCAGCCCGGGTGAGTTGCGCGCCTTCCTCGAGGATTTGTGCACGCCCGCCGAGCTGGAAGCCATGGCCGATCGCTGGCGCGTGGTGCCGCTGTTGCTCGCAGGCACGGCCTATCGGGAAATCCACGACCGCACCGGCGTCAGCGTCACTACCACCGGCCGCGTCGCACGCTGCCTGGAGCTGGGCGCCGGTGGCTACCGGCTGGCCGCAGAAAGAGTGCTGGGCGCGCCTCACCCGGCCGACGATCGTTCCGCTTGACCCCCACCATCAGAAAGGACTCCCGCGTCATGCGGACGCACGATCGTTTACGTATCGCCATCCAGAAATCCGGACGCCTGTCCGAGCCGGCGCGCGATTTGCTCGCGCGCGCCGGATTGAGTTTCCGGGAAAGCCGCGACCGCCTCTTCTGTTACGGCGATTCCTTGCCGATCGATTTGTTGCTGGTGCGCGACGACGACATTCCCGGGCTGATCGCCGAAGGCGTCTGCGACCTTGGCATCGTCGGGCGCAACGTGCTCGATGAGCAGGCCGCCGAGCGCCAGGCCGGCGGCAAGGACGAGGCCTATGCCGTGATCAGGACGCTCGGCTTCGGTCGTTGCCGGCTGTCGGTGGCGGTGCCGAACGAATGGGACTGGAACGGCAATGAGCGGCTGGCCGGAACTCGCATTGCCACCAGCTATCCGAACCTGTTGGCGCGCTGGCTGCGGGAACAGAACCTGGTTGCGGAACCCGTGGTGCTCGGCGGATCGGTGGAAATTGCGCCACGCCTGGGCAAGGCCGAGAGCATCTGCGACCTGGTGTCCTCGGGCGCCACGCTGGTCGCCAACCAGTTGAAGGAAGTTGCCGTCATCCTGGAAAGCGAAGCGGTGCTGGCCGGGCCGTCCACGCCCTTCGCCGATGTCCGCGCCGATCTGGCCGCGATGCTGCTGCGGCGGCTCGATGGCGTGCTCAGTCTGAAGGCGAGCAAATTGTTGTTGTTGCAGGCGCGACGCAGCGCCTTGCCGGACATCCTGAAGCTGTTGACCGACGCCGAGCCGCCGACGGTAACCACGATCGAGGGCCGGAACGAAGAAGTGTCGTTGCAGGCGCTGTGCCGCACGGCGATGACCTGGCAACGACTGGAAGACATGAAGCGCGCCGGGGCCTTCGGACTGCTGGTGCTGCCGGTGGAGCAGATGCTGGCATGAAGACCTTGCGCTGGAGCGACATGGATGCGAATGCGCGGGCGCAAGCCTTGCGCCGGCCGGCACGGGCGGTCCAGGAAGCAGTGCAGGCAAGCGTGACGAGCATCATCGAACAGGTGCGCGCTGATGGCGACGGCGCCCTGCGCGCCTTGACGCGGCGTTTCGATGGCGTGGAAGTCGGCGTGTTCGAAGTCAGCGAAGCCGAGTTCGCGGAGGCGCGCGCGTCGGTAGCGCCTGAGGTATGCGCCGCAATGGCAGCGGCGCGCGAGCGGTTGATCGCCTGGCACCGCGCCGGCATGGCCGAGCCGTTCGAAATTGAAACCGCGCCGGGCGTGCGCTGCGGCCGCATCCTGCGCGGTATCACCCGGGTCGGGTTGTACGTGCCGGCGGGGTCGGCGCCGTTGCCGTCCACCGCGTTGATGCTCGGCGTGCCGGCGGCGCTGGCCGAATGCGCCGAGGTCGTCCTGTGCACGCCGCCGCAGGCGGACGGGCGCGCCGATGCAACCGTTTTGACGGCAGCCCGATTGTGCGGCATCACCCGCGTGTTCAAGCTGGGCGGCGCCCAGGCGGTCGCGGCGATGGCATTCGGTACTGCCTCGATACCTGCCTGCGACAAACTGTTCGGTCCCGGCAACAGTTTCGTCACCGCGGCCAAGCAACAGGTGGCGATGATGGCCGATGGCGCGGCGATCGACCTGCCGGCCGGGCCATCCGAAGTTCTAGTCATTGCCGACGCCGGCGCGTCGCCGGTGCATGTCGCCGCCGACCTGCTGTCGCAGGCCGAGCATGGCGCCGATTCGCAAGTGTTGCTGGTGACCGACGCGCCGACATTGATCCCCTTTGTGATCGAACAGCTGGAACAGCAGTTGCAGTGGTTGCCGCGGGCAGAAACAGCGCGGCGCGCGCTCGATCACGCCCGGCTGATCCTGGTCGATTCGCTGGAGGCGGCATTCGCGATCAGCAACGCCTACGCGCCGGAGCACCTGATCCTGGCGTTGCGCGAGCCGTCGCCGTGGCTGGAGAAAGTGCGCAGCGCCGGTTCGGTCTTTCTCGGCGACTACGCGCCCGAGGCGCTCGGCGATTATTGTTCCGGCACCAATCACGTGCTGCCCACCAACGGGGCCGCACGGGCCTGCAGCGGCGTCAGCGTGGCCAGTTTCCAGACCAGCATCAGCGTCCAGGCCGTGACCCGCGAAGGGCTGGCCGCGATCGGCCCGTGCGCGGTAACCCTGGCCCGCGCCGAAGGCCTGGAGGCGCATGCGCAGGCGGTGTTGCTGCGCATGGCGAAGCCGTCATGAACGACGTGCTCGCGCTGTTGCGTCCGGACCTTCGCGATTTCGCCGGCTATGCCTCGGCGCGGCGCGCACAGGCCGCCGGCACGGTCTGGCTCAACGCCAACGAATCGCCGTCGCCCTCGCTGGCCGATGGCGGCTTGTCACTTAATCGCTATCCGGAACCCCAACCATCAGCCTTGCGCGAGCGCATGGCCTGGCTGTACGGGGTGCGCGCAGAACAGCTGATGGTCACCCGCGGCAGCGATGAAGGCATCGACCTGCTGGTACGCGCGTTCTGCCGCGCCGGCGTTGATGCCGTGCTCATCGCACCGCCATGCTTTGGCATGTATGCCGTCTGCGCGCGCGTGCAGAACGCGCCGCTGGTCGAGGTGCCGCTGGAAGAGACCGACGGCACCTGGAGTCTCGACCTTCCCGGCGTGATCGCAGCGGTTGCCGGGCGCAAGGTCCGCATCGTCTTCCTGTGCTCGCCGGCCAATCCAACTGGGCAGGCGCTGTCGCTGGCGCAGGTGCGAGGCCTTGCCGACGCGTTGCAGGGCAGGGCGATCCTGGTTGTCGACGAGGCCTACGCGGAGTACAGCTCCGTGGCGAGTGCGTCGAGATTGCTGGCGGATTTTCCGGGTCTGGTCGTGTTGCGCACACTCTCCAAGGCCCATGCACTCGCCGGTGCGCGCGTAGGCGCGTTGCTGGCCGGCGCCGCGCTGATTTCCGTACTGCGCAACCTGTCGGCGCCGTATCCGGTGCCGGCGCCATCGGCGGCACTGGCGTTGGCGGCGCTCTCGGATGCGGGTATCGACCAATCCCGGCGTCGCTGCCAGCTGGCCGTGGACGAACGCGGCGCACTGCGACGGGAGCTGACGCAGGTCGCCGGCGTCCGCCGCGTTTATGCGTCCGAGGGCAACTACCTGCTGGCACGCTTTGCCGATGCGCAAGCCGCGTTCGAACGTCTGCTCGCGGCCGGGGTGGTCGTGCGCGACATGCGCGCCATGGCCGGGTTGCAGGACGCACTGCGTATCTCGATCGGCAGCGCCGAAGAGAACCGGGCGCTGCTTTCGGCGCTGCAACAGGTGCCGGCATGAGCAAGATCCTTTTCATCGACCGCGACGGCGTGCTGATCGAGGAACCGTCGGACGAACAGATCGACGCCTACGAGAAATTCCGCCTGATCGAGGGCGTGATTCCGGCGCTGCTCCGGCTGCGCGATGCCGGTTTCGAGTTCGTCATGGTCAGCAACCAGGACGGACTCGGCACGTCCGCGTATCCACGCGAGGCCTTTGAAGGACCGCAGTCGTTGCTGCTGCAGATACTGGCCTCGCAGGGCATCCGCTTTCGCGAAGTGCTGATCGACGAACACTTCCCCGAGGACGAACATCCCAATCGCAAGCCGGGCATCGGCATGGTCATGCACTACTTGCGCGACCGCAGCGTGAACCTCGGCGCCAGCGCGATGGTTGGCGACCGCGAGACCGATATGCAGTTCGCCCGCAACCTCGGCGTCCGTGGATTGCGCCTCGGCCCGGGGTTCCTGGGTTGGGAGCAGGTCGCGCATGCGCTCGTCGATGCGCCGCGAATCGCCAGCGTCGAGCGTAGCACCAAGGAAACACGGGTCCGCGTGACCGTCGACCTGGATCGCGCGGCGGATCCCATCGTGCTCACCGGCCATGGCTTCTTCGACCACATGCTGGAACAGCTCGGTAAACACGGCGGCTTCGCCCTCGAGGTGAACTGCGCAGGCGATCTGCACATCGATGAACACCACACCGTCGAGGACTGCGCTCTCGCTTTGGGTTCAGCCTTGAAATCGGCGCTGGCCGACAAGCGGGGTATCGGCCGCTATGGCTTCACGCTGCCGATGGACGAATCGCTGGCTGGTGCCGCGCTGGATTTTTCCGGCCGGCCTCACTTCGTGTTCGATGGCGTATTCCCGCGCGACAGCGTCGGCGACTTCCCGACCGAGTTGGTGCCGCATTTCTTTCGATCCCTTTGCGAGACCGCGGGATTGAACCTGCACTTGAGCGTGCGCGGCGACAACACGCATCACATGGTCGAGGCCTGTTTCAAGGTCGTTGCGCGCGCATTGCGCCAGGCCATCCGCCGCGAGGGCAGCGAGCTGCCGAGCACCAAGGGCGTGTTGTGAACCGGGGCGCGGCGCGGCGCGTGGTGCTGCTGGATTCCGGCGGCGCCAACCTTGCTTCGGTGCAGGCGGCATTCGAACGCCTGGGCGTGGCCGCGCCGGTGAGTTCGGACTGGAACACGATCCGCGCCGCCACGCATGTCGTCTTGCCCGGCGTTGGCGCGGCGGCGACGGCGATGGCGCGGCTGCGCGACAACGGGCTCGACAAATTGATCCCGACCCTGACCCAGCCTTTGATCGGCATCTGCATCGGCATGCAGTTGCTGTTCGAACGCTCCGAAGAGAGCGATACCGAGTGCCTTGGCTTGCTCGCCGGCACGGTGCAACGGCTGCAATCATCGGCGGGCGTCCGCGTGCCGCACATGGGTTGGAACCGATTGCAGGTCATGTCAACGCATCCACTGGTGGCGGACCTCGACCGGCACTGGGTGTACTTCGTGCACAGTTACGCTGCGGGCACGTCACAGCAAACGGTCGCCGCATGCACGCACGGCGACTCGTTCGCAGCTGTGGTGGCCGACGACCGGATCATGGGCGCGCAATTCCACCCCGAGCGTTCGGGCGCGGCGGGCGCGCGCCTGCTGCGCAACTTCCTGGCGCTGTGATCATGACGTTCACGGTGATTCCCGCCATCGACGTCAGGAATGCCTGCGTGGTCCGCCTCAGCCAGGGCGACTATGGACGCGAGACGGTCTACGACGCCACGCCACTGCGCGCGGCGCAACGCTACGCCGACGCCGGCGCGCAATGGCTGCACCTCGTCGATCTCGACGCCGCCCGGCTCGGCGCCTATTCCTTGCGGCCACTGATCGCCGAGATACGCCGGTCGACCGCGCTGAACATTCAAACCGGCGGTGGCATCCGTTCCGAGGCCGACGTCGAGGCGTTGCTCGAAGCTGGCGCGGCGCGGGTCGTGGTCGGAACCCTGGCGGTACGTGAGCCCACGCGCGTGGCCGGCTGGCTGCGCGATTACGGCAGCCAGCGAATAACGCTGGCCCTCGACGCGCGCGCTGATGACAACGGCGCATGGCGCTTGCCGGTGGCAGGGTGGACCGAGAACACGAGCGACACCCTGGAGCAGTTGTTGGATCGGTATGCCGAAGCCGGTTTGCGGCATGTCCTGTGCACCGACATCGCGCGCGACGGCATGCTCGGCGGTTTCAATCTCGATCTTTACCGCATGCTCGCTGGCCGCTGGCCACAGTTGCAGATCCAGGCCTCCGGCGGCGTGCGTAGTGTCGACGACATTGTCGCCGCGCGCGAAGCGGGCGCATCGGCGGCCATCCTCGGGCGGGCCTTGCTGGAAGACCGGTTGCAGTTAGCGGAGGCACTGTCATGTTGAGCCGCCGCATCATTCCCTGCCTGGATGTTCGCGACGGCCAGGTGGTCAAGGGCGTCCGCTTCCGCAACCACGTCGTGGTCGGCGCCATCGAAGAGTTGGCCTTGCGCTATCGCGACGAGGGCGCCGATGAGCTGGTGTTCTACGACATCACGGCCAGCCCGGAACGTCGTTCGGTCGACCGGGCGTGGGTCGAGCGCGTCGCGCGCCTGATCGACATTCCGTTTTGCGTCGCCGGCGGCATTCGCTCGGTCGACGAGGCGCGCAGCGTGCTTGCTGCCGGCGCCGACAAGATATCGGTGAACTCGCCCGCGCTCGAGCGACCGGCATTGATCGCGGAACTGGCCGCCGCCTTCGGCGTGCAGTGCGTGGTGATCGGCGTGGACAGCCTCCGCGACGCCGACGGCCAATGGCGCGTGCGCCAGTACAGCGGCGATCCGGGCAGCAGCCGGGCGCTGCCGAAGCTGACGCTGGACTGGATGCAGGAAGCGCAGCAGCTTGGCGCCGGCGAGATCGTCCTCAATTGCATGGGCTCCGATGGCGCGCGCACCGGCTATGACCTGGAACAGCTTGCCGCCGCCCGTGCGGTGTGCCAGGTGCCGCTGGTGGCCTCCGGTGGCGCCGGAACGCGCGACCATTTCGCGGACGTGTTTCGCCAGTGCGACGTCGATGCCGCGCTGGCGGCCAGTGTTTTCCACAGTGGCGCGGTGCCGATTCCGGAATTGAAATCCTATCTGCGCAGCCAGAATTTCGAGGTGCGGGATGTCGATGCCACGTAACGACGAGGCCGGCGGGGAACCAGCAACTCGGGCAGACCTGGCGGAACTGGACTGGTCCAAGCAGGACGGCCTGCTGCCTGCCATCGTCCAGGACGCCGACAACGGCCGCGTGCTGATGCTTGGCTTCATGGACCGCGAAGCGTTGCAACGCACGCAATCGTCGGGCCGGGTCACCTTCTTCAGCCGCAGCCGGCAACGGTTGTGGACCAAGGGCGAGAGCAGCGGCAATTTCCTGCAACTGGTTTCGATCCAGGCCGATTGCGACAACGACAGCTTGCTCGTCCAGGCCACGCCGCTGGGACCGACCTGTCATTTGCAGCGCGCCAGTTGCTTTCCAACGGCTCCGGCCAACTTCCTGGCCGAACTGGATGCGCTAATTGCCAGCCGCGAGCGGGAACGGCCCCCATCCAGCTACACGACCCGCTTGTTCGAATCGGGCTTGCGCCGGATGGCCCAGAAGGTCGGCGAGGAAGGGGTCGAAACCAGCCTGGCTGCCGTGGTCGAGGATGACCAGGCCCTGCTCGGCGAAGCGGCCGACCTGGTCTACCACCTGCTGGTCCTGTTGCGGGCACGCGGCTTGTCCCTGGCCGATCTCGTGCGCGCGCTGGAAGCCCGTCACCGATGAGTCCCGGGCGCGCGCGGTCGGTTACGATAGCCGCAGGTAAACAGGGAGTTGGTTGATGTCTTTCGAATTCGTTCCGGTCTGACCGACTTCACCTTCATCGGCTATTCCGTGCACGGGTTGCCGTTGCGCGTCTGGTATTTCGAGGGCGTGCGGCTGTTTGCTCCGCATTCGCTGACGAAGGCGGAGACTGTCGGCGGGGGTTGATGCGGGCGTGGCTGGCTTCGAGTAGCGTACTGACGCGCGCTGAAGCCCGCTCGGATAATGTCCTTACTGCGCTTTCGCCGCACTTCTGAGCCGCAGCGCGACCCTGTCGCCTTTTTTGGCCGGGTACCGGAGTGCGTGGCGGATGAGCCCTCTCAGCTCATTGGACGCGCCTGCCAGCCAGCGGTCGCAAACTTCGAAAGCGAGTTCAGCGTTATCCTTTGCAATGTCGCCCAGATGATTTGCAACACTCCGTCGCACATACGGACTCGGGTCGTCTTTCAAGGCCTCCAGTAGCGGAAGCACTGGCTTTGGGTTCTCGATAAATGCCGGAATTCTTGCGGCCCAGGGTAATCTGGGGCGTGTGCCTTCGGAGCACAGTCGCCGGACGTGGGGATCCGGGTCGGCTGTCCATTCGGTCAGTTTGGACAAGGTTCTTGCTTGCTCGTGAATCAGAAACGGTCTGATGGAAAATTCCGCGCTGAACCGTTTTGTAAGCTGATACTGCGCGCTCATGGAAACTTCAAACGGGTCCTGGCCGCCATTACCCTCTGGATCAAGGCCATATTGGGCAACGAAGGATATGTGCGGTATATAAAACAGGACTTCCAGACCGTTGCCCTCGGTGCGGGTTAGCGGCGGCGTCAACGAAGCAAGCAGGACACCTATGGCCTCTGAGTATCTCCCAGGCAGGTGATGGCGAAGCAGACTGGCCAACCTTTGACCGCGCTCCAATAGTCCGAGCGGCTCCAACCCTTCCAGCGCTTCCTTTTTAAACGAAGGGCCGTCGAACTCCTTGTGCGCCAGGGAAATATTGTGAGCCAGGCACTCGATCGCCTCGGCACCAAGCAGAAGCTTGAGCGGAGTTCCCTTCTGAATCGAACTCGCGGCTTTTGGTAACCGGGGAAACGTCATCGGGATTTCGCTTTCTTCAATGGTTTCAACTTTCCGGAACCATTGAGGGCGATCGCTTCGCGAACGAGCGCCTTGAAGGCGGACTCGTCGACTTCCTCTCCTTCGTGGATGTCGATCGCGCGGCGTGTGTTTCCCTCGAGACTCGCGTTGAACAGATGGGCCGGATCCTTCAAGGACGCGCCCTTGGCGAAGGTGAGCTTCACGGCCTTCATGTAGGATTCGCCGGTGCAGATGATGCCGTCGTGCGACCAGACGGGAGTGCCCATCCACTTCCACTCCTCGACGACCTCCGGGTCCGTTTCCTTGATGAGCTTGCGCATCCTGCCGAGCGTTTCCCCGCGCCAGTCCCCGAGTTCGGCGACTCTTTTCGAGATTAGTTCCGATGCCGACTGGCCTGCGCTCGTGTCCGATTTTTGCATGTGCGTATCCTGGACTTTGCAGAAAGTTCAATTTTAGCCTCGGCAGCGATGAGCAGGCCGCCAGGCCGGCAGTCGAGTGCCTGGCAGGATCTGGCGCTCGAGATAAGCCCAGGGCATATCTCTATGCCTGAACATCCTTTTCGCCGGCGAAATCGCGCGCGTAGCTTGGGCATCACCGCTCCAGGTGCCCAAGACCGACCCGCCGATGACTTCCGTGCCCGCCCTGCTGCCGCTGCCGCCCCTGTCCGGGGACCAGGCGCCGCTGCTCACGCAACTGACCGAAGGCATGGATGCGTCCACCCTCTGGTGGCTGTCCGGCTATGCCGCCGGGCTGGCCAGTCGCGCTGGTGCCCCCAGCCTGGCGGCCGTACCGAACTCCGAGGCGCACGCCGCCACGCCGCTGACCATTGTTTACGGTAGTCAGACCGGCAATGCCAAGCGACTGGCCGAGAGCATTGCCGAAAAAGCCGAAGCCTCCGGCCTGCGCGCGCGCCTGCTGCGCGCGGATGCCTACCCGCTGCGCGAACTGGCGCAGGAGCGCCACCTGCAAGTCGTGATCAGCACGCAAGGCGACGGCGATCCGCCGGATGATGCCCGCGCCTTCGTCGATTTCCTGCTCGGCAAGCGCGCGCCGCGGCTGCCGGACCTGAAGTTCGCCGTGCTCGGCCTCGGCGACTCGAGCTATCCGAAATTCTGCGAGATCGGACAACGCCTTGATGCGCGCCTGGCGGAACTGGGCGCAACGCGCTGGCTACCTCGCGCCGACGCCGACCTGGATATCGACGCGGTTGCCCGCCCCTGGATCGAGCAAGCACTGGCATTGGCCAGGGAATCGCTCAAGCCGTCCGCGCCGATGGCGACGGTGACGCCGCTGCGCGCCTTGCCGGCCGCGCCGGTCTGGTCGCGTGACAGACCGTTTGCCGCCGAACTGCTGGCCAATCAACGCATCACCGGACGCGGCAGCCATAAGGACGTGCGCCACCTGGAGATTTCGCTGGAGGGCTCCGGCTTGAACTACGAGCCCGGCGACGCGCTGGGTGTGTGGCCGAGCAATCCGCCGGCGCTGGTTGAGGCGGTGCTCGCGACACTGAAACTTGAGGGTGAAAGCCCGGTCACGCATGCCGGGCACAGTTTGCCGCTGCGCAGCTGGCTGGGCGAAAAACGCGAGCTGACCCGGCTCAGCCGGAGCTTCATCGCCAGCCATGCCGCGCTCGCGCAGGATGGCGAACTCAATCGCGTGCTGGCGCCGGACAATGTCGCCGCCCTCGGCCGTCTGCTCGCCGAGCAACAGCCGATCGACCTGATGCAACGCATCCCGGCCGCCTGGTCGGCGGAAGAATTGGTTGCGGCGCTGCGCCCGCTGGCGCCGCGTCTGTACTCGATCGCCTCCAGCCAGAAAGCGGTCGGTGAAGAAGCCCATCTCACCGTTGCCCACATCGAATACGAAAGCGCGGGCGCGCTGCGCTGGGGCGCGGCTTCACACTATCTCGCCGCGCACGAGGAAGGCGCACGGCTGCCGGTGTTCATCGAACGCAACGAGCGCTTCCGGCTGCCGCGCGATGGCGCGCGCGACCTGATCATGATCGGACCGGGCACCGGCGTCGCTCCGTTCCGTGGTTTCCTGCAGGACCGCATCGCCGCCGGCGCCACCGGCAAGCACTGGTTACTGTTTGGCAACCCGCGTTTCCGCAGCGATTTTCTCTATCAGCTGGAATGGCAGCGCGCGCTCAAGAACGGCCACCTGCACAAGCTCGACCTCGCTTTTTCCCGGGACGGCGCCAGCAAGATCTACGTGCAGCAGCGCTTGCGCGAGAACGGCCGCGAGCTCTACCGCTGGCTGGAGAACGGCGCACACCTTTACGTTTGCGGCGATGCCACGCGCATGGCGCGGGACGTGCACGCGACGCTGCTCCAGGTTATCGCCGAACACGGCGGCAAGGACGGCGAGGCCGCGGTGGACTATCTCAACGGTCTGCAGCAACAGGGCTGCTACGCCCGGGACATCTACTGATGAGCGCGCATTCGGTCGAAGACATCAAGCACGACAGCCAGCGCTTGCGCGGCTCGTTGCTGCAAAGCCTGGCCGACCCGGTCACCGGCGCCCTGCGCGACGAGGACCAGGTGCTGATCAAGTACCACGGCAGCTACCAGCAGGACGATCGCGATATCCGTGAGGAGCGGCGGCAGCAGAAGCTGGAGCCGGCGCACAGCTTCATGATCCGCACGCGCACGCCCGGCGGCGTGATCACGCCGGCGCAGTGGCTGAAACTCGACGCCATCGCGACCACGTATGCCGAGCGCGGCCTGCGCATCACCACGCGCCAGGCGTTCCAGTTCCATGGCGTGATCAAGCGCGAGCTGAAGACGACCATGCAGGCGATCAACGCCGCCCTGATCGATACGCTGGCAGCTTGCGGCGACGTCAATCGCAATGTCGCGGTCGCGGCCAACCCGCTGGAGTCGCGCGCGCATGCGGCCGTGCATGCCCAGGCCGCCGCGCTTTCGGAGCATCTGCTGCCCAACACGCGCGCCTACTACGAAATCTGGCTGGACGAGGAACAGGTGGCCGGCAGCGGCGGGGAAGAAGAGCCGATCTACGGCCCGGCCTACTTGCCACGAAAATTCAAGATCGGCTTTGCCATTCCGCCGATCAACGATGTCGATGTTTTCGCGCAGGACCTGGGTTTCATGGCGATCGTCGACGACGGCGAACTGCGTGGTTACAACGTCAGTGTCGGCGGCGGCATGGGTGCGAGCCATGGCGATCCGGAAACCTACCCACGCCTGGGCGACGTCATCGGCTTTGTTACCGCCGATCAGGTAATTTCGGTGGCAACCGCCGTCGTCACCGCGCAGCGTGATTTCGGCAACCGCGCGGTGCGCAAGCGCGCGCGCCTGAAGTACACCATCGATGATCGCGGGCTCGCGTGGTTCAAGACCGAGGTCGAACGCCGGGCTGGCTTTGAGTTGCTGCCCGCGCAGCCGTACGAGTTCGCGCACAACGGCGACCGCTTCGGCTGGGTGCAAGGCGAGGATGGCCGTTGGCATCTGACGCTGCGCCTGCTCTCCGGCCGCATCTGGGATCGCGACGGCTTGCGCCACCTCAGCGGGCTGCGTGAATTCGCCAAGGTGCACACCGGCGAGTTCCGGTTGACGCCGAACCAGAACCTGGTGATCGCCGACGTCAGCGCCGGGCAACGCGCGGCCATCGATGCGCTCGCGGCGGAGTACGGCCTGGACGACTACCGGCGATCCAGTCCACTGCGTCTCAAGTCGCTCGCCTGCGTCGCGTTTCCCACCTGCGGCCTGGCGATGGCCGAGGCCGAACGGTATCTGCCGGCGTTGCTCGACAAGGTGGAAGCGCTGCTCAGCCGCCATGGATTGAGCGATGCCCCGATCAGCCTGCGCGTCAGCGGCTGCCCGAACGGGTGCTCGCGTCCGTACCTGGGCGAGATCGCGTTGGTCGGCAAGGCGCCGGGCCGCTACAACCTGATGCTAGGCGCGGACCACCGCGGGCAACGCCTGAACACTCTATATCGCGAAAACATTGCCGAGCCCGAGATCCTGGCCGCGCTCGATCCGTTGCTGGCGCGCTATGCGGGCGAGCGCGAAGTTGAAGAGGGTTTTGGTGATTTCCTGCTGCGCGCCGGCGTGATTGCCGCGCGTCAGCGCATTCCCGTGGAGTTGCACGCATGAGTTCCGTTCCCGATCCGCTGACCGCCGCCGAATCGCCGCGCGCATTGGCCGAGCTGAATCAATGGCTGGGCCAGCAGAGCGCCGAAGCGCGCGTGGCCTGGGCCCTGGAATCGCTGTCCGGCGAGCACGCCTTGTCGTCCAGCTTCGGCGCGCAGTCGGCCGTCTCGCTGCATCTGGTCACGCAGCTCCGCCCGGACATTCCGGTGATCCTGATCGACACCGGTTATCTGTTCCCGGAAACCTACCGTTTCGTCGACCAGCTCAGCGAGCGGCTGTCGCTGAATCTGAAAACCTGCTTTCCGCAGATCGGCGTGGCCTGGATGGAAGCACGCTTCGGCAAACTTTGGGAGCAGGGCATCGACGGCATCAATCGCTACAACCGCCTGCGCAAAGTGGAGCCGATGCAACGCGCGCTGGCCGAGCTCGGCGTGCGCACCTGGATCGCCGGCCTGCGTCGCAGCCAGACGCAATCACGGGCTGAAATCGATTTCCTGGAATTGCGCGACGGCCGCTGGAAACTGCATCCACTGGCTGACTGGAGCGATCGCGATGTCGGCCGCTACATGGCCAGGCATGACCTGCCGTACCACCCGCTCTGGAACGAAGGTTATGTCTCGATCGGCGACGTCCACACTACGCGCCGTTGGGAGCCGGGCATGCTCGAGGAAGACACGCGCTTCTTCGGCATCAAGCGCGAATGCGGCCTGCATTTCGACGACGAATCCGACCGCGCCGCCTAGCCTGCTCCGACATTCGCGGCTGAAGCCGCTCCTACAAGAGCGCTTCTGTAGGAGCGGCTTCAGCCGCGATAACTCAAACCGTAATCGTCTGACTCAACTCCACCCAACTAGGCGGCACCGGCCAATTCGCTTCTGCATTCCCCTCCAGCACCCGCCGCAGATCCCGCCGATCCAACTGCGGCGCCAGCGCCTTGAGCAATTCCAGTGCGTAGTCGCGCAGCACGCGCTCACGCGGCAGCACCGCCCAGGTAACGCACTCCGCCAACTCCAGCGGCGCCGGGCGTGCGATCAGGTCGGCATCCTCATGAGCGCCGACCGCCATCTCGGCGAGCAGTCCGACGCCGAGTCCGGCGCGAACATAGGTCTTGATCAGGTCGGCATCACCGGCGGTCATCGCCAATTTCGGCTCCAGTCCGGCGCCGGCAAACGCACGTCGCAGCGACGACTCCGGACGGCTCGAGGACTCGTAACTGACCAGGGGCTGCGCCGCCAGCTCGGCTAGCGTCGGCGGGTGATCGAGCGCGGCGAGCGTATGCGAGAGCGGCACCAGCACCACTCGCCGCCAGCGATACAGGGGCACGGCAAGGCCGCCTTCGGGCGTTTCTCCCGACGTGCTGATCACTGCGAAATCCGCTTCGCCCCGCGCCAGCTGTTCGAGCACTTCCTTTTCCTCGACCGGGCGCAGATGCACGCTAACCTGCGGAAACGCGCGCTTGATGCCGGCAATCGCCCAGGGCAACACATGACGCGCCTGGGTGTGGGTCGTGGCCAGTACCAGCCGCCCTTCGTGTTCGCCGCGTTCGTTGGCGGCATAGGCGCGGATGTTGCCGGCCTCGTCAAGAATGCGTCGCGAATGCGAGAGCACGCGCTCGCCGGCCGGCGTAATCGCGTCGAGACTGCGGCCCTTGCGCGAGAACAAGAGGAAGCCGAGCTCGTCTTCCAGCAATTTGAGCTGCTTCGACAAACCGGGCTGCGTGGCGTGCACGCGTTCGGCGGCCACCGTGATGTTGAGACCGGAATCGGCGATGGCAACGAGGTAGCGGAGCTGGGTGAGGGTCATGACATTTTCGAAGCTAGCCGAATGTCGCCGAGGCGTCCAGCCAAACCCGGCCAGGGCTTATGACTGCCCGGCATGTGTCCAGTAGGAGTGTTCATTTCCGCTGGGGCAGGGCAAGGCCTACGGTCGACTCTACCGATTCTGAAAAGCGCGCCCGCCATGACAGCCCCGTTGTTTCCTCTCTTCGTCGACCTGCGCGGACGCAGCGTGCTGGTGGTCGGTGGCGGTCCGGTGGCGGCCCGGAAAGTCGCGGCCCTGCTCGACGCCGGCGCGCAAGTTCGGGTTGGCGCGCCAACGCTGAACACGGCGCTGGCGCAGCTGCTGGAAGCCGGGCGCATTCAACATTCAGTCGGGGAGTTTCAGCCCGACTGGTTGGATGGCGCCTGGCTGGCCATCGCCGCCACCGACGATGCGCAGGTCAACCGCGCCGTCGCCGCGGCCGGCGCTGCGCGGCAAATCTGGGTCAATGCGGTCGACGACGCGCGAGCGTCCAGCGTCCACGTGCCGGCGCGAATCGAACGCGGCCCGCTGCAACTGGCGATCTCCAGTGGCGGCGGCGCGCCGATGCTCGCCCGTCACCTTCGCGAGCGCCTGGAGACCGAGCTCGATGAGTCACTGGGACCGCTGGCCGAACTGCTGACGCAGGCACGCGCACGGATTCGCGCGCGCTATCCACGCATCGCCGAGCGCAGGCGCTTCTTCGATGAACTGTTGGCTGGTGAGATTCCCGCGCTGTTGCGCCAGGGCCGGCACGCCGAGGCGGGCGACGCGCTCGAAGCGGCGCTGCAAGTCACGCCGAAGCCGCCGAAAACAGGCAGCGTCGCCCTCGTGGGCGCCGGCCCCGGCGATCCCGGATTGCTGACGCTGCGCGCATTGCGTCTGCTCAACCAGGCCGATGTGATCCTGCATGACCGCCTGGTCAGCCCGGAGGTATTGCAGCTCGCCCGCCGCGATGCCGAATTCATCACCGTCGGCAAGCAGGCCGGCGCCGCGCTGACTACGCAGGAACAGATCCACGAGCTCATGCTCGAGCACGCGCGCGCCGGCCGTCGGGTGGTTCGCCTGAAAGGTGGCGACCCGTTCGTCTTCGGTCGCGGCGGCGAGGAGCTGGAATTCCTGCACGCGCACAACATCGCCTTCGAAGTGGTGCCGGGTATCACCGCAGCGCTGGCTTGTGCGGCCTACGCCGGCATCCCGCTGACGCATCGCGATCATGCGCAGTCCGTACGCCTGGTCACCGCGCATTCCAAGGATTCCGTCGACGGCCTGGACTGGCGTTCGCTTGCAGCGGAACGGCAGACGCTTGCGGTGTACATGGGCGTAGCTGGCCTCGATCGTGTGCGCGCGCAGTTGCTCGCGCACGGACGCGATCCGGCGACGCCGTTTGCATTGGTCGAGAACGGGTCACGTCCGGAACAGCGGGTGATTCTCGGCACGTTGGCGGAGTTGCCAGAGCGGGCGCGTGCGGAAGACGTGCGCTCGCCTGCGCTGCTGATCGTTGGCGAGGTTGCGGGGTTGGCGGAGAGCTTGCATTGGTTCGGGGCGGCGCCGTTGATTTCCGAATCGATGGGTGGGTTGGCCTGTGCGGCGTGACTGATGCGTTTTGGTGGGGTGGGGATCGCGGCTGAAGCCGCTCCTACAGGCAAATATATGGGAGGTACCTGTGGCTATTTACGACAGTATTTTGGATACGATTGGGAACACGCCGATTGTCAGGCTGCAGCGGCTGGCGCCGAAGCATGTGAGCTTGTACGCGAAGGTCGAGAGCTTCAATCCTGGCGGTTCGGTCAAGGATCGGCTGGCGTTGGCCATCGTGCTCGACGCCGAACGCAGCGGCGCGCTCAAGCCCGGCCAGACCATCGTCGAAGCGACGTCCGGCAATACCGGCATTGCGTTGGCGCTGGTTGCGGCCGCGCGCGGATACCCGTTCGTTGCGGTGATGACGGAAACGTTCTCGGTGGAACGGCGCAAACTGATGCGCGCCTATGACGCGAAAGTGATCCTGACCCCGGCGGCCGAACGCGGCAGCGGCATGGTGCGCAGGGCTGCAGAGTTGGCCGAGCGGCATGGATGGTTCCTGGCGCGACAATTCGAAAACGAAGCCAACCCGGCGTACCACCGCAATACCACCGGCCCCGAGATCCTGCGCGACTTCGCTGGCAAGCGACTGGATTTCTTCGTCAGCGGCTGGGGTACCGGCGGCACCATCACGGGTGCGGGCCAGGTGCTGAAGCTGGCGCGTCCCGAGCTGCGGGTCATCGCCTCCGAGCCCGCCGGCGCGGCGCTGCTCAGCGGCAAGGAATGGCAGCCGCACAAGATCCAGGGTTGGACGCCTGACTTCCTGCCGCAAGTCCTCGACCGCGGCATTGCCGACGAGATTCGCCTGATCGACGACGTGACGGCGCGTGACACCGCCCGCCGGCTGGCTAGCGAGGAGGGGCTGTTCGTCGGCCTTTCCGCTGGCGCAACCGTGGCGGCGGCGTTGCAGGTCGCCGAGCAGGCGCCGGCCGGTTCGGTGTTGCTGGCGATGTTGCCCGATACCGGCGAGCGCTATCTGTCGACGTTCCTGTTCGAGGGTGTGGCTGAAGGCTCGGACGACGAATGGCTGGCTGTGCTTGAGGAACAGGCACTGGCGTTGTCGGCCTGAAGCGGGGCTTCGCGTGGAGCCCGCCGCGAGGCGGCGGGCACATGCAGCATTTACCGGAGACACGATCCGACAACGCAGCGATAATTACGCATCGACAGGAGAAATCGATGCGTGCAATTCTTTTCTGCATCCTGGCGCTGGTGGCGGCGCCGACAGTTGCCGACTGCACCCCGTGCCAGGGTGGCGCAGTCTTCATCGACAACAACGGCAATGGCGCCAGGGATTCCGGAGAGCCGGGCGTGCCGGGCGCGCGCGTTTCCGATGGCGAGCGCATCGTCGTCACCGATTCGGCCGGTGCGTATCAACTGGCCACGGGCTCCGGCCGCACCACCTTCCTGATCAAGCCGGCCGGATTCCGCGTCGCGGCACGCGCCGACGGACTGCCCGACACCTGGGCGAATGTGCAGAGCGCGACCGGGCCGGCGCTGCGTTACGGCGGCGTCCCGGTTTCGCCGCCAACCTGCAAGGATTTCGCCTTGATTCGCGATACCGAAGCGCCCGCGCCGCAGTTCGAGGTGCTGGTATTCGGTGATCCGCAAACCAAGTCGCGCCTGGACGTCGACTACTACAAGCGCGATATCGTTGAGCCCGTGCGCGGCAAACACCGCGCGCGCCTGGGCATCAGCCTGGGCGATATCGTCAGCGACGACCTGTCGCTGTATCCGGCGCTCAAGGCAGTCGATGCGACACTCGGTATCCCGTGGTTGCACGCGCCCGGAAACCACGACCTGGATTTCGATGCGGGCAACGATGAGCGCTCGCTCGACAGCTTTCGCCACGCCTTCGGTCCCGACACCTACGCCTGGGAAGAAGGTCTGGCAAATTTCATCGTGCTCGACGACGTGATTTACTTGCCGGGCGAAAGTCCGGCCTACATCGGCGGCCTGCGCGAACAGCAGTTCGCTTTCCTGCAAGCCTATCTTGCCGGCGTGCCGAAGGATCGCCTGCTGGTGTTGTCGCTGCACATTCCCCTGTTCGACGCCACGGCCGGCGTCGAGACGTTCCGCCGCGCCGATCGCGAACGATTGTTCGCGCTATTGCAGCCGTTTCCGAACGTGCTGGTGCTGAGCGCGCATTCGCACAACCAGCAACATTTCTTTCATGGTCGCGATACCGGCTGGCAGGGCGACAAGCCGCTGCATGAATACAACGTCGGCGCCACCTGCGGCGCGTTCTGGTCCGGCGTCAAGGATGCAGCGGGCATTCCGGTAACGACCATGAGCGACGGCACGCCGAACGGCTACGCCTTGCTCACGGTGAAGCCGGATGCGTTCGACCTGCGCTGGTTCGTGGCGCGCGCCGCCGACGATTACCAGATCCAGCTGCATGCGCCAAGAGTGCTCCGGCGCGGCGCTTTTCCGGCGTTCGCTGTCTACGCCAATGTCTTCATGGGTGCGCCGGACACCAAGGTCGAATATCGAATCGACGATGGCCAATGGAAGCCGATGCGTCGCGTGCTGCGCGCCGATCCGTCGCTGGTGGCCGAGAATTTGCGGGACGACCTGGCGGCGACGCTGCGCGGCTATGACCGCTCGCCGGAGGCGGCGTTATCGACGCATCTGTGGCGCGGGCCGTTGGCGACGGATTTGAGCGAGGGGCCGCATCGGGTGGAGGTGCGGGCCGAGCTTGCTGGGTTTGGTGTGGCGCGGGCGAATACGGAGTATCGGCTTGGGCGTGCGAAGCGGTAGGGGTTGGGGTGGTTGAGAATCGCGGCTGGCTTCTAACAGACGAATGTCTGGTCAGCCGCTCCCACAGGGGGGCAGGGTTAGGGGACGATGTTGGCGAAGGATTCTACGCGGTGGTGGCCGTTGCAGGATTCGCCGGTTCGCGGCAGGGGGTAGTCTTCGATGCGGTCGACCAGCACGGTGTCCATGCCGGCTTCTCGCGCAGCGTCGAGTTCTTCGACGACGTCGGACAGGAACAGGACGTCGGCGCCGCCACGATCCAGCGCCGCGAGAACGTTGCGATAGCTCTGCGCCTCGCGCTTGCCGCCGACCGAGGTATCGAAGAACCCGGAGAACAAAGGCTGCAAATCGCCCGCCGTGGTGTGCGCGAATAGGAGCTTCTGCGCGGCAACGGAACCGGACGAGTACACGTACAGCGAATGTCCCTGTTCGCGCCACGCCTGCAGCGCGGCCACGGCGTCCGGATACACGTGCGCCAGGTATTCGGCCTGGGCGTAGCCATCCACCCAGATTATGCCCTGCAGCGCCTTCAGTGCCGGATGCTTGCGATCTTCATCGATCCAGCCCTGCAGCACTTCCACCAGGACATCGTCGCGGCACACATTGCCGGCGTCGATCGCCGCCGCGTCCAGCCAGCGCCGCACTTCGGGTTCATCGCCATGGCGGCGCACGAACTCGGGCAACGCCGCGCGCGCATACGGAAACAGTACGTCCTTGACGAAGGAAATCGAACTGGTGGTGCCTTCGATGTCGGTGAGGATGACCCGCTTCACCAGCTCAAGCCGCCGAGTCGGGTTCGTAACGCGGGAAACGCTCGGCCAGACCGCTGTCGGTGAAATAGCCGACCCAGCCGTCCGGATCGGTGAAAAAACGGATGGCGATGAAGTGCGGCGCCGGGCCCATGTCGAACCAGTGTTTGGTCCGGTCGGGCACGCCGATCAGGTCGCCTTGTTCGCACAGGATTTCGTAGACTTCGTTGCCGATGTGCAGCGTGAACAGTCCCGAGCCGGCGACGAAGAAGCGGACTTCGTCTTCCTTGTGGAAATGCTCGCTGAGGAATTTCTTGCGCATCGCCTCGCGGTCCGGATGGTCAGGCGCGATGCTGACCACGTCGACCGTGCGAAAACCCTTTTCCTCCACCAGCCGGTCGATGTCCCGGCGATAGGCAGCCATCACCGCTTCCGTGCTTGCGCCCGGTTCCAGCTCGGCGTCGGCGCGCCACTGCTCCCAGCGCACGCCGAGCTTCGCCAGCTCCTTGGCGATCGCCTCCTGCCCGGAGGTAGTCAGGACCGGCGTGGACGGGTCGGCTTCGGAAAAAACCCGCAGGCGGCTCATGGGCGCAGCTTCCTCATTTCCAGTTCGCAATTGAGCAGGAACTCGAATGCTTCCAGATGACGCCGGGCTTCGGCCATGTCGCGGCCCCAGGCATACATGCCATGGCCGTCGATCAGGTAGCCCCAGACCGGTCCCTTGTCGAGCAACACGTCGACCTGGGCGGCGAGGGTGGAAATGCATTGGTTATTGGCCAGCACCGGCACGTCCATGATGGTTTCGTGCGTGTCCTGGCCGCGAAAAGCCTTGAGCAGCTCGTATTCCTCGAAACGAATATGGCCGGCCCCGGCGTACAACCGCGAGGCCAGCGTCTGCGCCAGCGAATGCGTGTGCAGCACGCAGCCGATGTCCGGCAGGCGCGCATACAGCTGCGTGTGCAGCACCGTTTCGGCTGAGGGCATCTGCTCGGTGGCGACCGGCGACCCGTTGAAATCCACGACCATGATGTCGGCTTCGGTCAGCTTGCCCTTGTCGCGCCCGGAAACCGTGATCGCCGCGTGCTGATCGTCCAGGCGCACCGAAAAATTGCTGCTGGTCGCGGGCGTCCAGCCCAGCGCGGCGAGCTCGCGGGTATTGGCGATTATTTCGGCGGCGCAGGCGGCCAGGCGGGCAGGGTCGTAGAGGGGGGCGTTCATGGCCACAGTTTAGCGAATGCCCGGAGTGTGCGCTGCTACTCGACCGCAGACATGACGATCACCCGAGGCGGGATTACAATAGGCGCAACTGCCGGAGCCATCGCCATGACCGAACATCGAAATTCCCGTCGTCGTTTCCTGCTGCAGGCCGCAGTCGCGGTGAGCGCATTGCCGTTGCTCGGCCGCCTGAGTCCGGCGGTCGCCGCGCCCCTGCCCAAGCTGCCGGCGACCAACGCCCAGGCCAAGGCCCTGGGCTATGCGGAAGATCCGAAGAAGTTCGGCGCCGCGCACAAGCCGGGCAGCAATTGCCTGAACTGCCAGTTCTTCACCCAGGCCACCGGCGCCTGCGCGCTGTTCCCCGGTTTCAGCGTCGCGCCCAAGGGCTGGTGCACTGCCTGGGCGAAGAAGGCCGCCTGATCGCCGGCATCGCCGTATCAGCGCTTGAGACGCCGCGCGCCTTAGAATCTGGCTTCCGGACCAAGGGGGCGCGGCATTGACCAACCAGATTCTTCTCTACGCCCTCATTGCCTTGCTGGCTCTGGCCGTCGGTGCCTGGCTCGCCTATCCGGCCGGTCGCCGGCGCGGGCTGGCCGACGCCGAGCCGCGCTGCACGGGCCTGGCCCGTGACTTCGCCAACGCCCAGTCGCAAAGGGAAGAACTCGAAAAGCGCCAGCTGAGGCTGGAGGCGCAGTTGGAACTCGCCCGCACCACGCTGGCCCAGGCGGAATCGCAGGCGGCCGAAGTCGCGGCGCGCATGGACGAACAGCAACGCGCGCATGGCGAGAAACTGCTGAGCCTGCAGGATGCCGAGACGCGCCTGCGCGAAACTTTCCGCAACCTGGCCACGCAGATTCTCGATGAACGTGCGCAGAAACTCAGCGAACAAAGCCAGCAGCAGATCGGCGGCCTGATCGATCCGCTGAAGTTGCAGCTCAAGGAATTCCGCGACGCGATCACCCAGACCTACGCCAACGAGCAACGCGAACGCGGCATGCTGTCGCAGGAAATCCAGACGCTGAAGCAGTTGAATCAGCAGATCAGCGAAGACGCAATCAATCTCACCCGGGCCCTCAAGGGCGACTCGCGAACCCAGGGCGCCTGGGGCGAAATGGTGCTCGAGCGCGTGCTCGAAGCGTCCGGTTTGTGCGAAGGCCGCGAATTCGAGCTGCAGATCGTGTTTGCCGACGAAGACGGCAGCCGACCGCGGCCGGATGTGATCGTGCACCTGCCGGAGAACAAGGACCTGGTCATCGATGCCAAGGTTTCGCTGACCGCGTACGACCGACTGGTGGCGGCCAACGACAACGGCGAACGCGAGGTCGCGCTGCGCGAGCACGCGGCATCGTTCCGTCGCCACATCGATGGCTTGTCCAAGCGTGATTACTCGAGTCTGCCAGGCTTGCGCACGCTGGACTTCGTCCTGCTGTTCGTGCCGATCGAGCCGGCGTTCATCGAGGCGATCCGCGCCGACGACGGCCTGTACACCTACGCGCTATCGAAGAACATCGCGCTGGTCAGTCCGAGCACGCTGCTGGCGACGCTGCGCACCGTCGCCCATCTGTGGCGGCTCGAAGACCGAAATCTCAATGCCGCCGAGATTGCCCGCCAGGCGGGCGCGCTGTACGACAGTTTCGTGATGCTGGAACAGGAACTGGCTGGCGTAGGCGATGCACTCGACAAGGCCGTCCGCAGCCACGAGGGCGCGGTCAAGCGCATCAGCACCGGCAAGGGCAACCTGCTGGGCCGGGTCGAGCGCCTGCGCAAGCTGGGCGCCGACAGCAAAAAGCAGCTGCCCCTGGCGAAGCTGCTGGAAGCCGAGAGCGAGAGCGAGGCCGGCGAGTAACTCTCCCACCGGCCCGTAGGAGCGGCTTCAGCCGCGAAGCCCTTTGACTGTTTCACGGCTAAACCCGGCAAACAAAAACGGCGCGGAATAATCCGCGCCGTTTTTTTATCTACCGCGACTCAACCAGGATCAGTCGTGCGACGTACCGTGATGCAGATGGCTGCGGTTGCGGCTATAGCCGAAGTAGACGATCAATCCGATCACAGCCCAGCCCAGGAACAGCTTGATGGTGTAAGAGCCAAGGCTTACGAAGAGAAGCGCGCAACCGGCCATCGCCAGCGGACCGACGATCCAGATCAACGGCGCCTTGAAGCTGCGCTTGCGATCCGGCTGGCTGACACGAAGCATCATCACGCCCAGCGCCACGACGAAGAAGGCGAACAGAGTGCCGGAGTTCGAAATATCGGCCAGCGCGCCGACCGGGAACATGGCGGCAAACAAGGACACGGCGATACCGGTAATGATGGTGACCGTGTGCGGCGTGTGGAAACGTGGGTGCACGTCGGCCAGCCTTCTCGGCATCAGGCCGTCGCGCGCCATGGTGAACAGGATGCGGGTCTGGCCGTAGATCATCATCAGCACGACGGAGGGCAGGGCGACGATGGCCGCGCCTGCTACCCAGTTGCCGATCTGGCCGTGGCCCAGCTCACGCAGCACGAATGCCAGCGGCTCTTTGGACAAAGCCAATGCACCGCCCGGCTGCGCGCCGACGGCGCCAACCGCGGCGTAGGCGACCAACAGGTAGAACACCGTGCACACGGCGAGCGAACCGATCAGGCCGATCGGCACGTTGCGCTGCGGATCCTTGGTTTCCTCGGCGGCCGTGGATACCGCATCGAAACCCACATACGCGAAGAAGATCGACGCCGAGGCGCCGAGCACGCCCACGCCGGACAGCGGCGTGCCCCAGCCCAAAGGCAACATCGGCACGAAGTTCGCCGCCTGGGTCGCCGGCATGGCGATGACGACGAAAACCGTCAGCGCGATGACCTTCACGGCAACGAGCACTGCGGTGAATTTCGCACTCGTCGACGTACCAATGACCAGCAGCATCGTCACGAACAGCGAAATCATGAAAGCGACCAGGTTGAAGGAACCCTTTGCCGCCGAGCCGTCCGGCATGATCACCGGGTCGAACGGACCGGCGGTGAGCGCATGCGGCAGGCCGTAGCCGATGCTGGAAAGGAAGCCGTTCGCATAACCCGACCAACCCACGGCCACCGCGCCTGCGGCGACGGCGTATTCCAGGATCAAGGCCCAGCCGACCATCCAGGCGATGAGTTCGCCCAGGACGGCGTAGGAGTAGGTGTAGGCGGACCCGGACACCGGCACCATCGAGGCGATCTCGGCGTAGACCAACGCGGTCAGCGCGCACACAGCACCGGCGATGATGAAGCTGTACATCATGCCCGGGCCGGCCTTTTCGGCGGCCACTGAGGTGAGCACGAAGATGCCGGTACCGATAATCGCGCCGATGCCCAGCATCATCAGCTGGAACCAGCCCAACTGACGCACCAGGCCCTTTCGTTCGGCTGTTGCAAGAATCTGGTCTAGTGGTTTTACGCGGTCGAAAAACATTGCCTTCCCCTGACGCGAGTAAGAGAACGCCAACCAATGACGGTTGGCGCGTTGTTAACTGTTCGAGCCCAAGCAGTCCGGGCCAGACCCCCGGTAACATAAGCGACACAGCCCGGACCGGCAAGCGCCATCGCCCGCGGACGTCGACAGGACCCAGATGAACACACTCAGCCGCGCCCAACAGCAGGTAATCGACCAGCTGAACGCCTATCTTTCAGCGGCGCCGGAGGCGCTGGCCGCGACGACCTTGTTCGGCGAATTTGTCCTGGCGTACCCCGATTGCTGCGAACGCACATTGGCCATCGGCCACTTGACCGGCTCGGCCTGGCTC
>Ga0209211_10001501_pt1 | contig 43851 bp, 52 predicted proteins | sample RifGroA2_FD_183992 | JGI IMG/M metagenome (GOLD analysis project Ga0209211, IMG submission 183992) | Groundwater microbial communities from Rifle, Colorado, USA - Groundwater A2 (SPAdes) (version 2) | ecosystem: Environmental > Aquatic > Deep subsurface > Groundwater | place: Rifle, Colorado...
ATATTTTTGCATAAATAAGCAAAATTTATTATTACCTTCTGCTTATATTTTACCATTTTTTATCGTTTTTGGATTAAGAAAAAGGGGATAATTTTTAATTAAATTTATGTTATTCAGGAACAGGCCCCAAAGGTGTCGACTCTACGCCACCCAGGAAGTCCGTGCTTGAGAGCCAACAACACGGTCACCCACGCCATCACGACTGCTGATGTAATCTGCAAATTAAGGGAACCTTCGGCGTACATTCCCGCAAACGTGATTGTGTCGAGTGACGCCCAGATGATCCAACTGGCCTTGATTGGCTTCGCAGGCTTATCATCCGGTCGAACGAACGTGATCCTATCGATCCAACTCCAAACCGATGTGGACTTCCAATTTCTGACACGCTTATGCATGATCGCCCAGATGTATGGAGCAAACGCGAGCGTAAACAGAACACCGGCCATAACATTGAAAAAGTCCTTCATGGCAACCTCCTTATTGTAAGCCATGGCAGAGCAACTTATCACAAAAACCCAAAAATGTCCAGCATTGAATAACAAAAATCCTGATTTTATTAAGTTTTTTCGTAAATTAAAACAACTCAAAAACCCAAATTTGCCACCTAAGGTCCAATCGGCACCTAAATGGCAAATTTTTCAAAAACATCGATATAGTTGACTATTTCTCTTTGAGATCCAGACAAAATGTCTAAGTCTCCATGTCTAAGTCATTCTGACTAAGTCCACAACTTCGTCTTACTATCCATAATTAATGAACCAGGCACATTTAATACCTGGTTCTTTTTACACTGTTTTTATAAATCTCTTCCTTGTCGACTAGACAATCTACTTAGCAACTGATGCGCCTGTGTCACCTTCTACTTCTGCACCATCTTCCCCTTCTGCCTCATTACTTCCATCAATCGACTCAATCGTCACCTTAGTCATCACATCCCCAATTCCGATCTCATCGACAACTTCCATACCTTCCAATACACGGCCGAAGATTGAGTATGCTTTTGGCAGTGGATTATCAGCTAGCATGATGAAAAACTGACTGCCATTGGTATCAGGCCCTGAGTTTGCCATGGCCACAATTCCACGGTCATATTGATATTCGTCATTAAGTTCGTCTTCAAATTTATATCCAGGTCCGCCCATGCCATTTCCCATAGGATCTCCGCCCTGGATAACAAAATCTTCGACTCGGCGATGGAAAGTTAATCCATTAAAATATCCTTGGTTAGCAAGATAAACAAAGTTGGAAACTGTTTTTGGAGCAGTATCGGCAAAGAGCTCAAATACAATATCGCCATTTTCTGTTTCAATACGAACTATTTTATTTTCGATTTGACTATCATCTAAAACCCCAGGGAATGAATACATAGATTGTTCAGTTACTTGTGAATCTGAAATATCAGACTCTTGAATTAATTCCTCCTGTGTTGTGCACCCTGCTCCAACTGTGACAAACCCAGCCAAAACAAGTAGCGAGACATAAAAATACGGACCAATGTTTTGTTTTTTCATATACACAATATTATACACAATTATTTAAGAGAACAAAACAGACTCATTTTGGAGTCTGTTTTTGAATATATTTATTATTCAGCCTGTAATTCCGCGATCTGTGTTTGTAAGTAACTAATCTCGGCTGATCGCTGATCTAATGCGTACACACTGGTAATCAACACTGCCGACAAGGCAAAAACTAGAACAAGTAATAGGCTAACGAGCTCAATACTTCCTATCGGAAGCGCATTGCAACTTCGACAGACATGATGAATTTGTGGAAGCGGCTCATGAACATCGTTGGCATGCATCGCAACCTTTGTTTTTTTCTTTGCTGTAAGCTTTGGCATAGCTGGTGCTTTCATTTTTTCAACTGGTTTTTTCACAACCTTCTTTACTACAACTTTTACTTCTTCCTTAGCTTTGACTTTCTTAGACATAAAATATTCCTCCTAAATATTATAAACTTATATAATTATATTATCACATTTCCAACACTGATCCAAGCACTTGTCCACTATCGCATCCTGCTGTTTCATCAACAAACCATCGACCAATAATTAGGAACTTAACTTCTTGCTCAACATCATCAATATAAACACGGGCATAACGCTCCAACTGCGAAATTTCTTCTTTATTTCCGTGAAAAATAATACCATCACATCCACCCAGCTCTGTTTTTTGAGAAATACGAATCACTGAACCGTCGCCAGTAACAAAACCTGTTGCTAACTCATAGCCAACAGTATTTTTCGGTGCCATTTTTAGTATTTCTCCAAATGTATCAAGAAAATCAGGCACATCAATTGTTACATACTGTTTTACTGTGTAAATACCAAGCTCTGATTGATCAATAACAATCTCCTGCACGCTAGGATCAATGCCCGAAGAAACTGCCTCCCACATCAATAGACTTTCATTATATTTATAAACGGCAATGGTAAAATCAAACTGCGCTTGCGAAACATCAAAAGTAATTGTCATTGCCTGATCCAACATACTAACGGCCGGCTCAATTTTGTAAAGATAATTACCAATCACATCAATACTTACATCTTGAGACTCACGCGCCAGTCCTTCAACCTTCACTACACCATCTGCGCTTTGAACTAAAATATGCTCTGGCTCAAGCATAAAACAAAAAGCAACAGATATAATTGTTAAAATAATCATGAAAAAAATAAATAAAATAGAATATGATCGTTTCATGTTTATATTATATCGCAGGAGATAGAAAGTAGAAAGTTGAAAGTACAAAGTAAAAAAAATACAGAGAACTGAAACGGCAAAAAAAAAGAACCGATAATTCGATTCTTTATACTTTTAACTTTATACTTTCAATTCCCTATTCCCCAATCTCCTCCCAAGGTGCTCCTTCTTTTCCAAAACAACCATGCACAGACATTCTTTGATAAAACGGCTGACGCAAGTTTAATCTTTCCACAATCGCCTCTGGTCGAAAATCATACTTATCTTTAACAATCGATGTTAGATCTTCACCTTTACCAGACATGGCTTGTAAAAATATTGGATCATGATGACCAATAGCATAGCCGGCAGTTATAAAAATGTTTCCCGCAACTCCTTGAGCAACAAGATTTTTTGCTACATAACGAGCCATCAACATACCAGCTCGAGCTGGCTGCAAAGGATCACGCCCCGTAAAGCTCGCACCACTGTGAGGCAAAAGTCCGCCGTAAGTGTCAGCTAAAACTTTTAATCCTGACGCACCAGCGCTGGCATAAAATCCACCTTCAGAAAAGTCACCAGCAGAATTAATAAAAATCTTTATGCCTGATGTGTCTCCAAGAATTGGAAAAATAACATGATCAAGAATGCTAGTCTGGACAACATTGCGGTCTACTGAATTATCATGCTGAACAGAAACAGTTACTACCACGATTTTATTGGCATCCATTGTAATCTGGACTTTTCCATCAGGCAGCAAAAAACTAAATGCTTCATTATGACAGCGAAGATCATCAATACGCCGAGCGATCGCATTGGCGTACACATAAGCGCGTGGCAAAAACTCTCGTGTTTCTTTAGTGGCATAACCATGAACTGCAGTTGATCCTTGCGCTCCACCATTAATAATTGTTTTGGCCAAATTCTCACTTGGTCGCTCAATATTTACAAATGGTTCAATATCATCAACATATCCGATTTCTGTATAAATCTTCCTAGCCAATGCTGATGCATCAAAATCAGCGCGAGAATCAACTGTTCCACCAATCATCAACATACCATGTGATCCACACGCCTTTAAACTAATCCGACTTTTTGGATCACGACGCAAATATTCATCCAAAAGCCCTTCCACGATTTGATCGCAGACTTTATCTGGGTGGCCTGATAGTGGAACCTCGACTGTCTTTAGCATATTTATGCGCTTAAATTAACATAAGCGAGTGGAAAAATCAATCATTATGGAATAATAATTAACATCTTTTAAAACACTTCAGCCCCGCTCCGAAGAATCGGAACGGGGCCACAGATTAAGCACAAAGGACTAAGGGACTAAGTGCAGAGGACACAAAGTCTCAAAGTTCTAAGTGCTAAGTATGCTATTTAGAGAACGCGAACCCATAAGCGTGATGCCACCTATCGTCAGGCTCGGCAGAGTACGCGTTGAGCCAACGACCAACGTCGATCCGGCTCGCGCCCAACAGAGACGGATCGCCATCGGAGTCATCGATAGGATCGTGCATTGCCACGATCGCCCACAATCCCATGGCTTCGAGCTCCTTGTCTGTGAATTTCTCACGGATGAGGCAGGCGACCTCGATGTTCAACTTCTTGTGCCTGCGCTTGTCGGCCTCGGCGCGGATATTCGCCGAGGTCCGGACGCTATCCTCGAAAAGAGAACCCTTAAGGACAACCACATCGACTACCGTACCTGACTCGCTCGGCACGAAGTCCGGCGAACAGAGCACCTGCTTCGCGTATCTGCTCACGCGGAGGCTTTTGCTCCCAAGCCGGGCGATCAAGCCCTCGCCGGTCGTTCCATTGGTGATGACCGAGAAGCGGATGACACCATTTTCCTCGTGCCACTTTTCTTCGCCGGCTATGATAGGCCATGGGTTCTCCTTGCGGAGAAACCTTTTGAAGGCTTGTACCCATTCCTGGTCATTAAGCTTGGAAAGAAGGTCGAAAACTGTCCCGAGTTCTGACTCAGGGAGAGCCACGAGCTTCCTCACGATGTCACCGAGCATGTCCATGGACATGGTCAGCTCCTTTTGTTGCACCGCCGGCGTCATGGTCCGAGAAACCCGGATTATCACGAGACCTATTGTTGAAAGCGGCATTTCAATGACAAAATATTATCATCAAAAAGCCATTTTCAACACATAGCAATTCAAATGAACAAGGTATTTTTGTATCAAAAATTGGCTTAAAAGTCAATTCTAGATACTCGCCATCACTTATCCACAATTCGCGCTTGCGTTCTGTTTTTGTTCGGTTATAATAGAAACATGAAACGAACAGGGGAATAATTACCCCCAACACCTCCTTAGAAAGAAGGGGGGATAAAACCAAACACTATGTCCCCTCTTCCACCGCTCACAAAAAAACAACGCGAGGTTCTGGACTTTATTGAACGTTTTGTGCAAACAAATGGATACACGCCGTCATATCGAGAAATTGCTAAAGGCATGGGCCTTTCTTCCCCGTCGACAGTGTATCAACACATTCAGGCGCTTTGTGAAAAAGGAGTGATTAACACAGCCGAAGATGGCAGTGCACGATCAATAGAGCTTGTTGAAGATGAAATTTCTGTCATGAGCATCATGCTTCCTATGGCCGGACTCATCACCGCCGGTGAACCGATCGAGGCCGTGGAGGAAAACGAAGCCTTTGCAGTTCCAACAGACTTTGTGGTGGATAGTGAAAACTCATATGTTCTGCGAGTAAAGGGACGCTCAATGATTGAAGACGGAATTTTTGACGGCGACTATGTAGTGATCGAACGCAATCCCTCACCAAAAAATGGAGATGTTGTGGTAGCTCTGCTCGACAACCAATATGCAACTCTGAAACGATTTTATCGAGAAGCAAATCACATTCGACTACAGCCAGCCAATAGCACAATGGATCCAATCATTATTAAGGGTGATATAAACATCCAAGGAATTGTGCGCGCGGTTATGAGAAAATTTAATAAATAGTGGAAGCTACAGCAACCACCCCCAACCCCTCCTTGGAAAAGGAGGGGAGATCAACAAAGTACTTTTAAAAATAGATCCCCTTTCATACCTTCTTAGAGAAAAGATGCAGATCCTATTCTTTTCCCTGAGTAAGGAATGATCGAAGGGATCCGATTATCCTCACACAGGACAATTATGAAAATAGGCGCCGGTCCCTCCTCCTCCCGGCGCCTTTTCGTTTTTCTAAATCATAAACCTCTCTAACTTCATTAACCTCTTTAATAACCTCTCTAACCACTCAATCATCTATGTCTACTACAACCATGCGTTACTACAAATTAACCCTTGCCTATCTTCCATCACGCTTTGATCGCCAGGCGCGAGAAGCAGGTAAATATATTCGAACCCAAATAAGCCGCCGAAAAATAAAACAATTTCTTCGTATCGCCACCACATCTTTAAATCTACAATAAATAGTTTTTTCTACTTCTTCCCAATCCCATCAATACCCCTATCATGTCGCTCACTGCCACTTTTACCCCTTTCCATATGCATGAATACTTAAACGACCCAATCGATGTCACTGTTGACTTCATTGACAGCCGAGTACGGCCACGTTCAGTCTGTTGGGATAATCGTGTATACGCAATGAAAAATGTAAACCTTGTTCATAGTACGAACGAAGAAGGTCAACATATTTTCTACTTTTCCGTATCAGACGATACTAACTTTATGAAGCTTCGCCTAAACACAAAAAACCTGGAATGGCGACTTGTTGAGCTATATACAGATTAAAAGCGTAAAGCAGAAAGCAAAAAGCATAAAGCTTTAAACTTTCAACTTTAAACTTCTACCCTATGTCGATAATTCTACACATCGATTTTAATTCTTTCTTTGCCTCTGTTGAGCAACAAGCAAACCCATTTTTGCGTGGAAAGCCAATTGCCATTACTGGCAAGCGAGGACTAAAGGATATGAAACGATCAATTATTGCCACAGCATCCATTGAGGCTAAAAAATTGGGAATCAAGCCACCAATCTCAGCCATTGAAGCAAAACAAATCTGTCCACAGCTTATTCTTCTGCCAGGCGACATGCGAAAATATAGTGAGATTACCAAACGAATGCTCAAAGCTTTACGCGATAATTCTGATTCTGTTGAACAATTCAGTACAGATGAAGCCTTTGCTGATATTACAAAAACAGCTCAGGATTATTTCGGCGCTACAATCATTGCGCAAATTATTCGTAATGAAATTAAAAAAACTTGTGGAAATCGTTGCACTGTATCAATAGGTATCGGGCCAAATCGCACCATAGCCAAACTAGCATCTGGAACAATAAAACCTAACGGCTTTACAGTTATTCAACCAAACAAAGTCCTGTCTTTCCTCGACTCCCAGCCTATAGGCAATCTTTGTGGTATTGGCAGAGCTACAGAAGCGCATCTAAATGAACTTGGGATTGATTCCTTTCCAAAACTACGCCTAGCAGATAAAGAACTTTTATTGCGTGAATTCAAGCAAGTGACTGGCAACTGGCTTTATAACATTGCCAGAGGTATAGATAATAATTTAGTCGATCCACTGGAAGAGGCTCCAAAATCCGTGGGACATTCATATACTTTCCCATACGATCTCGAACTTGATGGAGAAATAAAAACAAATCTATTAGCACTTGCTGACCAAGTTGCCTATCGATTGCGCAAAGATAAATTAAGCGCGCAGGTTGTCTCTTTCTTTGTTCGCTATCATGATTTTTCTGGAAATCATGCCCAAATCAGACTTTCGCAGCCCGCCCAAGACGGCCTAACACTTTATAAAAATGCTTGGGCATTACTTGATCGAGTCCGTAATAATCAAAAACGAATTAGACTTATGGGCATTAGCACATCAGGTCTTTTGGAAAGCGATGCGCCAGTTTCTCTTTTTCTTAAAGATAAAAAAATGCAGCATACACTTAAAGCATATGACTGCATTGCTCATAAATTTGGATCACAAGCAATTTCTCGCGCTGCAACAATGAAGACTTTTTTTCAAGAACGCGCCAGTGGCTGGCATTACGATCACGAGCTTTAATTTACTTATTAAGTTTTGGCAAAACGCTTTTCTCTTGTTTTCTAGCCGAGATATACATCCAGATTCCAAACGGCGTACCAATAAATAGTCCAATAATTGCAAGTATACCAACCAAAGCAAGAACCATACTTATTGCCTGTCCAATAAGTATAATCTGATCTGGGTCATCATCTCTTTGAAAAGTAATATTTCGAATTCCAAATTCCAAAATCGCATATGCCTGCAAAGTCAGAACAAGCAACGGTACTGGAAATAAGAATAAAATGATTCCGGTAATTTTTTTTCTTTTTATAGTCATACTTTTAACGATAAACTAATATCCAGCTAATAATTGATACTATAACCTGGTACATCATCAACTGAAAAATGGCTTTTGAATTTTTTGTTATCTTATAAGCAACAGCCCACGATGTTCCGAAGAAAAATATTGTTAGAAAACTAGATATCGCCATGGTCGATCCCCTGGGTCCTTCGATAAAAAGCTCATATGCATTTGATAAAGCACCAAAACCTAAAAAAGCAAAAGGAACGGAAAGAAGTGCGATCTGCAATGGAGTCAACATCTTATCAATTGTATTTTCTTTCTTTAATTTTGGTCTATCTGCTTGACGCTCACTTCTACGAAGCAATAAAAACCAAATCACACCAACCGGAATTCCTATTATTATTCCCGCTTTGGCAATAATTGACAGCAAATAAGAAACAATTAAAGAAAAACCAAAAAATATACTTAACAAAGCTGGAAGTTGGCTGGCTTGATCTTGAAGTATATATGAATACAAAATGTCAGCAATTGAGCCACTAGCAACAAAAAGAGGTATTGGAGCTAAAATTAATATCCATGAAATTATTTTTTTTGTTTCTTTTCTCATACCTTATTTAATGATCAACTCCTCTTCAATTTCTAGTAAGCGATTATATTTAACAAGTCGCTCTGATCTTGATGGAGCGCCGGTTTTAATGTATTGAGCATTAACAGCAACCGCTAAATCAGCAATTGTGGTATCAGCTGTTTCACCTGATCGATGAGAGATCACGACTTTGTATTTATTTCGCTGAGCTAACTTGATTGCTTGCATCGTCTCTGACAAGGTTCCAATTTGATTTACTTTTATCAATACTGCATTGGCTACTTTGTTATCAATCCCCTTTTGTATTCTTTCTGGATTTGTAACAAAGAGATCATCGCCAATAAGCATCATTTGCTTACCAAGTTTGGCTGTCATCTTTTGCCATCCATCCCAAGCATCCTGATCAAGCCCATCCTCCACTGATATTAACGGATACTTTTTTGACCAACGAGCATATAGGTCAATCATTTGATCTGCATTATATTTTATCCGGTCTGTTTTAAGTACATATCGATCCTTTCGAGGATCATAAAATTCACTAGCAGCCACATCAATACCAAAACCAATTTCCTTGCCAACCTTATACTTTGCTTTTTGCACTGCCTTTTTCAAATACTCAAGCGCATCCTCGGTTTTACCAACATTTGGCGCATAACCGCCCTCATCACCCAAATCCGTATCCATTCTATCTTTTCGCAAAATCTCTCCAAGAGCATGATATATCTCTGCGCCAGCTCGCAACTTTCGTGAAAATCGAGAAAAACCATGAGGAATAATAATAAACTCCTGCATGTCAAGATTAGTGCTGGCATGACGACCACCATTAAAAACATTCATTAATGGCGTGGGTAATTTATATGTCTGGTGATCGAGTGAATAAATATCTCGTAAATGTTTATACAAGGGCATTTTTCTTCGTCGCGCACCAGCATGAGCACAAGCTATAGAAACTCCAAGGATTGCATTTGCTCCGAGTCGATGCTTATTAACGGTTCCATCAAGTATGCGCATGGTGTCATCAATCTTCTCAATATCCATTGCGTCCATTCCATGCAGGACTGAGGCAATTTTCGTATTTACATTTTTAACTGCCCGCAAAACTCCTTTGCCATTATAACGATTCTTATCTCCATCACGAAGTTCAAGTGCCTCATGTATTCCAGTTGAAGCACCAGACGGAACAGAAGCTGAACCATGGGACCCATTATTTAACAACACGCTAACATTTAGCGTTGGATTGCCACGCGAATCAAGAATCTCATGCGCATGGATGAATTCAATTTTTTCTTTCATATTGGGAAGGGTTAAGAGATTTTTTCCATCCCGACGATAGGAGGGATCTTCTCACTTTATTAAGATCTAAAATGTTGACGGTTTTGATATTGTCACTATAAAGCGAAACCTTTAATCACCTCTATTTCTTTTCTAATACTTCAAGTCCAGGTAGTTTTTTTCCAGCCAAGTATGCAAGCATTGCTCCGCCTCCGGTTGATACAAATGAAAAATGGGACAAAAGATTTTTACTTTGTAAAAATCCAACAGTATCTCCTCCACCAACAATGCTTTGTATTTTATTTTTTATTGGCAGGGCTTGAGCGATGGACTGAGTTCCAGATTCTGCACCAGTTACCAGCGAACCCAAACATCCGTTGTATACAATACTCTTTGCATTTTTTACACTTGCTTTAAACAATCTCTGCGTACTTAGACCAATATCAATTAATTGATCAGATCTCTTTAAATTTGAGGCCAATATTGTTTGGACTTTTGCGTCGCGTATTGCAATATAATCAATCGGAGAAACAAGCTTATCAGCAAATTTCTTCATTACTTGTCTGGCTAGCATTCTCTCATTACGGCTAATATCAACTCCGGAAATTTGTAGAACTTCTCCTTGCTCAACGCTAGAAATCGCCAATGCTACGCCACCGCCCACCAAAATCTCATCTGCTTCTTTCCCAAGCTTTAATAATATTGGCATCTTTGTATTTAGCTTGATCCCGCCTAAAACCAGAACAAATGGAAAAGCGCGCGGTCTACTGAGATTTTCAACTTCTTCAATCACTACTGATCCAGCATAGCTTGGTAAATATTTTGTAATCGCATGAATCGAGGCATGCTCACGATGGCAAACACCAAAAGCATTATTAACATAAATATCAGCCAGTCTTGATAATTTTTTAGCAAAACCATAATTATCATTTTCCTCTTCTTTATAAAATCTTAGATTCTCAAGCATGATTATTGATCCGGCTCGCAAATCTTTGATTCTGCTGACTGCTTTATCAGAAAGAATATTTTTTTCAAAACTAAGTTCACATCCTAATTTCTTCTCATACCAGCGCGCAACTGGTTTTAAACTTAAAGTCAGTTTAGTTTGTCCGTCTGGTCGCCCTAGATGTCCGGCCAAAACAACAATTGCTCCTCTTTTTTGGTATTCACGGATATCTTGTAAAGTTTGCTCAAGTCGCCAAGCTGATTCTTCCTTTACCTTTCTTCCAGACAGTGGAACATTACAATCAACTCGCAAAAAAATGCGCATGCCTTTTTTAATCTTACTCTTTTGTAAAATATTTAACCCCATACTATCCAACTAAAAACTTGGTGACCCAGTTATGTTCGCGGGCATACGAATACAAAAAATAATCCAGTCCAACTATATGTCCACTCCCCCCAGAAAGAAAAAGCATAAGACAGACAATCACTAACAAAAAATTAAAAGAGGATGCAAAACTAATAAATGTCCAGGCGTAAATCAAAAAATAACAAATTAATAAAATAATTGACGCTGGTCTAACGAGCATTCCAAGAATTAAACAAATTCCAAAAATTATCATCATCCACGGTAGCAGGGTTTCAAAAATACTAAAGGCAAACACTTGCTCAAACCAGGAAGAAAAAAAAGCGTTTATCGAAAGATCGTTGATAACTGACCAATCTGACAAACGCTCAACTCCATAAAAAAAAGCACTAAATCCAATGAAAACCCGTAGTGTTACAAAGAATACACTAAACCAGACCTCATCTGTGGCGTGAGAAAAAATTCCAAACAATGTCCTCCGTTGCATAATTTATAGGTAGAGTGCGAGTTCAGCTAAACGATGGGCATATCCCCATTCGTTGTCATACCAAGCAACAATTTTTACTAGATTTCCACCAATTACTCGAGTTAGTCCAAAATCAACGATTGCTGAATGTGGGTCACCAATAAAATCAGACGAAACAAGTTCTTCTTGAGTGTAATCAACTATTCCATCAAAACGCGGTGACTTAACTGCCTTTTTTATAGCCTCATGGATCTCTTCCACAGTCACATCTTTTTTTAAAACAAAAGTTATGTCAGAAAGTGAAACAACTGGTAGTGGAACACGAACCGAGAGACCATCAAACTTTCCTTTTAAATCTGGAATGGCTTCAGTAGTGGCAATAGCTGCCCCAGTACTTGTAGGAATCATGTTGATCCCGGCGGCGCGTGCTCGTCGTAAATCCTTGCTTGGGCCGTCAACAATATTTTGCGTAGAAGTATAAGCATGAATAGTTGTCATCAATGCTTTTTCTACGCCAAAAGCTTCGTTAATTATGGCTGTAATCGGCGCAACGCAGTTTGTTGTGCATGATGCATTATTAACAACCTTTGCTTTACTCTTTTTTATCTCCTTTTGGTTTACGCTTAAAACAGTTGTAGGTACTCCCTCGCCTTTCGCTGGAGCTGAAATAATAACTTTTTTTGCTCCAGCACTTATGTGCATTGAAGCGCCTTCAAGATTTGTAAAAAATCCGGTTGATTCAATCACTGTATTAACCTTCATCTTATCCCAAGGAAGTTTTAGTGGTTCTCGCTGTGCTAATACTGGAATTGTTTTTCCATCGATTACCAGTGCATTCCCTTTAGCTACAACTTTCTTTTTCCATTTGCCGTAAACTGAATCATACATAAGCAAATGAGCAAGTGTTTTTGCGTCAGTAAGATCATTGATCGCAACAAGGTCAAATCCTGGTTTTCCCCAGGCAGCTTTAAAGGTCGCGCGACCAATGCGACCAAAGCCATTGATAGCAATTCGTGGCATAGTGTTTGTATTATAGCATAAATGTGGATAAAGGTTGTAGAAAGTTTAAATAGTCACTAGCGCAATTTACATATCAACAACAAATCCCCATCCCGACGATAGAAAAAGTCTTCTCAAGAAGATCTCTTCTAGGCGTCGAGATGGGGACTATTTTATAGTATGTCGTCTGAATTCTGTAGCCACTTCTTTGCTTAAGCTACGAAGGGCACAGCCGGGCTCTTTCTTATATCCCCAACTCAAATCTGGCAAAGCGTCGGACTTTCATGTTTTCTCCGATTGAAAGGATCTTGCTTTCTAGAAGATCTTTGATAGTCATGTCTTCATCTTTAATGAATCTCTGATTCATTAAACACATTTCTTCATAATACTTCTGTAATTTTCCCTCAATGATTTTATTCATCACTTCTTCTGGCTTACCAGCATTTTGTTCTTTTACAATCTCTGTTTCCTTAGCGATAATCTCAGCTGCAATCTCTTCTGGCACAAGATAGAGTGGACTCATAGCAGCAATATGCATGGCGATATCATTACAAAAAGATACAAAGCCTTCATTGCGAGCGACAAAGTCTGTCTCACAGGAAACCTCAACTAGGACTCCAATTTTTCCTTCACCATGAATGTATGAATGAATTCGTCCTTGGCTTGTTTCTCGATCTGCTTTTTTAGCAGCTTTAGCAGCTCCTTGCTTGCGCAAAAGCTCAATAGCTTTATCAAAATTGCCATCAGCTTCTGTTAGTGCTTTTTTCGCTTCCATCATTCCAACACTGCAAGCAGCCCGGAGTTTTTGAACATCTTGTGCGGTAATAGACATAAAAATAAAAACTTTAAAAATTGATAAAGGAAATTTTATTTTTTCTCTTGAGCTGCTGGTTGAGCAGTCTTTGCTCTTGATGACCCAACCTTTACAGCATCAGCAAACAATCTTGTCATGAGCATTAATGATCCAATTGAATCGTCATTACATGGGATTTGGAAATCAGCCATACTTGGATCGATGTTTGTATCACATAGGGCGATGACTTTAACTCCTGTATTTCGTGCTTCCATAACAGCAGTTTTGTCGATACGCATATCCAGAACCAACATCACCTGAGGAATTTTTGTCATTTTTGTAATACCACCAATTCGCTCTTCCAAATCTTCAATTTCACGATCAAACTGTACTTGTTCGTATTTTGTATATTTCTTTAGCTCTCCCTTATCTCGTTTATCCTTAAGTGAGATATATCGTTTTGCAAGCTTTTGAATCTCTTTATAATTAGTGAGAGTTCCACCTAGCCATCGGCCATTAACATATGGCATACCACACTCAGTCGCATGCTTTTCAATTAAATCTTGTGCCTGTGGTTTTGTACTGACAAATAAAAGAACACCACCACGCGCAACAAGCTCTTCAACATAAGTTAAAGCCTTTTCTAGCTGTGATCGTGTTTGTTCAACATCTATAATATGAACACCTTTGCGGGATCCGAAAATGTATTGCTCCATTTTTGGATGCCATCTCTCTGTGCGGTGACCAAAATGAGCACCAACCTTGAGCAGGTCTTGAGTTGAAGGAATGTTTGGCATATTTTTCTTTTTTACTACAGTCTGGACTGTTACGCCCGTAAATACGGGAAGATGCAACAGCATCGCCTCAGACTTGATTATTTGAATAATGTTAAATTGCGATGGCAAAAGGATACCAAAATATGTAAAAAAGGTCAATTATCAGCCCCTCTTCCTCTTCTCTGTCACATTAAAACCAAGGTATTTTCCAATCATCATTCTTGTTTGGGCATCAATAGCCGGGAAGGCGCCAAAAACCAAAAATGTAACTGGAAGCAATGCCCATTGCAAAATCATAATCAACCACCACCAGCGACTCCTATCTTTTGGCCGCTTTGGCAAAAGCCATAAACTTAAAGATGCACTAACAAAAACACCAGCTGTAGCAATCTCCATCATGTATTGCAATGTAAACGGAGAATTTGCCAAGAGTGCAGTTGATGTATCTTGCAAAACAAAAAATGGCAAATATCCAAGCAAAAAAATAAGCATTGGCGCAGTTGCCCAGGTGTACATGCCTTCGATTTGATTAAAAACATATTTCATTCGTTTCCAAAGAGAAATATCTTTATTGCCCTTAAACCTTTCCAGCATGTATGGCAGATGCTCTACTCCCCAAGCCCATCGTCGTTGCTGTTTATACAATGCTTTCATGCTATCCCAATAATTAACGCCCTCAACTGCGTCCATATATACAGGCAGGAATAATGGCTCCACCCGATAATCGCCATTGTAACGAATAAATCCTTGCAAAAATATTCGTGAGTCTTCAGAAACAAGATTTGGTTCATGAAATCCAACATCAACCAACATCTGCCAAGTCATTGAGTGTGAAGAAAAAGTCCACATTCGATCCGAGCGCATCAATTCAGACATCAGCCAAAAAGTTGTCCCAAAAACAGAAACACGAATCGGAGCCTGCACTTTCCAAACATTATTTGAGTAAAGTACTACTGGCTGGTAGGAAGCATGTGCGCCGTCTTTAACTGTCAAAAACAAATAACTAAACCGAGCAAAATATTGTGGATGAGCGACTGTGTCTACATCAAAAGCTGTCACTAGCAAATCTTTGTATGGCAATTTATTTTTATCAATCCACTTCTGAGTTTCCTGCTCCATCCATTTTAAATTCGACCCTTTACCCGGGATTTCTCCTTTTAAGCCTTTTGGATGCACCGTGGTGGTAAATCCTGCAAACTGACCTTTGAATTCTTCTTTAAGTTTTTCAGCGTAATTTATAAAATTCTTTTCATCAGCTTCTTCTCCTCCCATTACAATAATAAATCGATCGTTGCGATAATTACTTTCTCTAATCGAAACTAATGCATCATACAAAATTTGATAATCCTCTTTGTATGTTGGTAGTAGAACAATGTGATATACACGCTCCCAATTTTTTATTTTCTGAAGCTTAGCATACCAATCAACAAGCATTGTTTTTTTGTAAGTTCGATAGGCAAAAACAACAAAGATTAAAAAATAAAGAACGCGTAAAGTCCAATAAAGGTCAAAGATGATAATAAAAACAACGGCTATTGCCGGTGCAAAAAATGACATGCCCACTGCCAAAATAAAGGTTGTCCAAATAAGAATCCCGGGAATCATTTCCCAAAATCTATGCTTACCATAGGGAATAGTATTCTCTTGCATAAGGCATCAGACTAGCACCAATGCAACAATCAATCAACCCAAGTGCCTATGTTTTCAAGTATTTTCGCATTGCAAAAGCAGTGGTTAATAGGCTCAATAAAGCCAAGGTTGCAAATTGTAATCCAAAAATAATAAATGCATTGTCGCGGAAATAATCAACAGTTCCCTGCCAGGCATCGCCAAAAAATAATGTCATTTGGATCTGTAATGCTCCAAAAACAGCAAAAACTATAGCCACCATTACCAGCGTTGAGAGAAAACTGTATAAAAGCGCTTCAAGCACAAACGGCCCCCGAATAAACCAATCATTTGCTCCCACCAATTTCATAATCGCAATCTCGTCGCGGTGCACATAGATTGCAACACGGATTGTATTAAAAATAATCATTATTGCGATAAGACTGAAAAGAGCGGCCAGTCCAAATCCAAAATATCGCGTTCGCGTATTTAAAGATTTTATTTTTTCAATCACTAGTTGGTAATCTGTGAAATCTTGTTCTTTTATATATTGAGAAAACTCTGGCGTTTCCATGGCCTCTCGAATAAATTCAAAATCCTCGGTTGAATAGGTTGTCACTACCAGTGAATGTCCAAATGGATTTTCCCCAAGCTCGTCGAGTGATGATAAAATCACTTCATCTGCCTGATGCCGATCTTGAAAATTTGCCAGGACTTCGTCTGAAGGAATAAATTGAACATCACGCACCTGCGAAAATCCGCGCAAATATCCTTGAGCAGATGTCACGATGCTCTCTGAAGTTTCTGGTAAAAATGAAAATGTAATTTCTACTTTTTGTTCAACCGCCTCAAGTACAGCCTTGGCTGCAACATTCATGAAAAGCACTGCGTTAATAGTGACAAGAGTCAAAACAAAAATTGTTGAAGTAATAAAAGATAACCAGAAATTTCTAAATATATTCTGGAAAGTAAACTTACCAAGTCTGGCTACTGACAATAAGAAGCTCATGAGATAAGATATTTACCGCGTTCAATATCAGACACAATTCTGCCGTCAGCAATTGTGACAACGCGTTTTTTTAATGCATTAACAATATCACGATCATGGGTTACCAGTACAACAGTTGTGCCATACTCATTGATCTTTTTTAATAACTGAATTATTTCGTGGGCATGAATCGTATCCAAATTCCCAGTCGGTTCATCTGCAACTAAAATCTTTGGCCGATGAACAAGGGCACGCGCAATTGAAACACGCTGTTGTTCACCTCCTGAGAGCTGGCGCGGATAACGGTGATGTTTATCTGACAAGCCGACAATCTTTAAAACCTGTGGAACAATATCTCGAATGCGCTTTCTCTCCTCACCAGCAACTTCAAGAGCAAAACTTACATTTTCAAAAACAGTTTTGCGTGATAATAATTTAAAGTCTTGAAACACAATACCAATTTGTCGTCTTAAAACAGGGATATCTGATGTATGAATTGAGCTTATGTCCCAATCACCCACTACAATTTTACCTTTGGTTGCTCGTTCCTCAGCAAAAAGTAATTTTGCCAGTGTTGTTTTTCCAGATCCGCTTTGGCCAACAATCGAAACAAACTCACCTGGCTTAATATGCAAATTCACATGCTCAAGAGCACAGGTGTTTGGCGGGTAATGTTTACTTACATTTGAAAAACGAATCATAATACAAATAAAGTATATCACGAAAACAATATTCTTATCTCTGTGGACATTTTAACAAAAATTTACTAGACTTACTGAACATTTTTATCAAGCCATCGTAGCTCAGTTGGCAGAGCACTGCTTTCGTAAAGCAGGGGTCGGCGGTTCGACTCCGCCCGATGGCTCCATTAAAACATCTTTATCTTGGATGTTTCTTTTTTTTGCGAAATAACCTCTGATAACTCATTTTTATAAAGTACTATCATTTCAACGCCAATTAAATCTCTCTTCTCGCCTGAACTAACAATGTCATATACTTGAGCAATGACATAGGAATCATCAAGTTCAATAATACCGGATCTTTTCCCCAACTCATAATCCCAAAGCTCTTTTAATCCTTCATCTAGATTTTCGTATCCGATCAATCCAATGTCACCACCAAATTGCGAAGATGCAACCTGCGAATATTGAATAGCAAGATCAGAAAATTCTATTCCACTATCAAGCAAAGAAGCAACATGTTCCATTTCCATACGCACATCTTGCTGACATAATTCACAGGATAAAACAGAATCCTGAAGAAGAAACGATAAAGCAAGTGGTTCTAAAACATGCCTGTCATAATCACTCCTGGTCCATCCGTAAATCTGATAATCTTCCTCGTCTACATCCTGCCAAGTAGGTTGTGGGTCCACTCCTAACTCAGCCTTAAGTTGTTCTAGTAATTTTTCGCGTACAGCAGCATCAAAGGCGCGAGCAAAATGATCTTCGCCCGGGTATTGAACCTGTGCCATCTGATCAAGTTCAAATACATCGTCATAATATATCCAATCGCCATTAATAGAACCGGCTGGTAATGAGAATAATTCAGTTAATGTTCGATTAAGGGCGCTATTCTGATGAGTCCTATAAATATTATTATAAATAAGACAAGCACCAATCATTACGACGCATAGCGCAAAAAACAAAAAAAATTCAAAAATACGAAAAGGACTTTTCTCACTATTTTCTTCAAGTTTAGGAACTCTCATAAGAAACTAATTCATCAAAAACATCATGGGAAAAGAAATAATAAAACCAACGAGTAACATTTGTCATGTTATCATCTTGCAAGTCAGTCTCTTTATCACTCAAGCTTGAGCCTAAATCATCCTCAATCACAATCACAGTCTCTCCTTCTCTACCAAGACCCTGCTTAACGCGTCCTTCATGTTCTAAAAAATATTCACTGGAGAGCTGATCAATTAAATTTGAAGTTTCTAAATGTAATTGTTCTTGATCTTGTTTTTGCTGTTGCAACGCTTCTATTTCATGTTCAACCTGAAGATTCCCCACATATTCTCGACCAAAAGCCATAATAAAAAATGAAAGCAAAACAAATCCAATTATCAAAAACCATTTCTGTTTTAGTTTACTCTTCCTTTTCTCCATAAATCACTGGTTGATGTTTTTGTTTTGAAGATTTCTGGTTTTGTGAGGACTGAACCTCTCTTAAAAGCTCTTGCACACGATTTGCCTGGCGTATTGCTGGAAAATAAATATCGAACTCATGGAGTTTATCAGTTTTTATGCGCAAGCCAGCGATGCCTAATATTCTAGATAACAATCTTTGTTTTTCTATTATACTATCACTCACATCATCTATATCAATTTCAATTATCTCTCTTTTAAACAACCCTTGCTGATCAGTGTCAATGACGCGTTCTTCAGTAATAATCAGCAGTGTGTAATACCAGCTAATCCAAAGTCGACCAAAATATAAAATCGCAAATCCCTCAACAATAACAAAAAGCAATAAACCAAATGCACCCAGTTTCATCAATGGAAAGAAAAAGAAAAATGGGACAAGTAATAATAAAGTGGCAAATACAAAGCGTCCAAACTCACGCAAAAAACTGCTTCTAACAACAGCAAGTACATGTTCATCAGTATGGAGTTCAATTGACGACTGTTGCATATTTATCTATTTTTTAAAGCTTCCAAAGCAACACGCCGATCATCAAAGGGAATAAGCTTTCCACCCTTTACAGCCATAACTGTTTCTGATCCCTTACCTGTTATTAACACAACATCACCTTTTTTTGCCATTAAAATTGCTTTTTTAATTGCTTGCTCGCGATCATCAATTAATAAAAGATCAACATCATCTTTCATACCAGATTCACGAGCACCTTTGGCAACTTCTTGAATAATCACGCGAGGATCTTCATCATAAGGATCTTCATTAGTCACAATAACAATATCTTCATGATCAGCTGCTATCTGACCAATTTTATATCGACGAGCGCGATCGCGACCACCACCAGCCGAACCATGTATGCCAATGATTCTTTTTGGTTGCAATATTTTTACTGAATCTAATAATGCATGAAGTGCATATGGTTCATAAGCATAATCAACAATAACAGTGAAATCCTGCCCATTATCAACTCGCTCAAACCTACCGGCAATTGGCTCCAAAGTTTTCAAAGCCTTAGCGATTTCCTTAAGTGAATATCCTAAAGCATAGCAAACTGCTAATGCGCTAATTGCATTTTTTTGTTGGAAAGTTGCTATATAAGGAACTTGCATTATTTCTCCGCAAACATCCACGGACAACCCTTTTTCATTTACACCAATATTTTTTATTACAATATGATCATTGCATTCTCGACCATGAACGGAATATGTTATCTGTCGATCAGCTGGAAATGAAAGAAAGTACGATGCATGTTCATCGTCAGCATTTATTACCGAAACTTTTTCTATTTTCTTTCCATTGATAATTTTATGAGCTCGATGCATTAAATGCGAAAACAATTTTGACTTTGCTTTTTTATAGGCCTCAAAGCCGCCATGAGCCTCAATGTGTTCTGGTGTTAAATTTGTATAGGTTACCAAATCATAATTAATTCCCAGATGACGATATTGTTCAATTCCCTGAGAGCTTGTCTCAATAATTGCAAATCCGCAACCAGCCTTAACCATATCCCTCAGCATTCTTTGCAAATAAAAACGCCCAGGCATGGTTAGCTTCATTTTATTTTCAATATCATGACCGGCGATATAGAATCCCGCTGTTGTAGTGTAGCCAACTTTTTCTCCCAAAGACTCAAGCATCTGAGCTATCATTTGTACTGTTGATGATTTGCCATTTGTCCCAGTAACGCCAATGACAATTAATTCACTTGATGGATTTCTATAAACAAAAACCGCGAGCTTGGCCAAACAAAAATGATATATTTGTAAAATCTGTTTTGGGATTATCTTGCGCAATGCATGCAACATACACTACAAATTTCGCACTTCCTCACGGAATTGCTCACCACAATCAAATTCATTAGCAAAAAGATTCATATTGCTGGCCCCAGGTGAAAGCAGAACTATGTCGCCAGATGTTGCCACTGCTTTGGCAAGCCCAACAGCCTCTTTCATTGTTTTAACTCCAGTGTTTCGTTTTATCTGAGTGCCAACAAGTTGGGCAATTTTATCTGACGCATCACCTTCCCAGAGGATCAGATGTTTACAATTTTTTACAATCTCTTCTGAAAGTTCTTCAAAATTTAATCCTTTATCTTGTCCGCCAGCAATCAAAATAATATCACCATCAGCCCCAAAACGCTTAAGCGCGGCAATGACAGAATCTGGCTGGGTGGCGGTCACATCATTTATGTAAGTAATTTCATCAACTTCGCGCACCAGCTCTTGTCTGTCTGATACTCCTTGAAATGAATGAGAAATCGATCGAATGATATCAATACCTACTCCACGGAAATATGCAGCGCAGATTGATGTTAAAATATTTTCCATGTTGTGATCTCCCTTAAGCCCGACTTGATCAACCAAGATCACATCAACCTCTGTGCCATCTTTACGCACAACAATCATCCCATCTTTAACAAAACATCCGTCATGCTCTTGATAAGTTCGCGAACACCACAAAAGTTTTCCTGTTACCTTTGACTCCATTGCCCGCACAGTTTCATGATCATAATTTAGAACAGTGTATTGATCAGCAGTCTGAGATAGGAACAAAATTTCCTTGGAATAAATATAATCCTCATAGGAATCATATCGATTCAAGTGATCAGGATAAACATTTGTCAGCACTGCAATATCTGGTCCTTTTTTCAAATCAACAAAAGCACCAGGAAGACTTTCTAAAAGCCAGGAAGAAAGTTCAAGCACAACCAAAGTCTCTTCCCCACGAACAAGAAGTTCATCAAGATATTCAAGCGGAGATACTTTGATGTTTCCAGCAACGATTGTACGATCATCTTGTTCTTCAAACATGGTACCAATCATTTTAGTTGTGGTTGTTTTACCTTTAGTCCCAGTAACGGCCACGATCTGATAAGGACAAAAACGGAAAAATAAACTAACATCAGACTCGACAGAAACACCTGCTTGTTTGGCAGCTTCGATAAACTCAGTCTCACTTGGCACGCCGGGATTTTGTACAACACAATCAACATCAGTGAAATCTTCCTGCCTATGTTCTCCCAAAACAAAAACCGGAGAATAAATGGTTCGCTCCGGATAAAGTTCCCGATATTTATGATACCAACTCATGACCAACTCCATAGACTCCTCAAGTTCTGACTCGTCTTTCAAATCTGTAATAATCGTTTGCGCACCATGACGCATTAACCATTTAGCAGCGCCAAGACCGCTTCCCTGTTTATACCGCCCAAGACCAATCACTGTGATAACAGCGTCCTGGAAATTTTCAATTTTGGATAAATCCATACGCTTGCATTATAGCGCAGAATTATAGAATAAAGAACCCAGTCGTGCCATTCGTAGCCTACCACCCTCCAAACCTACCTCTTTTAATCTCCTTCATCTAATGCCTGGCAGTAACATAAACAGACTCTATGTGATCAGTGATAGTGTCCCAATTAAAATATGCTTCAACTACTGCGCGGGCTTCTTCTGATTGATCCTCAACAACTTGCGGGTGTGCTATTGCATACATTAAACGCTCATGCAATGCACTTGCGTCACCGCTCGGAAAAGTTAATCCAATTCCGTGGATCGCTTCTAAATTCGGAGCAATGTCAGAAACAATCGGCATTAATCCATAACTCATAGCTTCCAAAACAACCAAAGGAAGCCCTTCATACTCTGATGGATGTACATAGGCATAAGCACAAGCATAGAGTTGCTCCAAGGTTTTTCCTTCTTGAAATCCTAAAAAGTGAATTCGCGCGTCATCTGATGCTAACTCGCGCAATTCCGTGTAATAACCTTCGGAAAAACTTGGCGCTCCCACAATTGCCAGTTGCATTTCTGTTTCAATACTTTTAAAAGCTTTAATCAAAAAGTGTAAACCTTTTTGCGGAACCAGCCGACCAACATTAATAAAATATTTTTTTGATTTAAGACCAAATTTCTCCAGTTCATCATTCCCTTCCACGATCTTAATCTCTGCCCCGTTTGGAATATAAACGACCTCTGTTCTGTAATGATCGCGACAGTAGACTTGCATTTCGTGCGACACAGCAATGCAGTAATGAGAAAACTTAACCGCGGCCCATTCACCAAACCATAAATACATTCTGGCAAAAAATCCCCATTTTTTATGAAAACGATCTTGAGAATGAAATGTAACAATTACTGTTGCGTGCGGTGCAAACAAACGCGGGATCCAAGCCAAAGTAGCCGGGCCAACGCCGTGATAATGAATCACATCATATTTTTGCCGCACCGCATGCAAGGAAGAAATAAAAGTATGCAAAATGGCTTCAATATTTTTTGAATAAATCGTGGGAATAAAAATCATTTTTACGCCTTCAATATCCGACGGCTTTTCTGGATGATATTTTGCGCGCGCATAAACAAAAACTTCATGCCCAATTAACGCAAGTCTTTTACTAACCTCGCGAACATGACGCTCGATTCCGCCGGCCCGCTGGTCAGTGGCAATCCCCTTTTGTCCAATCATTGCGATTCTCATACTCTTGTAATAATTACAGTATAACAAAAACCCCGACTTTTTACTCAGGGTTTTCTTTTTAATTACTCTTCGTCTGACATTTCTTCATCTTGCTCATCATCAAGAATCTCTTCATCCAACTCCAAATCATCATCCATTTGCTCAACTGCCTCATCACCAAGACAGTTAGGACAAAGATCATCTTGCATAACTTCGTCAGGTGCGACAGAGCTACATGCAACACAAACTCCCATAGGAATTTACTTTAAGAATTATGTCTATATTGTAACCAATCTAGAATTAGTATCAAGAATGTGTCAAGAGATAACACATATAACTCCCCTGTTTTACCTCATCCTCCATTTCGAACAAAAACCCATCAGACAGATCGGAGGGAGAAATTATCTAAGTCTCACTCCCCATTTCGACCAGAGGGACCTCTTGTCGGGATAGGGATGAGGGGTCGAGATAGGAGATGAGAGTCGTGTCGAGATGGGATGCGCATATTCCCATTTCGACCAGAGGGAGAAATCTTCTCACTTCGATCTAACTCGAAAAGATCTCTCCCCTTCTTCACTAAAGTTACGAAGGGCCCATCGAAGTTTGATACGAAGTTGGGCTAGGCGTCGAGATGGGAACAAGGGGGTATCGAGATAAATGTAGAATGCGAATGTCGAGATTGGGATAAAAAAATCCCCCATTTCGACGCCTAGGAGAAATCCTCTCGATTAGTGATCATCCGAAGTGAAAAGATCCCTCCTCTCGTCGGGATGGGGATGGGATTAAGCTTGCATGCATGAAATAAAAAGAAAATCGCCTCCGGTTTCGGGGGCGATTTTCATCGTCGTGTTGACTATACTGTTGGAGCCTCTTCTGCAGGAGCTACCTCAACTGGCGCTTCCGGTGTTACTTCTACAGTCTCTGCAGGAGCTTCGACTGTTTCTTCAACAGGTGTCACTACTGGCTCATCAGCCTGTGGTGTTGGGTTCATTGTATCTTCCATACTTATATTTATTATGAATTAGCTACAGTCATTGTACCAGATAAATCAATTCCGCCTGTGGACAACATTGTTTTATGGCTTATCCACACATAGTTATCAACTATTTATCTGCAAGAGGCCGAGCCTCAAGACTCGACCATAGGTCATTTAACCTAAACAGTCAAGCTATAAGGACTTAGTTTTGAAGCGATGAACCTGCAAAACACAATGCAAGCAAAAAATTGAACCTCTGGGAGTTCAAACTTGAGAGGTTCAATTTCGGCCACAGGCTTTTAAAAAACAGAAAACCACCTATTAAATAGATGGCTTTCTTGGTTCCTTCGAACTTGCCTTGTAAGGCCGTTCGACGGCCTGGTACACCGGGCGGGACTCGAACCCGCGACCTCAGGCTTAAAAGGCCTTCGCTCTACCGACTGAGCTACCGGTGCATAACGGCAATTTTATATCATGTTTTCTCAGGTAAATCAAGTATCTCAAACGCAAACCTCAATATAACTCAATAAAATCGCGTAACAGTTATTAATTCAGCTTAGCCATTCCAGTCCGGGTTGATTCAGCTTAGCTGTTTTATACCGGACTGATTTCTAAGATTCCTCAATTCACTGCTTGACCCACTTTTGACTTTAAACTTCCTATTCCTCCTCCCCCAACCCCATTCCACCTGCCATTCTGACAATGTCTTTCGCTCCAAAAGCTGAGAATAGGGCGCTGATGCGGTATGACAGTCGCTTACATTGATCTTCTTCAAACATGAGTCTGGAAATTGTTTGCTGCAAAATCTGTGGATTCATGTCCCAAAGTACTTCTCCGGCAGCGCGGTCTTCAATCATCCGGGCGTTGGCTAGCTGGTCTGTATTGTGAAGTGGAATAAAAATTGATGGCTTACGCAAAGCTGAAAGTTCAATGATTGTTCCCATACCAGCGCGAGCAACCACCAAATCAGCCATGGCAAATGCATCACGCATTCCCAGTCCCAAGAATTCAAGTGCTAAATAACCTTCCCCCATATTCTCCAACTCTGTGGTCATTTTTCCTTTGCCAGTCAAATGAATAATTTGCATATCTTCCAAAAGATCAGAACCAATGGCTTCCATGGTTTCATTAATTGCTTGCGCGCCTGTGCCGCCGCCCATTACCAAAAGTGTTGGTCTATCTTTAGAAAGTTCGTATCTTTCAAAAATCTGATCTCGGTCACCGTGTAAAAGCGCATGACGCATCACACCACCAACCACTGTTGTCTTTTTTTGTGAAAATGATTCCAGTGACTCTGGCCAAGTGACTGTAATTTGATGAGCAAACGGAGCCATGATTTTATTTGCCAATCCCGGAACAATATCAAGTTGATGTACCCAAACCGGAATTCGCAAAGCCCAGGCCATAATCACCACCGGGACACTCACATATCCACCGGCAGTAAAAACAATATCCGGACGAATTTCTCGAAGCTTGATAAAAGACTCAATACAACCGATCAATAATACGATTGGAATCATCCACCATTTCCACCAACAAGCTCTATCAAACTTTGGTGCCACGATTGGTGAAAACGGAATATTCATTGACGCAACCAAGGCCAACTCTGGACCTTTGCGTGTCCCAATCCAAAAAACCTCAACCTCTTCTTGGCTCTGCCATTCTTCAACAATTGCCAAAAGCGGAGTAACAGGACCAAGCGTCCCCCCGCCGGTCATAAGAATGCGTTTGATATTTTGCTCGTCGTTTATCATAATCTTAATTCTACAAATCTTATATGGATTATAACCGACCTCACTATACGATAATCGATTAACCTCCCCTACCCCCTCCTTACGAAGAAGGGAAACGCCTATCGAAATCGAACCGCGGCTCGATCTCTCCCCCTTACGGAGACCAGTCTGACATGTCGAAGGGGGAGTTGAAGGGGGTTGTATGTTACTTAACTGACTTAGAAATATTTAACACGACTCCAGCAGCGGCTAGTGAAACAACTAATGCTGTTCCTCCGTAGCTTAAAAATGGAAGCGGAACTCCGGTGATTGGGAGGATGCCGACCATGGCGCCGATATTTACAAAAGCCTGTACTCCAAACCAACTTACGATTCCAATTATCAAATAACTGCCAAACTTATCTGGAGCATTACGAGCAAGTTCAAGTCCTCGCAATATCATAATAACAAATGCAATCAAAAAAAGCATGGAAAAGAAAAATCCTAGCTCCTCGGCCATCACGGCAAAAATTGAATCTCCGATAACTTCTGGCAAATATTGATACTTTTGCAACGAATGACCATATCCCCTACCAAACCATCCGCCTGAACCAATGGCCAACAACGCTTGGTTAATCTGGTAGCCGATCCCCTGCGGATCAAGTTCTGGATGCAAAAAAGTCATCAGTCGCTCAGCTCGATAAGGCGACATTTGAATCAATAGGAAAAACGCAGCCACACAACCAACGCCAATGGCTAACAAATGTTTGATTGATCCACCGGCCACAAAATAAATAATCAAGGCAACTGCACCAATGATCGAAAGCGTTCCTAGATCAGGCTGAAGCAAGATGAGACCGGCGATTGATCCAATAATGAATAAAAAAGGCATTAGGCCTTCGGAAAAATCCTGAATTTTCCCTCCCCCTGCTCTTTGCGCCATCCAAGCACACAAATAAATCAAAAAAGTAAGTTTAACGATTTCTGCTGGCTGAAAAGAAAGTCCACCTATCTGCACCCAGCTATTAGCAAAAGTGCCAAAGTCAGTTCCAATACCTGGAATAAATACTAATATTAAAAGGGCGATCGATAGAATCAAAAGTGGAAAAGCAACTTTTTTATACATTTGATAAGGAAAGATCGATGCTAAAAACATCAAAACAAATCCTGGCAATACTCCTGATAAAACTTGGTGTTTTACAAAATAAAAACTGTCGCCAAACTTATCCGTATACGCAACTGGTCCAGAGGCAGATGCCAAAATTAATAATCCGAAAATTGTAAGACCTAAAATCAATAAAAGAAAAATGTGATCAATCTTGCCAGAATCTTTTTTCATAAATTCAAGATCAAGCTAAAATCCTCCAGTTAAAGACGCGTCAATTAAGAAAAGAATAATTCCTAGTGCGGCAGCGATCCAAGAAATTACCCAAAAACGCATAACAACCTTTGGTTCTGGCCAACCCTTGGCTTCAAAGTGATGATGGATTGGGGCCACAAGAAATACTTTTTTGTGAAAAACTTTTTTGGAAATAAGCTGGATGATCGTAGACACTGCCTCAATTACAAACACAAATCCAATGACTGGCAAAAAAAGCGCTGTATTAGTAAGCATGGCAACAATTGCCAATGTCACTCCTAAAGACATTGCTCCAGTATCACCCATAATAAATCGCGCCGGATAAATGTTAAACCACAAAAACGCAATAAGCGCACCAACAATCACTCCACAAAAAACTGCCAGGTCATATCTTTCTTGGAACAAGGCGATAACAGCCAATGCGCCAAAAGAAGAAACAAGTGATCCGCCAGCGAGTCCATCTAGTCCATCAGTCTGATTGACAGAAAATGAAGTTCCTACAATCACCAGAATAAAAATTGGAATATACCACCAGCCAATATTAAATGCGCCAACAAAAGGAACATGGAACAAATCCCAATCAAGTTTTGCATAAAACCACCAAGCACCAATGATCGCAATTATTGAATAAAGTAAGAGTCGATGACGAATGTGAATTCCACCACCATTTTTTCCAATACCACGAACATTTAAAAGATCGTCAGCTAGACCAACAATTCCCGAAGCAACCAAAGCGCCAAGTGGCAAAAGAGTTTGGCCTCGGGTTAAAAAGTTTAAGCTTGACAAAACTGGAATCTCCCACTGACTTAAAAATAAAAATAAAATTGCTATTACAAATACAGTTCCCCACACCAGTACACCACCCATAGTTGGTGTGCCAGCTTTTTTGGCATGAAGTTTGTGAAAGATCGGAGCTTGGATTTTGCTGCGCAAAGATTTTCCTAGTTTGTATTTATATAAAATACTGGTCAACAAAGGTGTCCAAGCAAAAGCCACAATAAAAGAGATTGTTGTTAAAAGAAGAATTTTTGAAATAACCATGGGGTCAATCATAAGACAGATTAAGCAATGTCATAAAAATAGTCGCAAGGATAAGAAACACATGTAAAACAACTGATGTTAGTAGCAGACTATAGGACAACATTTTGTCTTTTGACCAATAGACGATTGCAAAGATTGTATTGATCATAATAATCAGCAGACCAACAATTGAAGGAGTGAATACCCGCCACCAAGCACCAAACATATCAACACCAAAGTGGATATTATAATGAAGTGGAACAGCTGTTTTGGTCATCACTTCTGGATAAAGCTCAAGGTATGGAATAAGAAATGTGATTGCTAAAAGAATAATCGAGGCACCAAAAAGTAATTGCACCGGCTTTTTCTTCCACATTTCCGCAAAAACCACCTGAGCATTTTTAAGCTGTTTTTTCATGAAAAATTGATTATAGATGTTGTTAGTATACATTTTTTTGGCAAATGCATCTAGCTTTGCTAAAAGATCTTGACGAATCATGACTAATTCGCTACACTACGGCTCGTAATCTAGTTTTACTTGTACTCGGTATTTAGCGTTCAACTGCGATAAATTTATGCAGTTGGATGCAGTGCTAGGAGGAATCGAGCACTTTGCGAGCCGTACTAGAATGTACGGTAAACAAAGAGCGGAGATTTCGACAACGCAATGCGCCGACTGCATAAATTTATAAAGTAATATGTCACACAAAAAAGCTGCGGGTTCCACCTCTAATGGCCGCGATTCCCTTGCCAAACGACTCGGGTTGAAAAAGTCTGATGGACAATCTGTAAAAGTTGGTCAGATTCTTATCCGACAACGCGGTACAAAATATCGCCCAGGAAAGAATGTAAAGACTGGAGCAGATGATACACTTTATGCTGGAATTGACGGAACAGTAAAATTCAGCAAAAAGCAAATCGCCGGATTCAATGGCAAGCTCAAACAGCGAACATTAGTTCATGTAATCTAATCCCGCATTTAAAAAACCGCCGTAATGGCGGTTTTTGTTTTCAATAATTTCAGTCCGGTATCAAACAGCTAAGCTGTTTTGATCCGGACTGATTTAGCTAAGCTGATTTAGCTAAGCTGTTTTGTTTTCGGCAATGTTGATAAGTATTATAGACCCTATGGGACACATGGGTCTTGTGTTCTACTTTCCCCTTCCCCCATCTCTCTGCTTGGCTGCTTTCATTAATCCAACAAACAATGGGTGCGGAGTCAGTGGTCGGCTTTGGAACTCTGGGTGAAATTGAGTGCCAACAAAAAACGGGTGATCCTTTATTTCTACAATCTCAACAAAATGATCGTCAGGACTAATGCCGGAAATTACCAATCCAGCCTTCTCTAGTTCGTCACGATATTCATTATTAACTTCATAACGATGACGATGTCGCTCACTGATCATTTCTCCGCCATATGCTTTTTGCGCCGTAGTTCCCTTCTTGAGCATGCATGGATAGCCACCAAGCCGCAATGTTCCACCATATGATCCTTTGGCCACATTTTCTTTTTGACTTTCCTGAATGTGGACGACTGGATGTTTTGTTTTTTCGTCTATCTCGGTTGTATTTGCATCTTTATACCCAAGCTTGTGTCGGGCAAATTCAATCACTGCACATTGCAAACCATAACAAAGCCCAAGATATGGAACTTTATTTTTTCGACAATATTCAATAGCCGCGATCTTCCCTTCTATTCCTCGTGATCCAAATCCACCTGGAACAATCACACCATCCATCTGACTTAATATCTTTTTCATCTTAGTAGAATTTTTTTCAAACTCTTCCGAGTTTAGCCACTCAATCTTTGCTTTAACTCCTTGATCAACAGCGGCGTGTTTAATCGCCTCAAGAACTGAGATATAAACATCAGACAAAACAAAATCGCCTGTGGAAAAATACTTGCCTACAACTCCAATCTTTATCTCACGCTTTGATGATTTCATTTTTTTCACAAAAGCATGCCAGCGCTTTAAGTCATTTCCTTTTCGTTTTAGTTTAAAACACTTTAAAACATTGTCTGCAAAATCTTGATCTTCAAACATATCAGGAATGTCATAAACACTTTTTGCGTCAGGCGCACTAATAATATGTTCTTTTGGCACTCCACAAATCCACGCTATCTTTTGTTTGCGTGGGTCATCCATAGCCATGGTTGATCGACCAATAACAAAGTCAGGCCGAATTCCAGCACTATTTAAAGTTCTAATTGCATATTGAGTTGGTTTACTTTTCATTTCTCCCACTGACGGAGGAACTGGCAAATAGCTAACAATTACAAACCTAACTGATTTAGGATTCTTAACCTGCATCATGCGAGCAGCTTCCAAAAACAAAACATTTTGATATTCACCAACAGTTCCACCAACTTCAATTAAAGTAATATCTGCCTTTGCTTCTTCGCTTGCCTGTTCAATTCGCCTGATAATTTCTTCTGGAACATGAGGAACAACCTCAACACACTTGCCTTTATATTCAAGATTTCGCTCACGCTGAATTACTGTTTGATAAACCCGACCAGTGGTCATGTAATTAATTTTGGGAATATTTGTTTCCAAGTATCGTTCATATGTACCCACATCCTGATCTGTTTCATCGCCATCAACAGTTACAAAAACTTCACCATGCTCAACTGGATTCATTGTACCTGCATCCACATTTACATATGGATCAATTTTTATAGCTGTAACATTATAACCTTTAGCTTTGAGAGTTAAACCAAGCGCTGCGCTGGAAGTTCCTTTGCCAACGCCACTCATAACTCCACCGACGATGAATAAATAGTTGTGTTTCATAGGGGAAAGGGATTAGAGGTTGTTAGAGGTTATTAGAGATTTTGCAGGTATCTTTTTCTGCCCCTTATCACCTCTAATCACCTTTAAATCAAGAACCGACCCGCGAGGGCCGGCTATTCTTTATTTATTCCTTTGCTTCGATAATGACAGTGATTCCTGATTCATAGTCTCCTTTGGAAACTATTGCTTCATAGCTACCTGTTTCTTTTGTTGAAGCAAATTCTATATCGTCTGGGTCAATCTTAAATCCTTGCTCTTTAAGTCCTTCTGACACATCCTTGGCAGTAACTGCTGCATAAAGCTTCCCCTTGTCTGCTTTGGCGCTAATAACAACTTCAACTCCATCAACTTTTGAAACAGCCAGTTTATCCATTTTTTCCTGTTTCTTTTCTCTGGCAGTTGCCGCTTTCTTTTTTTCATCCTGCTGACGAATTGAATGCTCAGTGGCTTCAACAGCTAAATGTTGTGGGAACAGAAAATTACGAGCATATCCCTCCTGTACTTCTTTTACATCTCCTTTCATGCCAATGGTTTTAACATCCTCAAGTAATATAATTTTCATACCAGTATATTTTAGTAAATTGAATAAAAAGCGTCAAAGCTATTTGCGTGAATAACCAACGCGCCTGCGTACATGCTTTGGTTTTTCAAAATATTGTAAAGCTTTATGTACAATTGGATTTAAATCATCATAGCCTGATAATTCCTGAACATCTTTAATTGGAATCCATGCCGCCTCCTTAATCTGCTCACCTTTTTTAGTTGATTGCAAGGGCACAAGTACAGCATCAACACCTGCTTCAAATAAAAAGTAATGAATGAACTTTTTAACAAGTTTGCCTTTAAAAACAAACCTATCTCGAAACCAGATATCAATCGTTCCCAATGGCTTTCTAAATTGAAGCTTATCCAAACCAAGCTCTTCCTTAATCTCTCTGATAGCTGTTTGTTTGTATGACTCGCCTTTACGAACATGACCTTTGGGAAAAGTCCAATAACCATATGAGTCTTTTTGCATCGCAAACAAGACACCTTGATTGGTTCTTTTATATATTAGGCCGCCAGCAGAAACTTCTGTACGATGTTTTTCTAAACTACCAGTTTTTCTTGAGCTGACTGACTGCCGCGTCGAGTTGTGGTGTTGCTCCTGATTCATAATCTTCAGTGGTATATTCAACAATGATGTCTGGGGTTATGCCAACCTTATCAATTGATCTGCCCAAAGGGGTTAGCCATTCTGCTGTTGTGACCTTTAATGCTGAGCCATCATCAAATTCATAATAATCCTGCACTGATCCTTTACCAAATGTCTGCTCACCAATTAAAGTTGCGAGATGATAATCCTGTAATGCGCCGGCTAAAATCTCTGACGCTGATGCTGACCCACCATCCACCAAAACAACCGTTGGAATGTCCGACAGCCAAGCTTGTCCATTCGCAGAATAGGACTCGATTTCACTACCAATGCGTTGCTCAACAACTGTACTATTATAAATCCAAAATCCTGCCACATTAATTGCTTCTGTTAAAAGTCCACCCGGATCATTGCGAAGGTCTAAAATAATTCCTTTTGCATCTTTGGTTAGAATCTCCTGAGCTGCCTGACGGAACAATGATGTGGTGTCTTCATTAAAAATCGACAACTTAATATACATAATGCCGTCGTCACGCATTTCCCATTCAACACTGTTGATTTTTATATCACCACGCGTGATTGGAACTTCAATAGTTGAATCAAATCCATCGCGCACAATTGTTAACACAACTTCTGTGTCTGCCTGCCCGCGAATAATACTAACCGCATAATCAACTGTTGCGCCAATAACATCTTCCCCATCAACAGCCACGATATAGTCTCCCGACATTAGCCCGGCAGCTTCGGCTGGACTACCAGCTAAAGGAGCAACGACAATAATGTAATCTTCTTCTTTGCCAATTTCTGCTCCTATGCCTGAATACTGACCTTCAAGTTCTTCATTAAATGCAGCTGCGTCTTTTGGATCAAAGTAAACAGAGTATGGATCGTCAAGTGCGCCAACCATGCCCGAGATTGCACCATAAAAAAGATCTTTTTCTGAAAGTGGCTGACGCAAGTAAAGCTCGTGCACTAAATCCCAAACCTGCCAAAATTGCTGGAAGCTAACATCATCTTCAACCCCATCATAGAATCGATATTGATTTGTAACTTCACCTTCTGACTCTGATTGATTGCTTGGTGTGTCAACTGATCCTTTAATTAGCCATCCGGCAGAAAAAAGTATGATCGCACAAAAAACAAAAATCAGTGTTTGCCCACGAAAAACGCGCGCCTTTATACTTGTCAAATCTATTTTCATAACAATGGGTATTATAGCGCAGATGAGAAATGAGAGAAAGAAGAACAAATGTTATGGAAACTAAATTAACCCCCTCCCACTCCCCCTTGTGAAAGGGGGAGAGACCGAGTCCCAATCTCCCCTCCTTTTTAAGGAGGGGTTGGGGGTGGTTATTCCGGATTCTATAGCCCGCGCCCTATCTACTTTCTACATTCTACCTTCCACTTTCTACTTTTCACTTTCTACTTTATAATACCCCCACTATGCCTATTTGGATCAGACGAGTCATATTTTGGACTTTTGTAATGATATTCTTCATCACTGCCCCACTTTTGGTGCTTTATACTGCTGGATACAGATATAGCATTTCTAGTGGACTAGTTACTCGAACTGGAGTTTTATCAATCACCACTAGCCCGCGTAGTGCAGAGATATATTTGGACAGCCAATATGCTGGCGCCAAAACTCCTGAAGTTCTCAAGCGAATTTTGCCTGGAACCTATGGTATTGAATTGCGTAAAGACGGATACCACTCTTGGACCGGTGAGGTTGAAATCAAAAGTGGACAAACCAAACAATTACAAAACATTCAACTTTTCTTAGACTCAGAAGCACAGCTTTTGTTTGATAAAGAGACTGATGTTATCTCAGTAAATCCACAGGGCGACACAATCGCCTATGCAACCCGCGAGGGTGGTTGGCAAGAAATTTGGCTTTATCGTCCCAAAGAAAATTCACACACACTCTTGAATCAACAAATTGCTAGCGATCAAAAAAATCTTGAACTTGCTTGGTCGGCTGCTGGAACATATCTTTCTGCCTTTGATATTGACGCTAACACAGTAGCCATTTACAAAAACGATGCCACAGCTGTTTCGCTCCCAGTGAATGAAGACATTATTGGCCTGGAATGGAATCCAAGTTCTGATGCACTCATTGCTCTAACCACAGAAGACGGACTGGTGCAGATTGATCTACAAGCTGGATTAATAAAATCATTTGCCCAGACTGATGAAACTTCAGTTCTGCTTGATGCTAGTGTTTTGAGATTGATTTCTGGATCAGATTACACAGAGATTGCTCAGTATGTTGATAATGAAAAAGAAACTTTGGCTTTGTTGCCAAAAGGTACATACACAATCGAAGAACGAGATGGGACTTACTTAATTTTGACAGACACGCGTGGCCGACTCTATTTAATTCAAATTCATCAAGACCAACCAATTCTTTTGGAGCGTGAGGTTGATACTTATGATTGGGACCCGCAATCTGATCGACTGGTATTTACAGATGGATTTGAACTTTCAGTTTATGATGCGTCTTCACACATCACTGAGCTGATCACCAGGCAAAGCACTCAAATAAAAACAGTCACCTGGCATCCGCAGTCAAATATCGTATTTGTGCAAGATGATGCGCTTCGCGCGTATGAAACCTATGCACAGGCCAAACAAAGATTTGTCACAACGCTTTTGGAAAATGCTGATATTCAAACTTTGTGGATCTCCAAGGATGGAAGAAACATATATTTTTACGGCCAACAAAACGGAGCCTACGGAGTTTATAGTTTAGAAATAGCAAAATTGATTGAGGGGTTTTAACCTAGGCCTCCCCTCCTTCCCAAGGAGGGGTCGGCTGTGCCGCTCCGAAGCTCTGCAGAGCGAAGGGCGGGGGTGGTTGCCTATCATAAAAGACCCACGGGTCTTTTATGTTTAATTACCTTTTTAACCCTTGCTTATCTTCTCAAGAAGATCCCTCCTATCGTCGGGATGGGAAATGCACTCCTCGACTCCTCGCGTAAACGCTCGGTCGCTCGGAATGACGGCATATGGAATACAAATATATAAAAAGCCGTCAAAAGCGAACACCCCCAGACGAATCTGGGGGGTAAGGGGTGGGAAACGATTGGCGAGTGCGATGGGGTTGGACCATTCACACTCGCCGAGGTGAGGTTGTTACCGCCGGCGGGGGCCACGGCCGCCGAGCTTCGCCTCGAGGCCGAAGCCCAACTCGAGGCTGGGCCGGAACTTGGCGCTCTGCTCGCCCTCCGTGAACACCGGCCCAAAGGGCGCGGCGACGCGGAAGGAAAGCAAGGAGAAGACCTTGTTCTCACCCAGCCGCTGCGACTGGATGAGGATCCTCGCCTCCGGTCCGAGGCCCCAGCTGTGGTAGTAGGTGTCACCCGACTCTCCGAGGAGGGTCGTCTGGCCCATCAGCCCGAGGCCGATGGCGGGCTTTCCGGCCCGACGGATCAGGCCGAGGCCCGACCCGTGCCAGTGGGTACCACCGAGGCCGCTGGCGATCCAGTCGACCCCGCCGTCGAGGAGAAGGCCGGCCGAAGCCGTCTCCACCACGACCCCGCTGTTGAACCCACACCCGGCGCCGAAGCGCTTGACGCCCAGGTCGGACACGCTGTCGTGCCCGACCGCCATGCAGTCGATGCCCATCAGCAGGCCGGCCTTGGGCTCAGCCTGCTCGGCGCGCATGTCGGTCTCGAGCTGGTCCACCCGCTCCTCCAGGCGGGTGAGGCGTTCGCGGATGTTGGGGAGGGCGTCCTCGACCGCCGTGATGCGGAGCACCGCGGCGTCGAAGTCGGCCTGGGAGACCTTGCCCTTGAGGGCGGTCTCGGCAGCGTCGATGCGCACCTGCAGATCGTGGATGTCCACCTTGATCTGCTTGGTCGAGGGCACCCGGATCGCGCTCACGCGCGTGTCCAGGTCAGAGACCTTCGTCTCCAGGGCGCTTGCGCGCCCCTGGAGTGCCAGGATGTCCTGGCGGTTGAAGGTGGGACGGGGGTCCATGGAAGTGGCGCCGCCGGTGTCGGCCGAGGTCCGGACGACGGGCGTGGACTTGGCCCACGCCGTGTTGGGGGTGGACACAAGGCCCATGGCCACGAGGACCAGGGCCACCAGGACACGAACCACAGAGCTGTTGCTCATGGTGTCTCCTATCTGGCCCTTTTGGGGCCGGTGGGGGTGGGGTTGGTTTTTGGGTAGATTGACCATGCATCGCGCTCGCGTGGAGGGGATGCGGGTGGACACATAGCCAATTCACCCAAAAACTTGTAATAACCTATTTTTATAGAACAGTCATACAAAAGCTGGCACGATCTGCCACAATTGATGAACGCATAACAATAACATATTTTGCCTATTTTGTCAACCGCAAGCCCCTATTCTTGGCTAATTTCGAATGTATTTACTTATCCAAGCCTATAGATCCAACCCCCTCCCTTCTTCGCCCTCTGGGCTACGAAGGGCACAGCCCACTCCCCCTTAGAAAAAAGGGGAGAGAGAGACCGAGTGGAACAAAAAACCCCCTAAGTGAACCTGGGAAGTGACAAATCTTAGCGAGGAGGAGACGCTACGACCGTTCTACCCAGGCCCACTCAAGGGGCTTTAGTAAAGCGAGATTATCAGACCTATTTTTCTTTGTCAAACTGGGTTAGAAGACAAAACCCAGTATGAAAAGTTGCTCATTCCAAAAACATTCCGACGGCTGAGGAATCCCGATGTTTTTGTACTATATGCCTGTTTCTTGATTAAAACGAAACGCGCCCAGACGGGCGCGACGCGACAATATATTCACCTACTACCAGTGGCCAATATGCCACGGCGGGACGAGTGGAGCAAGCACATCCGCGAAAGGATTAGCCTCATTGCAAAGGTACTCGAGACTCCCCATGAATATAAGGATCCCTCTCCTAGCCTCGTCCTCAGAGATACGACCCTCTGCAAACGCGGTCCTGGATTCTCTGATTCTCTTGAGGTGATCCTGCCAGATCGAATTCCTCAATTCGATGCGACCAACGCCGATAACAGTATACGGCGTGGTCCCAATCACCTCGAATAGAGAATTCCCGGTATCAAAGGCCGTGAACCACGATGACGGTTGCTCAACGCACGGCGTGAGAGCATCAATCAGCTCGCACGCAGCATTGTGAATGGCTGTCCTGCCAGGGTTCTTCCCCAGAATCCTTCGATTTGCCTCTAATAACCAATCACGCATTGTATCTCTCCTGAAGCTCGGCATCTCCGCTCCCTTTGTACACCAAGAATGAGCTCTTGGATTATTAAGAGCGTATATTAAATACAACAAAATGGTCAAATAAAGACCACCGGAACAAGTCCGGTGATCATCCTTCCCATATTTGCCTTGATTATATAAATATTTTAATACAATACTAATCTCATATGAAACACAGCCCTAAAAGTCACATTATCAGCTCTTTTGCTAGGAAAATGGCACAAAACAGCTTAGCTGGAATAACCCGGGCTAAAACAGCTTAGCTGATTCAGTCCGGACTGAAACAGCTTAGCTGTTTGATACCGGACTACGCCCCTCTCAACCTTTTAACCCACCCTTTACTTAACACAAAGCGGGTCTTGAGAAGACCCGCAGGAGAAGAAGGTGATGAGCATTATCAGCTCATCCGCGAAAGAGTAAAAAGTTCACTAACCATCCTGGACTCATCGCGATAGGTTGATCCAGGCTCATCAGCATCAATATCCTGCTCGGCAACAGAATACTGATCCTGAGAACCGATCTGAGCTACCAGGACTTCACTGGTAGACTCTTCCCTTTCACTGGACTGGAACATGACGCCTCCGTGGGACAGTTCCCGCTCAACCCAGGTCAAGTTGAGATTTTGTTGTAGAAGATTGATGACCTGAGTTTAGGCACATAGGGGTCTCCCAAATAATGCCTAAAATCAGAACATCAAAAATCGGCTTTTTCGAGCCGATTTTTTTCTAAAATATTTACAAACTAAAATCGGCTATCTCTAAAAAAGAAAAAGCTAAAAAAGCGACTGGTACTGATAATCTGTTTTTGTGCTTTTAAAATCATATCTACTTTTAGAATACCACAAGATTAATATTCGTTAAATTACACCTCGTGGATAAGTTGATGTCTGCGTTTTGTTCGTTCAACTTGAATCATCACATAGCCGACTCCGGCAATCATGCCTAGTACAAGTCCTGAAAAAGCATTGACTGGGATATTTGGTTTTACTGGCCAACGAGAGTTTAGTGCTTCGTCAACGAGTTGAACTTTGATATTGCTACCAGAAGTATATGTCCAACCTTGGTTGATAAGCACATAAGCAACAGCGTTTACAATCTTCTCCGCTTCTTCAACATCAGTGTGATATGCCTTGATTGTTAAAAGTCCGGAACTGCGTGAAACAGATGTGGTAAGCATCTCTGTCCATTGCTTGCGACGATCAATTTCATCTTCTTTAAAATAAGCTGTGTTTATATCGTATGGCGCTTCCAAAACTTTTTTATAGAAACTAGTGGTATAAACTACATCAGCCAAATCCTCAGAAATCCGTTCCACTGACAAGCTGGCAGTGTAAGCATCAATTGTTCCCAACTCTTGAGTAATCAAGATACGCACCGTTGAGCTGTATTCGAGTGGTTGAATAAAAGAAAGTGCGACTCCTAAAAATAATCCAATTGCTGCAGTCAACAAAATAGTTGGCCAGGAAAAAAGGATTGGAGTGAATGTTGTGTAGGTGTAAGTCATAAATATCTAAAGGAATGTAAAGGTGATTAAAGGTTATAGAAAAAATATCCATTACCTTTTTAACCTCTGATCACTTTTAATCACCTCTTCTAGTATAACAAATTATACTCACCAAGCGTAATTGTGAATTCTTGATAGCTTCCTTGGCGCATCACGCCGACAATAATATCTTCGCCAACCTTGTATCGCTCCAATGATTTTGCTAATGGATATTCACTGGAAACATCAACGCCCCCTAATGAAACAATGATGTCCGAGTTTTGCAGTCCGGCAATCTTGGCCGGACTTTTTGCCACAAAAGCACTGGCATATCCTGGCAATGAAGTAATCATGTATCCGTGCGATGCGCCTAAAACTGCAGAGTCAACATTGAGTCCTTGTTCAAGAGAAAGAACATAAACACCCAGCGCAGGATAAACAGTTGCATTGTTAGAAATAACTGATTCAATAAATAAAGTAAGATTTTGAATTGGTAATGTTTGTTTATTAGATCCATTAATTCCCAAAAGCGCACCGGATGAATCAAATAACACCGAACCATCTTCAACATCATCTTGCAAAATCCAATACCGTTGGTAATCCTCTGCTCTTTGCGCACGATCAGTTACAAACCATTCTTGGTTTAATAATGAAGTCACTTGCACTCCTTCTTGATTATGAAGCACAAACAAAAACTCACCCGGTTGCACTTCTCCTGATGTGGCAAAAGAAGCTACTCGCAAACCTGACGCTTCGATGCGCACCATTTTCATTTCTGTTCGAGTATCTTTAATAATTTCCGTTGGCTCATACCACTCTCCGGCAATTAACACTGAAAAATCATTTATTGAAAATGTGTTTGGTAAAACAGAGTCATGAACAAGTATCCACCCATCGCTAGTAACCACAACGCCAGCCCCATAGGAATTAGATGCAAAAACCCAAGAACTAGGATCAGCACTTTTTTCCTGGGCTGGGTAAAACCAAGCCAGTGAATCTTGTGCTTCCACCACCCGACCTAATGCTTCTTCATATGTTCCAGGAATTGGATTTGGTTTAACTTGTGAAAGAGTTAAAACAAGTTGCTCGTCGCTAAGTAATTCTAAATAGGTATCTAATGATCGCTGGGTAAAAACACTCGCAATCGCTCCTGATAATGCACCAACAAGAACGCATGCGATAAGGATAATGCCGGTTGTTGTTATTTGTTTTTGGGTCATAAAGCCATTATTAAATCCATCTTGCAGTTAAAAAAATCATTAAAAGCATAGCGCTGGCAATGGCAAGATAGCGCAAAATAACTTTTTTTGACAATTTTTCCAAGGCCTGCGCCCGAGAAAGTCCCAGAAATAAATACAGTATAACCGCAAAGCCAGCTGCATTGGAAACAAAGCTAGTTGGCAAAAGTGAAAGAACAATATATGTCTGTGCCAAACAAATTCCACAAATTATTGAAAATCTCAAGGCGCGTTGAAGTGATATCTTACTAACCCACAAAACCATCATTGATGAAAAAAAGGAAAAAAGTCCCATGATTATTGCCGGTACCCACAAAGAAAGTTGCAAGAACAATCCCATAGCATACATGCCACTAGCAAAGAAAAATGCACTTAAAAGCGAAAGGGTTAATGAAAGATATTCAAGTGTGTATGCCTGATATGTACTTGGCAAATGATAAAAAGCAAAAACACTTTCTGCATAAATCCAAATACAAAGTGTGACAATAATTCCAACTGCGTATTTGATCACTTCGCCTTCCAAAAAGAAAAAGAAAAACACTGATGAAAACAATAGCAATAAAGGAAGAGCTAAAAATACCCAAAACACAAATCGCTTTACTTCCCATTTTAATAATCTAACAAAAAGTAATGGCGTCATGACAAAGCCAATAATAGCTGCCAACAAAAGCTGATCTGGCCAATAAATTAAAATTACAAATACAACCGCGGTTAGTAGTGCAATTAAAAATGTTGAAATGCGATGAAGAATAATCACAAAAAAATTTTATTCATTTGGCTCCAATAGCCAATCATGGGTTGAACGCAATTCTGTTATACCATTATCAGCAGAATCAATTTCACCAGCCAGAACTTTGCCAAATAACAAAACAAGTTCTAGATGAACATCTTTTTCACTTTCTGGAATATGCAAGGCCAATAATGAATTATAAACCGACTGGGCTGACTCACTACCCAATGAATAATTCTCTACCAATAAAAAAACTTCCTGATGATATTCTTCCTGGGTTAAAACTTGCCGGGTAATCGGTGTGTTTTGCTGAACAATAAAGGCATAAACACCAAGCATTAAAGCCAGAGTTAGACCCACAAGAATAAATGGAAACCAAGTACGATGTGATAGTTGCATATTTATAAACTTGAAAAATTGCACTTTACACCTTATAGTATAGCACAGAAATATGCCTACTCTTGCTACAAACAAACGCGCGCGATTTGATTATGACCTTTTAGAAGAATTTGAGGGTGGTTTGGTTTTGACTGGGGCAGAAGTTAAATCAGCTAAAAAAGGAAACATGAGTTTGCAAGGAACCTACATTTCACTGCGTGATAAAGGTGTTTGGCTGCGCAATGCTCACATTGGTGCCTATGCGCCAGCTGGTGAACAAGAAGAATACAATCCAACGCGAGACAGAAAAGTACTTGTTCATAAATCAGAAATCAAAAAAATGCTGGGAAAAAAGAGCTCAGAAGGATTGACAATCGTGCCCATTCGTGTCTATACTAAGGGCGCTTTAGTAAAACTTTCTTTTGCCCTTGCTCGTGGAAAACGCAAGCACGAAAAGCGTGATGCAATCAAAAAACGAGATATAGAAAAGCAGTCACGAGAAGAAATGAAAAAAACAAGATTCAAAGCATAGCTAACATGTGTCTGACATGCGCCGTTACTTTCGAGCAACTGAGCCTGCCTCATCGTTCACAAACGACAGGGCCTGCCCCGTCGCTCGCGAGCGACGGGGCCTGCCAGGAATCGATGGCAGTGCGAGAACTTTTCAATCAAGCCAGAGCTACACATTGCTCTGTAAAAACCATGTGTACGAGACAAATGCAAACATCATCTCAAAGGTACGAAACGCATTTTCAATGCCAGTACCTGTAATGGTTGCTGCGTAAATATTCGCCAACCCATCCGTTCTAATGTGCCCTACATTAGAAGCCGGGTGTCATATCACTGGGCTATATCATGCTTCCTGACCTAGCATGAAAGAACTTTGCGGTCAGAACGTGTTATGATCTTTTCGTTCCGTTCTAGATCATAAAGCGTTATTACAACGGAACAAAGCTTGTAGCAATTGGATTGCTATCCCTGACCAGACGGGGGTTCAACTCCCCCCAGGTCCACCATTCTTCGCGCAGCGAAGAATGCCCTCCGTAGCCTTACGATAAACCAAGAAAATAATTAACCACAATGCGCATACATCGACATCGTCGCGGACAACCAAAATTCGCGATACCACAATTCAAAGTTAATGAACAAATAAAATCCCCAGAGGTAAGACTTGTCTCAGATGACTTTATTGGCGTGCTACCAACAAGTGAGGCAATCGCCAAAGCTCGTGAACAAGGCATGGACCTAATTGAAGTCTCACCAAAGGCTGAACCACCTGTTTGTAAGGTGATGGAATACGGAACTTTTAAATATCAAAAAGAAAAGGAAATCAAAAAACAACGCGCACAAAGCAAAGAAGTTGAGCTTAAAGGCATTCGCCTTTCTTTCCGTATTGGTGAAAACGACATGCAAGTCCGAGCTAACCAAGCAAAAGCGTTTTTTGAAAAAGGACATAAGGTAAAGATTGAAATGCAACTACGCGGCCGTGAACGAGAACACAAAGACCGAGCATGTCAGATCATCAACAATTTTATTGATATGATGCGCAAGGACTTCAAGGTTCGAGTTGAATCAGAAATCCAAATGCAAAACGGACGCCTACAAGCAATCATAGCGCCACAGTAGAGAAAAACAAAACATGGTTAGTTTGACAATTTTCCGCCAAAACTGTACACTACCGACGCAATAAAAGTATGAAACTCAAGACTCACAAAGCGCTAGCAAAGCGCGTAAAGATCACTAAGACTGGCAAGGCAATTAAACGCAAAGCTGGTCAAGATCATTTTAATTCACGAGAAACCGGAAAAACACGCCGAAACAAGCGATCTGACCTACAGATGAGCTCAACTCTTAAAAAGGCAATAACGGCTGCCCTTCCATATCAAAAATAACCTATGCCACGCGTAAAACGAGGAACTTCCCATGTAAAGAGACGACGCAACTTATTTGCGATTGTTAAAGGATTCCGCTATGGATTGCGAAACAAAATCCGATTAGCCCGCCCAGCAGCTCTAAACGCTGGCACATATGCTTATCGTGATCGCCGAGCAAAAAAGCGAACTTTCCGCCAACTTTGGAACATCCAGATCAATGCCGGTGCCAGAGCCAATGGAACAACCTATTCAAACTTGATAAACGGACTTAAAAACGCCGGAATCATCTTGGACAGAAAAATCCTAGCCAGCCTAGCCGAACACAAACCAGCAGTATTTAGTAAGGTTGTAGAAGCAACAAAAAAATAAAATAACCCAATAAAACACCCGTATTTCTACGGGTGTTTTTGTTTTTCCCAAAATCACTACCCCCTCCTTCCGGATCATACGCAAATCATGGTTCTACCCCCAGATCTTAGAAACCCTGTAAAGAAAGAACTTCTTGTCTTTGACCCCTCGAACTAGCGATCTAAAACCTTTAAGCTTGGCATTGAAAGACTCAGCAGA